>Ga0310125_10001641_pt1 | contig 11374 bp, 7 predicted proteins | sample CB11b_Tmax_Bot8__FD_203508 | JGI IMG/M metagenome (GOLD analysis project Ga0310125, IMG submission 203508) | Marine microbial communities from Western Arctic Ocean, Canada - CB11b_Tmax_Bot8 | ecosystem: Environmental > Aquatic > Marine > Oceanic | place: Canada: Western Arctic Ocean | collected... | reverse complement strand
GATCATTGATGCACAGCGACAACAAGTCTTTACCTGTCAGTACATTCGCCGGGCTGACGGAACCATCCAACGATGTAGCGAAGTTCAGATCGTCGATAACTCCCAATGGCTTGCTAACTTAGTTCGTGATCGTTGGATCACAGGATCTGGTCTACAACGTCTTGAATCACAACTTCCCAAAAACATCCACGTTGTGGACCCAAATTACTGGAAACCCACAGCCGCGACCGTAGGCCAACTGGCCAATCAGGATTACGCCGAAGGCCGGCGTGACGACCTCTGGAAAATCACACCGACTTATTTTCGACGTAGCGCAGCTGAAGAACGGATTTCACAAAACGAATGAAATTCTTTTTTCCACCAATGACAATTCCCGGCTGACCCCTGCCAGCATTGATTGGTACCGAAAGTGTTGAGGATTGTTAAAGGACACATCCTTGAATCAGAATTTCATGACATTACAAACTGTGTGACATCCATCATCTTTATCGAAGCGTTCTATATTCAGCTCGAACTGCAATCGAAAATTTTCCCTGTCCGAGTAATTGGTAGGGCAAGTCCTTCGGACCATGTTGCTGCTCAATCGAAACGGGACCTTGAACTTTCACGTACACGGATCGGCAGGTATCGGGGTCAACCCACACCTGACCTGTTAAATGTGCACTGCTGGCACCATTTTTGGGGGATATCATGGCCGCCTGGGTTTCAAACACAACACACCGTTGTGTCCCCACCTGCTTTTCTCCTGTCAGCACAAGTTCAAAGGATGCTATTTCACCAAATTGTTCTTGAACCGCAAATAGTTCGCTTGCCAGTTCCTTAGGCAACTGCAAACGCTGCCCAATCGCTACCTGACGATTGCGCAAATAAAGGGCAAGCGGATTGGGACGTCCGAATCCAGCCAAACTTTGTGCAAGGATCTTGAGCTCATTTTCAGGAGGAATCTTTCCTTCCATATCCGTAATCGATAACTTTTTACCCACCCGAGTTACCCGATAAGACCTGCCGTGTACCGGATCCTTGATTTTCACCGCGTTAGGATCGTCAACCGATATACTGCGCTCTGACTTCACAAACGTCACATTGGCTTGTGTCACACGTTGCGTTCCTTGGCCATCCAGTGTTCCAACTCGTAGAGGTGACGCGGAAACCTCGAGCAGCTGCAGTCGTTTCACTTGAGAAACCGCAATTTGTTGGCTGGACGATGAAATCTTCGTTCCAAGTTGAAAAAGTGATGTCTGAAGCTGCATCCTCATCTCTTGATGTTGAATCAGATGATCTCCGACCTGCGCTGCCTGATAGCGAAATTGGTACGGACCGGCGGCTGCCACCAGCGCGGAACGATCCACTGAGAAAAATGCGCCCAGTAACAAGACTTTGAACCAGAAATACACGCGCTTGGGCATATCGACACCCTCCGGACTGGCCCTCCCTGAATGAGTAGAAAACGCATTTCGGGATCGAAATGGTGTGGCGAGGACCGTTTCAGGTCAAGATCAATTCTTAATTATCTGCGATTGCAACGTCGCGGAGCGTCTCCTGTGCCGCGTTAATCGTTGCATCAAGATCTTCGTCACTGTGCGCAGCGGACAGAAAAATCACCTCGAACTGGCTACAAGGCAGATAAATCCCACGGTCGAGCATACCCCAAAAGAAGCGGCCGAAACGGGCCGTGTCACAGCAACTGGCCTGTTGCCAACCCACAATCGGCTCGACGTTAAAAAACAATGTCAGCATGCTGCCCACACGCGAAACGGAATGTGGAATCCCAGCTTTTTCGGCTGCCTGTCCCAGTTCTGATTCCAATCGGGCGCCATTTTGCTCAAGCCTCTGGTAGGGGGGATCATCTCGAAGCGTTTCCAAGGTTGCAATCCCGGCTGCCGTCGCAATCGGATTTCCGCTGAGCGTACCCGCCTGAAACACTTTACCGGCAGGCAAAACATAATCCATCACTTCCGCGCGCCCGCCATAGACACCAATCGGCAATCCACCACCCACAATTTTTCCAAGTGTCGTCAGGTCCGGCTGCACTCCCCACAACGCTTGTGCCCCCCCATAGGAAACTCGGAATCCAGTCATCACCTCATCGAAAATCAACAACGAACCATTGACGGTTGTTAATTTTCGCAGCTGGCCGAGAAATTCTGAAGTTGGAGAGACACAACCCATGTTACCCGCCACAGGTTCGACGATCACACAGGCGATACGCTCCCCATGCTCGGCAAACGCGACAGCAAGTGCGGACGGGTCGTTGTATTCCAGTATCAACGTATCGCGAGCGGTACCATCGGTCACGCCGGGAGAATCGGGGACAGCCAACGTAGCAGCTGAGCTGCCGACAGCAACAAGAAGGCTGTCAACATGTCCATGATAATTCCCCGCAAATTTAATAACGATGTCACGTTGCGTGAAGCCACGAGCCAACCGAATAGCGCTCATCGTTGCTTCCGTACCGGAATTCACCAGTCGCACTTTCTCCAGCGAAGGAACAGCTTCAATGATCAACTCGGCCAGGATGTTTTCCGATTCGGTTGGTGCACCATAGCTTGTTCCACGGCCGACAGCTTCGATCACCGCTTGCTGCACGCGCGGATGACAGTGGCCGAGAATCATGGGTCCCCACGAACCGATGAAATCGATGTAACGATTTCCATCAACATCGTAGAGATAGGCACCCTCAGCCCGTGCAATCACAATGGGTTCACCTCCTACTGCACCAAAAGCTCGTGCCGGACTGTTGACACCACCGGGCATGATCTGTTGAGCCCGGCGAAACAAGGTACGACTGCGTGTTCGATCTATGCCCATTTTGCGATGTCTTTTGCCCAATACGTTATGATGATTCCCGCGCCCGCACGATGAATCGCAATCAACGATTCTTTTGCTACAAGGCACTCGTCCAACCAGCCACGTTCGGCGGCCGCTTTAACCATGCTAAACTCGCCAGAAACGTTGTATGCCGCCAACGGAACTCCCGGATAACGATTGGCAACTTCGCGAATCACATCCAAATAGGCCAAGGCCGGCTTGACCATCACAATGTCGGCGCCTTCGGCCAGATCCAGCTCAACCTCGCGTAACGCCTGGCCAACATCTGCAGCGGGATCCATTTGATACGCACGTCGGTCACCAAATTCGGGTGTACTTTCAGCCGCCTCGCGAAAAGGACCATAAAACGCGCTGGCAAACTTGGCTGCATAACTCATGATCGGCACATGGTTCATGTCAGCAACATCCAGTGCTTTACGAATTGCCGATACCATACCGTCCATCATGCCACTGGGCGCTATGACATCGGCTCCCGCCTTGGCGTGACTGACCGCCTGACGACCCAGTAAATCCAATGTTGCATCGTTGTCAACGTCCATCCTTCCAGTTCGGTCATTGACGACGCCGCAGTGCCCGTGATCCGTATATTCACAGAAACAAACATCCGATATCACAAGCAACTCTGGTGTCACTCGCCGGATCTCTCGCAACGCCTGCTGAATGATGCCATCGTCACTGAAAGCATCACTTCCGGTAGCGTCTTTTTGTGCTGGAATCCCAAACAGAATAACGCCGCCCAGGCCCAATTCCACAATCTCGTTGAGCTCTTTTTCCAGTTGATCCACCGAGAGCTGGCAATGGCCAGGCAGCGAGCTGATCTCTTGCCGGATATTTTCGCCTTCGCGGACAAACAAGGGTAAAATCAGCTGCGCAGGTGAAATCCGAGTAGCCGCCACGAGCTGTCGCAATGCAGGATGATAACGGAGCCGCCGGAGCCGCGTCGTCGGAAATTCAGGCTGAGTCGTCATTCCCTCTTTATAACCAACGATCGGCGACTACGAAACACCCTCGCTCAACGTGCTTGCGGTTTCAGCCGAGAAGCTCAATAATTCGACTAGAAATGAATTTACAGCCCCACTCGCGTCAAATGAATTCTGCAGCCACCACGATACTGAAGGCTGATCAAAACCAGGCCCGAGGACTTGGTCAATTCGCGATCGACTTTGTAAACGGTCAATCCAATCCTGATCCAACCGTCTTGGACCGTGTGGTCGCGTTTCACCGAGACAGTGTTGCGTGTGCCGTCTCTGCTTTGTCGTTGGGCGCCAACGCGCCCGATGTGCTTCGCCAAGAGGCTTTGCAATACGTATGCTCGGACGTCAGCCAGGGTGTCCCCTGTTTTGGTTCCTGTCAGGCAGTCTTCCCCGAAAAGGCTGTCGTCGCCAACTGTTCCGCGGTGCGGGAATGGGACGCCAATGGCACCAACTTTGGATACAATCCGGCATGGGGACACACCGAAGGAGAATTTGGACACAACGATTTTTATCCTGTGGCTGTCGCCGCCGCACAGCTAGGTCAGCAGAACGGCAGGCAATTGTTGCTTGGCATGCTCTGTCTGGACGAAATTCGAGGACGTTTGGCAGAGGTTTTTGCGCTGCGCAAATATAAAATCGATCATGTTTTACACGGGGGAATAGCTTCGGCTGCTGTTTACGGCGCCATGCTCGGTGCCAGTGCTGAACAAATCGAATCGGCAATCGGCATGGTTGTTTCGCATTATGTTCCCTACCGCGCCATCCGCGCCGGCCATCAACTCTCTGATTCCAAAGGTGCGTCAGCTGCTCTGAGCGCTGAAATGGCTGTTGTCAGCGTACACCGCGCAATGGCCGGTTTTGTTGGTCCGACAGATATCCTGCGCAATCCACAAGCCGTATTTTGTTGGAACGAACCCGTTGATCAACCTGACTGTAGCCCATTCGAACTGAGGCTATCGATGGCTGGTGGTGATTTCGCAATTATGGGAATGCACTTCAAGTTGGGCCTCTACGAACACCAATCGGCTGGCGCCATCCAGGGCCTACTGGACGTCCTTTCAACCTATCCAGATTTGCTTAACAATCCCAATCAACTGCAATCGGTACGGATCACGATTTACGAACCCGCGTTCAGCATCATTGGTGATCCGGCCAAACGCGATCCAAAGACCAGGCAAAGTGCTGATCATTCGATGGTTTACATTATCGCCACGCTGCTTCGAAAGGCTTATCAAACCCGCCAGTCCACCTGGCAGACACTTATGCTTTTGCCGGCTGACTATAACGATCAAAGCTTGCACCATCCACTCACCCGTCAGATCATGGGAAAAATTGTGTTTGAGCACGGCGGTGATCTGTACGATCAGCAATATCCTGACGGTATTCCGACCTCATTAACCATTGAACACCGGACCTTGGGCTTGATGTCCAGTGGACGGGTTCTTTATCCAGCAGGACATGCGAGATATTCCTCGACTGGCGTAGATGAACTATTGGATCACAAATTCTATCGATTGACCGAATCCGCCGTCGACAATCCTCAACACCTTCATAACCGTCTTACCAACTTGGTTGCCTTGTCACGCTCTGACATTGCATCGCTGTACAGTTTTGAGATTTCAAATGTTCGGACTTCTTAATATCAACAAACCTTCCGGACAAACGTCGCGTGATACGGTCAATCGCGTCCAGTCGCTCGTACGACCTGCCAAAGTCGGTCATTCGGGAACACTCGATCCTATTGCAAGTGGCATTCTGGTGATGACGCTCGGTTCGGCAACACGGCTAACACCTTATCTTCAAAAATTGGACAAAAGATACCGAGCCATGTTCCTGTTAGGGCGGCGAAGTAATACCGACGATATTGAAGGCGAGGTGATAGAACTGTCTACACCGCATCAGCCTACAAGACAAGCTATTTGCCAAGAGTTGCGACAACTTACCGGTATCATCGAACAACGACCACCGGTTTACTCTGCCATCAAGATACGAGGAAAACGCGCTTACAAACGGGCGCGAGCGGGGGAAATCATTCAACCTGAATCACGTCCGGTTCATATCCATCAGATTGATCTTCTCCAATACGACTACCCAAAACTTGTCCTCGATATTCGTTGTGGTAGTGGTACCTACGTCCGGTCCTTAGGAAGAGATCTGGCCGAAAATTTGTCAACTGCTGCGGTGATGTCAGAACTGGTCCGCACGCAGGTAGGTCCGTTTCACTTACAAGATGCCATCGACCCTGACCGGCTCGATTTAAGCACCCTTGAACAGCAGCTTCTTTCACCCCTGCTGGCAATCAACTCACTTGAGCAACGTGTGGTGGACGCGAACGAAATACAATTGCTGGCCCACGGGCGAACCATTCCACTGGCCGGGGCAAACAGCTCCTCCCAAGAAATTGTTGCGGTCGACTCACAGGGTAATCTGGTTGCAATTCTGGTCCATCGTAACGGTGAGCTCGGGCCCCGGCTCAACTTCAAAAAGGAATAGCCCGTTTTTCCTATTTGCTTCAACCGGCCGTTTTCCACTCTTTTTTGTACCGATGATGACGATTTTTCTCGCCGCACAGATAAGATGGTTTATGTCTTACAGGTAAACGGCAACACACAACTTTTTCAGGCTGGCGAGAAAAGATCAGTCTGGCCGAACCTAATTAGACGATCTAGGACTGTTTCGGCATGGACGCGCCAAAATATTTTCCACTCGATTCTGCGCGGCCATGCAATCTCAACGCAGTCAAAAAACCGATATCTTCGCGCTCTTGCTGCTGGCATTGGTCCTCCTGGCTGGCTTAGCCCTGTTTAGCTACGATCCGGCAGATCCTTTACCAAAGCTTATCAGTCCAGTGGGCGAACAGCTTGCCGGTGAATCACTTGTTTTTCCTGCCAATGCGGAAGTTGCCAACATATGCGGCCAATGGGGCGCTCTGTTAGCCACTCTACTTTTAAAGGCATTTGGCTTGGGTGCTTACTATCTGGTAATCTCAATAGCAATCTTCGATACGTGGCTATTAGCTCGACTCCCAATCCGTAATCCGATCATACGGTCATTCGGTTGGACCCTGTCCTTAGTAGGATTGACAACGATCGCTGCCACGATTGCCCCAGGTGTTTCACCTGGGCCTGTCATCGGTTCTGGAGGGTACATGGGCGCACTAGCCTGTAGTGCTCTGAAAGCTCATTTTGCCAGTGTGGGCGGTTTGATCCTCTCAACCAGTGTATTTTTAACAGGGTTACTGCTTTGCACTGACTATGTGCTATTTCGCATGGGCTGGTTGTTAGCTGCGCCCGTGTTAAATTTCGCTGCTAAGATTGCCCTATTTCCATTCCAACGCAAAGTATTCAAGAAACGTATAACGGCTGTAAAACGGACAACCAGCAACGAGAATGAATCAGGTTTCGCCGAGAACGAGGCCTACGACGAAGCCGAAGCGGAGGAAGAGGAGTACGAAGAGGAGTACGAAGAGGAGGAGGCAGTACCTTTCCGAATTCGCAGCCCACGTGGAGTCCCAGAAGAAGCCAGTGCCGAAGAAGAAGAGAAAGAAGAAGAAGAGAAAGAAGAAGAAGAGAAAGAAGAAGAAGAGAAAGAAGAAGAAGAGAAAGAGGAAGAAGAGGAGGAAGAATTATCTGATGAATCATCAACATCCAACGATGAAGAATCAGCCAGTTTTCGTACCCGGGTTGCCCAGGCGCTGCGGCTTAAGAGATCACCCGAGCAGTCGCGCGAAGAGGTGATGCAGGAATTAGAAGCAGCCAGTCTGGCGGATGATCCGGGAGAGTACAAATTGCCACCCCTGGATCTGCTTCTGAAAAATGAGGACTATAACTACGATCAACAAGAGAAAGACGTTCGTCGCATCGCTGACATTCTGGAAAAAACATTTGCCAGCTTCGGATTCAAAGTTCGTGTGGTCGAAGTGGAAACCGGACCTGTCATAGCACAATACGAGGTTCAATTAGAAGCCGGCTTACGACTCTCTCGTATCACCGGCTTGGCCGATGATCTCGCGATTGCCTTGCGCGTGCCCAGTGTACGAATTGTCGCGCCGATACCCGGCAAAAACACTGTGGGTATTGAAATTCCCAACACACAACGTCAATTGGTTCGTTTACGGGATATCATATCCGAACTTGGCGAAGACGTCAAAAGAATGCGAATTCCTTTGTTCCTGGGAAAAGACGTATCGGGAAATCCACTGGCTGTCGATCTTTCCACGTTGCCACACTTACTGATCGCCGGGCGAACGGGAACGGGAAAAAGCGTCTGTCTCAATGCCATCATCTCGTCAATTCTTATGACGCGACGCCCGGACGAAGTGCGCATGTTGATGATCGATCCGAAAATGGTCGAGCTAAGTGGTTACCGAACTTTACCTCATCTGATGCATCCCGTCGTCACCGACATGCGCAAGGCTGAGGCGATTTTGGCGTGGGCCGTTGCAAAAATGGAAGAACGATACGAATTGCTCGCACGGGCCGGAGTTCGCCATATCAGTATCTACAACCAGCTGGGTGAAGAAGAATTGATGGATCGTTTAGAGCCCAAATCACAAGAAGAACTCGATGCCATTCCACGGCACCTCCCATTTATCGTCATCGTTGCTGATGAAATCGCCGACCTGATGATGACCTCGGGAAAAGAAGTCGAACAACACATCATACGATTAGCTCAAAAAAGCCGCGCCGTCGGAATCCACTTGATCCTGGCAACGCAAAAGCCAACGGTCGATGTCATTACGGGATTGATCAAATCTAACCTGCCAGCACGAATCGCCTTCCAAGTCGCCAGCCGAACCGATAGCCGCGTTGTGCTCGACGAAATGGGCGCTGACAAACTCTTGGGCAACGGGGACATGCTATTCCTCTGGCCCGGAACGAGCACACTCTTGCGCGGTCAAGGCACCTATTTGAGCGATGATGAAATCGACTCCATCGTCGACTACGTCAGCACGGGCGAGCAACATTTCGTCAATGAACTGCTCAACATGAAGGTCGAAAAAAGCGGAGATTCTCCCGAACAAGCACCAAAAAGTCGGGATGAACTCTACAACGCAGCTGTGGACATCGTTGTGCGCGAAGGACGTGGAAGTGTGTCACTTTTGCAGCGAGCACTCGGGATTGGATATGGCCGCGCAGCACGGTTGATCGATTTCATGGCTGAAGATGGGATCGTTGGCACCTATGCGGGATCCCAAGCGCGAGAGGTGCTGATTTCGGCGACTGACTGGGAATTGATGCGAGCCGAGGGATCCGACCACGACAGTGTGCCTATCGTGCATCAGCAAACAGGGTCGCAAAAGGCAACCTTAAAATTACCAGTCAGAACACCATTGAAACCAGCAGAGGCAGATATTGAATACCGCGAAGACAAGCACATCGATACCTGGAATGAGGACGAGGAAGAAGAACTAGAACAGGAGGATGTGGAGGAAGAACTCCAACAGGAGGACGCGGAGTACGAAGAGGAGGAAGAACTCCAACACGAGGATGCGGAGTACGAAGAGGAGAAAGAGGAGGAAGAACTCCAACACGAGGATGCGGAGTACGAAGAGGAGGAAGAACTCCAACACGAGGACGCAGGGTACGAAGAGGAAGAAGAACCCGACATCCTACATCGCCAGGATATCGACAAGAACAACAAGACAGCCCGGGCAAGCGCGCTACGGCCTCGTCAACGTCGTCCATCTTTACCCAAGAGGCGCGTCCGACGTGTATGAACTTATGGTTGCGCGCCACTTTCAGCGCCCGTTGACTTGAGATGGCTGCCGACGGACAATGCCAATCATGCGCAAAATTCAAATCTACGATACAACGTTGCGCGACGGTACTCAGGGGGAAGGCGTCAGCCTATCACTCCATGACAAGTTGCTCGTCACGCAGCGGCTCGACGAACTTAAGTTCGACTATATCGAGGGCGGCTATCCCCTGTCTAATGAAAAGGATGCCCAATACTTTCGACGCGCTCGCGATTTGAATCTCCAGCATGTGCGTGTCTGCGCATTTGGAATGACCCGGCGTCGCGGTGTGACGGCCGATAACGACATGGGCATGAAAGCGCTAGTCGCTTCCGAAGCACCCGTTATAACGGTCGTTGGCAAGGCATGGGATTTCCATGCCACCGAGGTCCTACGGGTGTCTCTCCAGGAAAACCTCGAAATGATTCGTGACAGCGTTCAATTTCTGTATTCCGAGGGACGAGAGATCATCTACGATGCGGAACATTTCTTTGATGGATGGAAATCCAACCCCGATTACGCTGCCGAAACGATTCTCGCAGCAGCCGAAGCAGGTGCTCAAATCATCGTCGTCTGCGATACCAATGGTGGTAGCATGCCCGATGAAATCGCTAATTTCGTTGAATTGGCTACCAAGACAGTGGCATCCACCGGTGCTCAGATCGGAATCCATTGCCACAATGATTGCGACCTTGCTGTGGCCAACTCACTGGCAGCAGTCGAAGCAGGCGCCGTACAAGTTCAAGGGACCATCAATGGAATTGGAGAACGATGTGGAAACGTCGATCTCATTTCCCTGATTGCCAATCTGGCGATCAAAAAAACTGGGTATCAGGTACTCGGTGGTGATGGGGTAGAACAATTGACCGAGCTGTCTCGATACGTCTACGAAATTGCCAACATGTATATTCCCAACGGGCAGCCTTTCGTAGGACAAAGCGCCTTTGCCCATAAAGGTGGCATGCATGTCCACGGGATTTCACGGGCAACATCCAGTTACGAGCACATTGAACCAGAACGAGTTGGTAATGAACGTCGCTTTCTGGTCAGCGAGCTTTCCGGCCGATCCAATATCGTGGCCTTGACGACCCGGCACAATCTTCAACACGATAAAGTGCTGATGGACAAGATACTGAGCCGCGTCGTAGAAATGGAAAATCGCGGTTACCAGTTTGAGGCAGCGGAAGCATCTTTCGATTTGCTGGTCAAAAAATGTGCGGGGACATTTCAACCGCATTTTTCCAGCTTGAAGTATCATGTGAATGTAGAAAGCATCGAAACTTCCAAACCCAAATTGGTCACCGAGGCAGCTGTCAAAATCCGAGTTGGTGACGAAATCCACCACGAAGTGGCCGAAGGCGACGGACCGATCGATGCCTTGGATGCAGCCATGCGAAAAGCACTTTATGAAGTTTTTCCAAACCTTCGAGAAATGCGGCTTGTGGACTACAAGGTCCGGGTAGTCAACTCCGAAGCTGCCACCGCAGCCCGCATTCGAGTGATGATCGAAAGTCGCGACGACACAGACGTCTGGGGCACAATCGGAGTCAACGAAAACATCATCGAGGCCAGTTGGATCGCTCTGGTGGATGCGATTGAATTCAAATTATACAAGGATATGGAATCGTGACGACGTCGGGAACACCTTCGGCCACTTCTCTTTCAAATCGATTTGACCATCGTGACGCGCGATCACGCCTTTATTCCTTCTGGGAAAAGCAGGGCTATTTCCACAGTGAGGTTGATCCTCAGCGTAGGCCTTACACCATTGTCATTCCACCGCCCAATGTGACCGGCGCACTCCACTTGGGTCATGCATTGAACAATACAGTGC
>Ga0310125_10001638_pt1 | contig 11386 bp, 5 predicted proteins | sample CB11b_Tmax_Bot8__FD_203508 | JGI IMG/M metagenome (GOLD analysis project Ga0310125, IMG submission 203508) | Marine microbial communities from Western Arctic Ocean, Canada - CB11b_Tmax_Bot8 | ecosystem: Environmental > Aquatic > Marine > Oceanic | place: Canada: Western Arctic Ocean | collected... | reverse complement strand
GAAGGGCCTGGTCGCCGAAGTCATAAATAGCGGATTCTATTTCATCGCTCTGCTTGGCGCTTTTGCTGCTACCCCGGGCCGCGTCGTCGGCGGTCAGCAAGGCATTATCAGCAAGTTTCCCACTCTGGCGGAAGGCATCGTCAGCCAGTGCTCCCTTAGTTGCTACTGCGCCAGTTTTGGCCGCCTTGGTAGTTTTGGAAGCACCTTTGATTGTTTTGGCACCTTTAGAAGCAAGTTTGGCGCCTTTGCTGGCGATTTTAGCTGCCCCACAACCGGGCAGGGTTAGCATCAGCGTACCGAGACAGAATACAACGAGAGTTGTTCGTAAGCGATTGAGAAGTCGAGTGCAGCGTGGGTTCATCATTTCAGCCTCCTGTTAGCTGGAAATTACTTTGAGCTCTAACCTAACAGCGGTGGATTTGGAAGGCAATCTAGGTACAAGTAATCGCAAGCAATCAGCAGAGAAGGGAGTTCATTCAAAAACCGACTCGTCCAGCACCAGCCGGTAGATCGTCCCCTGGTAGCCGACGATGAACAGTTCCCCATCGGCAGCGACGCCAAAGGAGGCGGGCTTTTCAGGGACCATGCCGATCTTGCGGATCTTGGTTAGCTTGCGCTCATGCTGGGTCATGGCCCAGATCGTCTTGGATTCAAAATCGCTGAAGATGTAGGCCCCCACGTAGGACGGGCTGCGGCTGCCCCGGTAGACGTAGCCGCCTGTCACCGAGACGCCGTCCTTGCGGCGATAGGAGAGGACCGGGGGCGTGTATTTTTCCCCGCGGCGGCGGTACTGGTTGGAGAAGGGGGCAAAGCCCTCGAAGACGTTCCAGCCGTGATTCTCGCCGATGCGTGGCATGTTGACTTCCTCGAACAGGTTCTGGCCGATGTTTCCCACGTACATCTCGCCGGTCTGGGAGTCCCAGCTAAACCGCCAGGGCATGCGGAACCCGTAGGCCCAGATCTCCGGCCTCACCTTCTCGCCTGCATCCTTGAACGGGTTTGTGCTGGGGATGGCGTACTCCTTCCCCTCGTCCCTGTGGTCGATATCGATGCGGAGGATCTTGCCCAGGAAGATGCTCATGTTCTGGCCGTTGCCGAGCGGATCTTCCTGCGGGCCTCCGTCACCGGCCCCGATATAGAGGTAACCATCGGGCCCAAAGGCCAGCATGCCACCCCAGTGCAGCTCGGTCGGCTGCGGGATCTGCAGCAGTTGCCTGGAAGCTCCACCGATGTCTTTACTCAAGTCCTCGGTCGCCTGGCGTTCGACGATGACCGGCGAGAAGATATCGTTCTCGCGAACGTGGTAGTTCAGGTAGTACTTGCGGTTCTGGAGGAAATTGGGATGAAAGGCCAGGCAGAGGACTCCCTCGAACTGCCCGGTAATTGCCTCGTGGCTGATATCGGCAAACAGCTCCTTGCTGTCACCCCCGGATCCCGTGGTGAGCTGGTAGATCTTGCGAGTCTGCTGCTCGACGACAAGGTAGCTGTCGGTGGTGCCGGGCTTGGCGATGATCCAGACCGGGTGGTCAAATCGCATCTCCTCCGAATGCAGGGGAACGACCGAGGCGGGCTTTGTGACCGCGGTGATCTGGGCTGGCATGCCAGGATAGGCCTTGCCGATCTTCTGGCGAAGCGTCCCAAGGTATTCGATCAGATCGACGAATTGCTCCTGCTTGACGGTCTTGTACATATCGGCCGGCATCAGCGAGGTAGGGCTCCGCTTTTGTTCTTCGATATCTTCCAGCGGGATCCTCAGAAGCATGCCTTCGACATCAAGTAGCTGGATTTCGCTGTCGGTTCGCCGCCGAAGCACACCGGTGTGGCTCTTGCCGTCATTAGTAATCACGATCTGGGAGGCGTAATCGGGGTGGATACCGGCACTCGGTTCAAGTACCGACTTGATCAGTTGATCACGCGTGTACTTGTCGCCGATCACGGCCAGGCTAGGGCCCGCCAGCTGCTGTTTGCCAGAGATGGTGTGGCATTTGCTGCAGGCGGCCTCCTTGGACTGGAAGACTCGTTTGCCGGCGGCGGGATTGCCGGCTTCTGCCGCGGCCGCACGGTAGCTTTTAAGAATTACCTTCGTGTCATCCTGCCCACGAAGCGAGCTTGCCAGGCTGGCAGTGAAGACCAGGGCCGAAAGGACGAGTGAGTGGGCAGGGCGGTGCATGGGGAATTCCTCGGGGTGGTTTGAAGTCCCCTGATTCTAGGTCTCGTCCCGGGCAGTCTCAACGGCCCGGCAAGATGGAATTACTTCAGCCCCACGCTCTGGCCATCGAGCTTCCAGGCCGGGTCGATCTTCACGCCCAGGTGGACCAGGGCCGTCACCGGCAGGTCCACCAGGTAGGTTTGCTTCTCGATCTTTCCCTGCTCTGCCGCTGTGCCGCTGACGATCAGGAAGACTGTGCGAATCTCGGGGATCTTGTGCCCACTTCCATGCCCGGTCCCCCGCCCGCCATGGTCGGTGGAGACCAGCACCAGCCAGTTTTCTCCTGCCCGGCTGGGACGGGCGTCGATTGCCTTGAGCAGCTGGCCGACGTGCCGGTCGATCACCTCGATTGCTGCCACGTATGGTTTTACCGAGGGGTGAAAGCCCACCTTGTGCCCGGTTTCATCGATCGAGCCGAAATAGACCATCGTGGCATGCGGGTCGCCATCTTGAAGATGGCGACTGGCGTCGCGGGCAATCTCCGCGTCGTGCTCGATATACTCGCCCACGTTCGCCGATGGGTAGTTTTTCTTCAGGTCGGCGGCGCTGACAATATGCTCGTCGATCGGGGACCAGTCGACAAAGGAGGCGGTGCGTGCCTGTGGGAACTGGTCCTTGAGGCGCCGGAAGAAATGGGGAAACTGCTTGTAGTTCTTCCCCTCAAACTCGTTGTCGTGAACCCCATGCTTGTCGGCCCAGACCCCGGTCAGGATGCTCGACCAGCCCGGACCACTGATAGTGTCGCTCTTGCTGTAGCGAGTGCCGAGGATCTGCGTGGTATCGGCAAAGGCGCCGGTTCGAATCAGGCGGTCCAGGTTGGGTGTCTGTGCCGCAGCTAGGGCATCGGGCCTGACGCCATCGATCCCGATCACCAGCACGCGCTGCTCTCCGGGATCCTGGGCTCTCAGCCCGCAGGCAGAGCCCAGCAGCAGGAAAGTTGTCCAGAGCAGCAGTCTCCATTTTTCATCTCGCATGGTTGCAGCCCTTGAAGAATGAAACTGTTTTAAGCATGCCTAACGGCCAGGGATTTTTATTATGCCACAAACCCTGCTCGAACAAGTGGCCCCTGTTTCGCCATGCAGTCCGTGCGAGGCGACGAAAAGGAGAGTAGATTAATGGGCATCCATATTGTTTTTTACGCCGCTGCCAATGGCTGCCGTTTTACGAGACCGAAGATCCTCTTTTCGTCCATGCTCATGACTCACCCGGTTCACCACTTGCTGACCAAGAAAATGAATAAATTATTTCCTCGTACCGTTTTATTTGCGGCTTTCACAGTATTGGTGCTGAGTCTGTTTATTTCCAGAACAGCCGTTAGTGAACAACCGCCTAACGTCATACTGATCTATACCGATGACCAGGGCACGGTCGACCTGAACTGTTATGGTGCCAAGGATCTCATCACCCCTGAATTAGATAAACTCGCGACGCAGGGAGTGCGATTTAGCCAGTTCTATGCAGCAGCCCCCGTTTGCTCGCCATCACGTGCCGCTGTTCTTACGGGTCGTTTCCCACAACGCGCAGGTGTACCCGGTAATGTGTCCTCGCAACCTGGTGGCACCGGCATGCCAAGTTCACAAATCACGATGGCTGAGATGTTCCACTCTGCTGGCTATCGAACAGCACACATTGGAAAGTGGCATTTGGGCTTTAACAAAGACACGATGCCTAACAACCAGGGTTTTGACTACTCCTTCGGACATATGGGCGGATGCATCGACAACTATTCGCATTTCTTTTATTGGAATGGACCAAACCGCCACGACCTGTATCGCAATGGTCAGGAAGTATGGCGGGACGGACAATATTTTCCGGAACTCATGGTAGAGCAAGCCTCACAGTTCATGAAACAAGAATCCGAAAAACCATTCTTCATGTATTTTGCCATGAACATTCCTCATTACCCTCTGCAAGGAACTGAAAAGTGGCGTGCAGCGTACAAACACGTCAAGGAACCCCGACGCAGGTATGCCACGATGGTCTCCACCATGGATGAAATGATTGGCAAGCTACTGGCTCAAGTCGAAGAACTTGACATTCGGAAAAACACGATCATCGTCTATCAATCTGACCATGGTCATTCACAAGAAGTTCGCACCTTTGGCGGTGGCGGCAGCGCAGGGATTTATCGTGGCGCAAAATTTAGTCTGTTTGAAGGAGGCATTCGAGTGCCTGCGATTATCAGCTGGCCTGGTCACCTACCAACAAATCAAGTCCGCGGACAACTGGCTACCGCTTGTGATTGGCTCCCAACACTGGCCAAGCTCACCGGAATTCAATTACCAGCACATCGAATCGATGGAATAGACATTAGCGAACTGATTCAATCCAACAGTACAAAGAGCCCGCATGATGTTTTTCATTGGCAAACAGGGGGAGGCAAAAACATCGCTTGGGCGGTACGACAAGGTCCCTGGAAATTGCTTGGCAACCCGAACGACACCAGTCAAAAAGCTCCGCTTACTAAAGCAGACAAGCTGTTTCTAGTGAATCTGGACGAGGACCCCAGCGAGTTGACCAACCTCGCGGCCCGACACCCCGAACGTGTCACCGCGTTGCAAGAACTACACGAACAATGGTTGCTCGACCTCCGGTAGAGCTGCCGCGGAATGGGTTGTAAAACAGGGAAGTAGAGACGTCATAGGAACGAAAAATAACACTCAGAAAGGTGGGATATCCCACAGTATGGGCAGCGATGAAAGATCCTGCCTGGGGATAAATGAACTTCATGAGCCGCTCACGCAATCTTTTCCTGCTCCTGCTGGTCGCCGGCCTGACCACCCTGGCCGGCCATAACCTGGCCCAGGATGATGACACCGCCCGCACGGTGACCCAGGCGGATATGCCACGGATCCCGCATACCGATCCGGCCGACGCGGTGGCCACATTCACGCAGGCCCGCGAATTCACGTTGGAACTGGTCGCCTCCGAGCCACTGGTCTCCGATCCGGTGGACGCCTGCTTTGACGAACTGGGCCGCATGTACGTCGCCGAGATGCATGGATACCCCTTCTCCCAGGAACCGACCAGGCTGAACCCGGCCGGGGGTGGAAAGAAAGATGCTGGCATCATCCGCCTGCTGGAGGATACCGACGGGGATGGCACGATGGACAACAGCACGGTGTTTGCCGACAAGCTAAGCTGGCCCACGTCGGTGCGCTGTTACAACGGGGGCGTCTTTGTGATCGCCCCACAGCATCTCTACTACCTGAAGGACACCGACGGAGATCGCAAGGCAGACGTGCGAGAGGTGATCCTCACCGGTTTCGGCCGAGACAACGTGCAGTCGGTCACCAACGGGCTGCAGTGGGGGCTGGACAACAAGATCTACTTCGCTGCCGGGCGCAATCCCAAGCAGCTACTGCACCGGGGCAAGCCGCTCTTTCCGGTCAGCGGTATCGATCTTCGCTTCGATCCCCGCACGGAGAAGTTCGAACGAGTGACTGGAGGCCTGCAGTTCGGCCATACGGCGGATGCCTGGGGAACTCGCTTTGTTTGCAGCAACAGCAACCACATGCAGCAGGTGGTCTATCCCCAGAGATACCTGGCTCGCAACCCCTACTTTGTCGCCTCCGGCCTGGTTCGCAGCGTGGCCAGCGACGGGGCCAGTGCAAGGGTCTTTCGGACCAGTCCGCCCGAGCCCTGGCGGATTGTCCGGCAGAAGTGGCGGGCACTGGACAAGGGGTACAAGCTGATCTTCAACAAGGATGGCGGCTGGGAGTTCATCCCGCTTGACCCGACCAAGAAAAAAGGGGCCGTGCCGACCGAGTACCCGGTTGGGTACTTCACCTCGGCAACCGGGATCACCATCTACCGCGGCGATGCCTATCCGGAGGAGTTCCGCGGCAATGCGTTTGTGGGGGATGTCGGTGGGAACCTGGTGCATCGCAAGAGGGTGAATTCCGACGGCGTGATCTACCGCTCAACACGTGCCGATGAGGGGACCGAGTTCCTGCGGTCCACCGACAACTGGTTCCGGCCCGTGAACTTCGTCAACGCCCCGGATGGCACGCTCTACGTGCTGGACATGTACCGCGAGACGGTCGAGCACCCTTACTCCATCCCCGAGGAGATCAAGGAGTTCCTGCATTTGACCAGCGGGATCGACCGCGGGCGAATCTACCGGCTGGTCAGCCCCGGGATGAAGCGAGTGGTGCCGGTCAAGCCCGGTGAGCTTGCCATGGGCGAGCTGGTTTCGCTGCTCGGTTCGGACAACGGCTGGATGCGGACCACGGCGCAGCGGCTGCTCTGGGAGCGGCAGGACAAGCAGGCGATTCCCCTGCTGGAGAAGTTCCTGGCCGGGAGCGACCGGCCGCTGGGACGGCTGCACGCACTCTGCACGCTTGATGGTCTTGGTGCCCTCACGGCCCGCCACGCGATGGCTGGGCTGGTGGACGATCATCCACGTGTTCGGGCTCATGCGATCCGGCTTTCCGAGCCGCTTCTTGACGATCATCCCGAGCTGGTCACCCGACTGCTGGAGCTGACAGCCGATAAGAATGAACATGTTCGCTTCCAGCTTGCCTTTTCCCTGGGAGAGACGACCAATCCACAGGCCCGGGAGGGTCTGGTAAGGATGGCCCGCAGCGCGGCCAATGGCCCGGAGGTGCAGTCCGCACTCTTTTCCTCGCTGGGAACCTCAGCTGACAAGCTCGCGGCAGTGTTGATCGATGACGGGGAGTTCCTCAAGCAAAAGCATGCCGGGCCGCTGCTGGTGCAACTGGCGCTGATCGTGGGGGCGAATCCCGAGGCCGGCCCGTCGATCGGGCTGCTCTCCTCGGCGACTGCCAGCGACGTTCCACTTTCCATCCAGCAGGTGGTCCTGACGGGTCTGGGTGAGGGGCTTACCCGGCGTGGTTCCTCCCTGGAAAAATTATTGGCGGCAGATTCCTTGCCGGCGCCGCTCAGGGAGAAGCTGGCAGGCTTGTTCAAGCGGGCTATGACACTGGCGGCCGATGGTGAGCAGGAGGTTGCCAGGCGTGAACGGGCCATCCGGCTTTTGGCCTTTGCCGATTTCAAAACAGCGAAGGATGTCCTGGCGGACTTTCTCTCGCCGCAGGTGCCGCAGTCGCTTCAGAGGGCGGCGGTCGAGGCCCTCGCCGCCCAGCAGTCGGATGACGTCGTACCGATCCTGCTTGACGGCTGGCGGGGAATGAGTCCGCCCATCCGCCGCGACGTTGTCGACTCGATCATGCCCCGGCCTGCGCGAATCGAACTGCTGCTCTTGGCGGTCAAGGAGGGATCGATCAAGCGAAGTGACATCGAGCGGGACAAGAAGCAGCTGCTTTTGAAACACCCCAATACCGCTGTGCAACAACTAAGTCGGGAGTTGTTTGCCGGCGAGGTCAACTCGGATCGTGCAAAAGTCGTTGCCGAGTACCAGGGTGTCCTCGAGCTGGAGGGGAATGCGGCCCGGGGGCTGGAGGTCTTCAAGATGAAATGTGCCGTCTGTCACCAGGTGGGGGAGGTAGGCCACCAGATCGCCCCGAACCTTTCGTCGGTACAGAACAAGTCGGAAGCAGACCTGTTGCTTGCCGTTCTGGATCCTAACCGAGAGGCCCAGCCAAACTTCAATGTCTACACGGTCGTCACCGGCGAGGGACGTATTCTCAACGGCATCATCACCGCCGAGACGGCGAACAGCATTACCCTGCTACGGGCCGAGTCGAAGCGGGACGTGGTACTCCGCAGCAACATCGAGGAGCTGCTTTCCACGGGTCTCTCACTGATGCCGGAGGGGCTGGAAAAGGAACTCAAACGCCAGCAGCTTGCGGACGTGATCGCGTTTATCAAGTCGATCAAGCCGCCGGCCAAATGACAAACCTTTGGTGCTGGCTGGATCCATAGTAAAATGTGGATGGTTGTCATCTGCTCACCGGTTCTATTTCATGAATTGTTTTCCAAGAAGAAACATGACCTGCCTGCTGCTGGCAGCTGGCCTCGTGCTGGCGGCCCCTGGGGTCGGTCTGGCGCAGGATCCGGCGGCGGTGCAGTTTGAAAAGCAGGTCCGTCCGCTGCTGGTGAAGCACTGTATCAAATGCCATGGCCCGAGGAAGCAGGAGGGGGGCCTGAGGCTCGATTCCCGCGAGGCAATTCTCAAGGGTGGAGAAACTGGCCCGGCCGTTGTTGTCGGTAAGCCAGCCGAGAGCCTGCTCCTTGAGGCCGTCCGGTACGAGAGCCTGGAGATGCCTCCCACCGGCCAGTTGACGGCGCAGGCCATTGGGCAACTGGAAAACTGGATTGCCGCCGGGGTTGCCTGGCCCCAGGTATCCCGATCGATTCGAGAATCGGAGGGCGTGATCAGCGCGGCGGACCGCCGCTGGTGGGCCTTTGTGCCGCTCTCCAAGCCACGGCCCCCCAGCGTCCGTCGCGATGACTGGTCTCGAAATGAAATCGACAGGTTTGTCCTCCACCGGCTGCAGGATAACCAGATGCAGCCGGCACCCCGTGCAGATGGGGCCACGCTCGTCCGGCGACTCTATTTCGACCTTGTGGGCCTTCCTCCCACGCCAGGCGAGGTCGATGCCTTTGTCCAGCAGGACTCTCCGGATGCCTGGGAGAAGCTGGTCGACCGGCTGCTTGACGATCCACGCTACGGGGAGCACTGGGCACGCTACTGGCTGGACCTGGTCCGCTATAGCGATTCGGACGGCTGGAACCAGGATGCTTACCGGCCCACGATCTGGCGGTACCGTGATTACGTGGTGCGGGCGTTTAACGAGGACAAGCCCTACCCGCAGTTCGTCCGCCAGCAACTGGCCGGGGACGAGATCAATGGGGATGATCCGCACAACCTGGACGCTGCCGGTTTCCTCAGGCTAGGGCTTTACGAGTACAACCAGCGGGATGCCGTCGGGCACTGGAATGACATCATGAACGAGATGACCGATGTCGCCGGGGATGTCTTTCTGGGTATGAGCATGGCCTGTGCCCGCTGTCACGACCACAAGTTCGATCCCGTGCCCCAGCAGGATTACTTCAAGCTGAGGGCCTTCTTTGAACCGGTCATCTGGCGAGATGACCTGCCGGCAGCAACGCAGGCTGAGCAGCAGGAGTACCAGCAGAAGCTGGTAGCCTGGCAGCAGGCGACGAGCGAGATCCAGGCCCGTATGGATGCCCTGCTGGAACCATACAACGAGCGGAAGTGGAAGTCGACGGTCGACAAGTTCCCGCTCGACATCCAGGCCTGTTTCCACAAGCCGGTCACAGAGCGGAGTTCCTGGGAGCACCAGATGGCTTACTTGGTCTCGCGGCAGTTCATCGAGGAAGCAGGCGGGCCGCTGAAGACTATCACCAAGGAAGACAAGGAAAAACACGAGGCGCTGCTCAAGGAACTCGCCGCCTTTGATCATCTCAAGCCGGAGCCACTGCCAGAGCTGATGACCGTCACCGATTTTTCGGGCAGGATCGCTCCGACAGTGATTCCTGGCGACCCGGAGGGGCAGTCGATCGAGCCGGGTTTCCTCTCGGTGCTCACGCCCGAGCCTTCTTTGCAGCGGCTTTTTTCGCGCGGCCGGCGGAGCAATGAGCTGGCAATCAGCCGGCCTGCCTGGAAAGAGGATTCCTCGGGGCGACGGACGGCCCTGGCAGAATGGATTGGCCGGCCTGACAACCCGCTGACCACGCGGGTCCTGGTCAACCGCATCTGGCAGCAGCATTTTGGGCAGGGGATTGTCCCCACACCGAATAACTTTGGGAAGATGGGGCAGTTGCCGACGCATCCGGAACTGCTCGACTGGCTGGCGGTGACCTTTGTTGAAGATGGCTGGAGTATCAAGAAGCTGCACAAGCGGATCGTGATGTCGGCGACCTGGCGGCAGTCGGCCCAGCATCCAGAGGCGGATCGCTACCAGCAGCAGGATCCGGACGAGGTCCTACTCTGGCGGGCGCGCGTGCACCGGCTGCGAGCCGAGCAGATCCGTGATGCCATGCTGTCGGTAAGTGGCGAGCTGGATCGGAAGCTGGGAGGCCCCGGTGTGGAAGCGAGCGCGCCGCGTCGCTCTCTCTACGTCAAGGTCTTTCGCAATACGACGGAAACTTTCCTGCATGCCTTCGATGCGGCGGGTGGGCTCAAGAGTATCGCCGTGCGGAACACAACGACCACACCGACGCAGTCCCTGCTGCTGATTAATGGCACGTATGCACTTGGCCGGGCGGAAAAAATGGCCGACCGGCTGGTGGAAATGAAGTTTGCAGATGCTGCCGGGCTGGTCGATCATGCCATGAGACTGGCCTGGGGACGCGGGTCGACCGCATCGGAAGCGGCCAGTTCGCTGATGTTCCTGGGAGTCACTGCCGACCAGGAAACGGAGGTGATCGAGCGGCAGGGGTTGATCGACCTTTGCCACATACTGTTCAATGCGAATGAATTCCTCTACCTGGATTAAGGCGGCCAGAGTTGCCCAGGAGAAACATGCCTGCTGAAACGAACCAGAACCTGTCGAGACGACAGATGCTCACCCAGGGCGGACTGGGGCTGGGGAGCGTTGCGCTCGGCTGGATGCTGGGTGGGGAAGGAAAGCTCCTGGCTGCTCCCCATCACCGGCCGCGGGCCAAGAGCGTGATCTGGGCGTTCATGGAAGGGGGACCGAGCCACCTGGACCTGGTCGACCCCAAGCCTCTGCTCAACAAGCTGGCCGGCACGCCCCTGCCAGCAAGCTTCAAGGAACCGATCACGGCCATGGGTGAGAAAGGTTCGCCGCTGCTGGTTGCCCCGCGGACCTGGACCCAGCATGGCGAGAGCGGGATGTGGGCCTCGGAGTGGATTCCCCATATCGGTGAGTGCATGGATGATATCGCGGTGATCCGGTCCTGCTGGACCAACGGGATTAACCACTCGGGTGGCGTCTGCCAGATGAATACCTGCATCAACGTTGCCGGCCGGCCGTCGCTGGGAAGCTGGGTGCATTACGGGCTTGGTTCAGCCAACCAGGACCTGCCGGCATTCGTGGTCATGTGTGACAGTAGCGGCCGGCCTGTCAATGGCTCGCGCAACTGGGGCAGCGGTTTCATGCCGGCCTCGCACCAGGCGGTGCGGATCAACGGCAACAGCCCGGAGCCGATCGCCAACCTGAACTCACCGGCCGGCTACAGCGAGCAGCAGCAAAAGAAAAAACTCGGTCTGCTGCAGCGATTCAACCGTGACTATGCCGAAACGAATCCCCAGCAGAGTGAACT
>Ga0310125_10001635_pt1 | contig 11395 bp, 6 predicted proteins | sample CB11b_Tmax_Bot8__FD_203508 | JGI IMG/M metagenome (GOLD analysis project Ga0310125, IMG submission 203508) | Marine microbial communities from Western Arctic Ocean, Canada - CB11b_Tmax_Bot8 | ecosystem: Environmental > Aquatic > Marine > Oceanic | place: Canada: Western Arctic Ocean | collected... | reverse complement strand
CCGCAGCTTCATACAGATGCTGCCGGTGCAGGACGATGGACGGATGTGTTGAACCGGGGTATTTAGACAGCACAAAGTATTCGCGCGCGTTATAACACAAAATGCCGCACATCAGGATAAAGACGACAGTCGGCGCCACGAATTTTTTTACGACCTTGGGACTGGACTTCTCGATCGCAAACCACAGGCGCTCTGCCCCTAATCCTGCTGCCAGATACAGCGCCGGCACAACCATCGAGAGCCTTTTGGGCATGGGCTCCGTAAGAACTCCCGGTATGATCCCAACCAGTATCCATCCCAACAAAAAAATGCTTTCGCGCCTGCGTATGTTTGCCAGTGACCACCACAGTCCGAAGGCGACAAACGTGGCAGCAACAGGATCAATCGCGCCTTTCCTGGCTTGTGTAGCAAAGGCATCACCGCCTTTGATGCGGAGTGCCCGATTTTTAACCAATACAGGCGGAACGGACTTGAGACCATCAAGGACGATTGCGGAACCCTTTTGCTCCGGTTTCTTGTTTTCCCAAAAAGCTTTGTCAATATTGTTTGGACCTGCCGCTGAATAGAAGTATGCCTTTTCTTTAAGCCCCCACTTGACGTAAGGGGTTACGGTGAATGCCAGCGTCGCACAACAGATCAAGGCAAAAACCAAATGTCTGACAATGTTGGTCCAATGATGGTCTTTGACCAGTGCCCGAATGAACAAAGCAGCGGTAAATAAACCAGCCCCAATGCCCGTCACTTTGCCTGGCGCATAGACATACACGGAGAGGCCAGTCAAAACACCAAGTACAGCGAAGAGTATGTAACTCCGCTTTTTGAAAGCATAAATCAACGTAAGATACGTGAGGACAGACTGACATATGGCGATGCTGAGTTGCGGGACCGTATTGCGAGTGGAAAAAGTATTCCACGTAGACGTTGCAAGGAAGAATGCTGCAAGAAGTGCCGCTCTTCCACCAAAGAGCAACCGCGTGAGGAAAAATAAGGCAACAACGGCAACGACCGCAAAGAACGCCGGCACGAATTTGTAAGCCAGAGGAGTGAGACCGTACAGCTTGAAAGAAAGCACGCAAAGTGCTACCGCCAGGTTGCCATTCCATGACAGTGGCTTTGATTTATTCCAGTGATCATTAAAAACCTCATTGTATTCCGTCATGTAGCCGCGCATCAGGTAGGCGTTGCCGGCCGCCTCATTCAAGATTCCTGCCGGCTTTATGTCTAGCTGGTAGAAGCGAAACACAATTGCCACAAAGAGTACGATCGCAAGGAAAATGAGATCCCTGGGCTGCCGCCTGTCGACCGACACGGGTGGCTGTCGCCACGTCGCAATGGCCTGTGTAATCAAAGGAAGCAAGGCCGCGCCCAACGCTATGTAGCACCAGGTAACTTTGCCTGCTGCCAGGAACATGTATGCGACTGCCAGGACGCAGAAACTCAGGATGATCAGAAAAACAGAACCGCCTCGATTGACAAAGATCCCCAAGACACCCACAACCAGGAATGCGCCGAGGACTATCGGGACCGTCCACTTGAGATCCAGCAGCTGCAGCAGTCGGGCTCCGAGATCGGACGCGGCCGAGATAAAAAAGGAGATCCCGTCAAGCACGGGAACACGGGTTTCCCAGCTTTGATTAAACCAACTGAGCAACCAGTGAGAAACCAGGAGAGTCAGGATCGCGATGAGGAGAACCAGGCACGCAGACTTAATCCATCGCAGTATCTTCGCACCGATCTTCATGCAAATAGAATGCTCACGTCCCCTTGCAATTGGTAATCAACCAAACGGCCCGACAGGTTCGCAGAGTAAACCACAGACGTTCTTCAATTCCAAGACAATACGACCCTTGCCGGGGTTCGCCAGGTCCATGGGACGGCCTCGTCAGCGTGCTGCATGAGCAGCCGCGACAAGGATGTGCTTCAGCCGGTCGCAAATCGACGGAGGACGTAAATCGGTGTGCTACGAGTCAGAATGATTCGATCCGACATTTGCTTTCAACCGGAATGTCCATAAGTCATTTCGGAACTGGAATCCTATATGAGTAGAGGCGATAGTCTTTATTGCGGTGCTTACTTAGCACAATTACTCGTCCATCCCAGATCGCAACATCAATCGGAGTCTTAACCTTTATTGGGCTATTGCTTTCGGCATTGCCGACCAACATGTTTCCTTCCTGGTCAAACATTCGAACTCTATCGTTGTCGTAATCCGTCACATAGATCAATCCGCCGCGATCAACCGCAAGCCGACTTTTCATATTCGCAGCATTTCTGCCAAGCGAGATTGTGGATTTTTTCTTCGCAGTCTTATCGAACGCGTGTACTTCACCGTTCGAGGTTAGAATATAGAGATCATCGCCAGGCCCCACATTTACGCTCACAAAAGATTCCTTGGGAAGCTTGTGAGATGATGCACGTGTCGTCTGTGTCAATTCCCCGTCGTCTGACGGAGAGTACATTCTGACCCAGTCCTTATGTATGGCATAAAAGCCACCATCATAAGACAAGCACATGTCAACAGCGCTGACGGGATAGTCCTTTATGAATTTCCCAGTGCGATCAAATTTCACGACACATCGGCTCGAAATCGGCCTTACGATGTAGATGTTTCCATCCGGGGCGAGAAGGGATCGGTTCATTGTAAAAGACACTGGCAGTTCCATCTTCATTTTGAGCGAGCCATCGTGTTCAAAACTATACACGGCACCTGTAGACGAATCGGTTACATAGACGAGACCATCGCTGCCTGGTGTCATCGACATGGGACGGATCAATTCGTCGCTCTTTTCGAGCGTAACGGTACTTGCAAGAGGCCATGTGAGCGCCGTCGAGCGCGTGGCAATTGCACTAAAACTGGGTATCTTGTGCACAGACTCGAGACATATGAATGGAAGCGCGTCCTTTGACTCCTCGGCGCGTTCGAAACTCAACAGCGGAGATGCAACTCCTGATGTGTTAACCACCTCGAGCAGGTGTGCGCCGGCCGAAAGCCACTTATCGGTCCTTCTCTTGCCCTGTGACCCTGGAGTCAGAATCTGTTGCTCACCATCAATGAAAACGGAATCAGGAAAGGGCTTGCTGAACGTTATACCAATCTTTTCCAAACGCCGAACGACCAGCGACGCGCGGTACGCGTAACGTGTCGCTTCGCCGTATGACTGGTTTTCCATGAGTTGCGCCGGCGAAAACTGAAACAGTTCGTCCAGCCCACGGCGCCCCAACGTCAACATTGTAAAGTAGTCAGTTTTGAGCACTTGGTGATCGTGCGTGAGTGCACGCCATGCTTCGAGAAGTTCTTCGTTCTTGCTGTTGAGGGCTACTATGGTTAGCGGACGCTCCAGTCCTTGAGCCTTTTCAAGCATCTTTAACTTCTCTTTACCGAGATCCCTGATCATCTTGTAGTCACCATGCTCTGCCATGACCAATCCTAAAAGTGAGCTATTGATATCCGTTATCATTACCGTTTCATCGGCCGCACGGTACAAAGCATGTCGGTTCTGTACGATTGAGGGACGGCTCACGCCGCCGTATTTTGACACCTCGAAATATTCGTACGCGTTGTAGCAGATCAGTCCGAACGACAGAATCCCAACAATGATCGGAAGTAGAAAGTTTCCGATGATTTTCGAACTGAAACGTCCCAATGAATACCAGAGGCGCTCCGCACCAAGACCGGCAGCGACATAGAGTGCCGGCACAACCATTGAAAGCCGCTTCGGCATGGGTTCCGTGAGTACCGCAGGAATGATTCCAACAGCCGTCCATACCAGCAGGAATACGCATTCGCGTCGGTTTACGTGCGCCACGCACCACCAGAGGCCAAAAGCGAAAAACACAGCGATGACAGGATTGACAGTTCCCTTTGAAGCATTTCTCGCGTATGCGTCAGCGCCATCTGTCCGAAGGCCACGATCGTGGACCAGAACAGGCCAGACATACTTCAGTCCATCGCGTACATGCTCGGAAGCCGTGCGTTCATCCTCATTCCCTTCCCTTTCCCAATATGCCTTGCGAAGATTGTTATCTCCTGCCGCCGAATAGAAATAAGCCCGATTGTCGAGCCCCCATCTCACGTATGAGCTCACGGTGACGGAAAATGCGGCACAGCAGATCAACATGAACGCAGCATGCCTCAACACGTTTCGCAGACGGTGATCCTTGATGAGCGCTCCCAACAGGAACGAGGCCGCAAACAGCGCCGCACCAATACAGGTTGCTTTGCCGGGAGCGTACACATAGACGGAGAGCCCGGTGAGGACCCCCAGGAGTGCAAACAGAAGATAGCTTCTCTTTTTGAATGCGTATACGAGGACAAGATACGTGAGAATCGATTGCGATATCGCAAGACTGAGCTGCGGAATGTTGTCTCGGGAGGAGAATGTGTTCCAAACAGACGTTGCCAGGAATAGCGAAGCGAGAAAGGCCGTCCGGCCTCCAAATAAATAACGCGTAAGGAAGAAAAGAGCAACAACAGCAATCACAGCGGAAAACGCCGGCACAAATTTATACGCCAACGGAGACACTCCAAACAATTTGAACGTAAGCACGCATGCCGCTACCGCAACATTACCGTTCCACGACATGGGGGTGTTTCGCTGCCAGTGATCGTGAAACAGTGATTGTGAACCGGTGACGTAGTGCCGCATCATGTATGCATTACCCGCCGACTCGTTCAAAATTCCGACGGGCTTAACATCCAGATGGTAAAATCTGAATATCACGGCAACACAAAGAACGATAGCGAAGAACACTGCATCCCTGCTCTCCTTTCGATCCACCCTCGGTGTGGGTTGCCGACGGACGAGGAAAGCATGAATCAACAACGGCAACAGCGCGGCGCCCAATGTAATATAGCATCCGGCGTATTTCCCGGCCGCCAGAAACAGAAACGCCAAAACAAGAACGCAGAAGCTCAGAATGATGAGAAAGGATGGGCATCTTCTATGTAGAACGGCGCCAAGCGAACCTACTATCAGGAAGACACCAAGCATCGAAGGCACAACCCATTTAAGACTAAGCATGGCGGGCAGCCTTGATCCAATCGCAACAATAAAAGAGATCAAAGGTGTAAAAGCGTCCAGCACAGGCACACCGGTATCCCAGCTTGTATGGAACCAATGCAGCATGAGGTAGGTCACGATACATGCAATGCCCGAGATGATGACAATCAGGCAAAACGATTTGATCGAGCTTTTCAGGGTCATTGCTGTGAGCCCCTCAAATCAGAACTACAAGGTGAGAGTATCTAGCCATCGCCGCCGCATTTTGCGGCTGCCGTGCGCCAGAAGACGCTCGTCCAATGTGAGCTTATTTCTGATACACGACACTAGATGATGCACGGGTTTTAATTGCGGGCACATTAAACCGCGGACATGAGGTAAATCCAAGCCAATACAGAATGATATTCGCCCTCTTTCTTGACGCTACGAAGCGCGCATGCTTCTATCGCGTTGTACCATGAAACGCTTGATCATAAATGCAGACGATTTTGGATGGTCGCCGGAAGTCAATCGTGGTATTTTGAAATGCCACGAGGACGGCATTCTTACGAGCACCACGCTGCTCATGAATGGGCCCGCTCTGGATGACGCCGTGAAAATCGCCAGGGCAAGTCCGACTCTTGGTGTCGGCGTCCACATGAATATCGTCAGGGGTACGCCGCTTAGCGATCCCGCAAGAATTCCCACGCTCGTTGGCACGCACGGCAAATTCATGGGAAGCGCCGAACGCGTTCTCCTGCGTATGATGTTGGGTCGCATAGCTGAAGCCGAAATACGAATCGAAATAGAGGCGCAAGTGTCCCGATTTAAGGAACACCTGGGAGCGCCTACCCACGTGGACAGTGAAAAGCATATGCACGCCTTCGTGCCCTTTTCTTCTGCGGCTATCGCCATTGCCGGGGCACATAACATTTCGACCATGCGATGCCCCATGGAGACGCAACACGGAACAGATCTTGCCATCATGCAACGCTTTAAGTCATGGCTGCTGCTTCGTTCAGCCAAGCTTCTTAAGGATCTCGCCAAGCAGGCGAACATCACGACACCCGATTCCTTCGTGGGAATTGTCGATACCGGCAGAATGACGGGCGAGCGCTACCGCAAGATTTTTGATTCAACAGAAGACGGCGTGACGGAAGTCATGACTCACCCCGGCTACGTCTCCAAAAGGGAGCACGAGGATTTCCCCTCGGGCTTCATCAAGGACACGCGCGAAATCGAGATGAAGGGACTCCTGGAAACCGGACTAAAGGAATACGCTGCAGAGCGAAATATCGAGTTGATCCATTTCGGGGAGGTGTAAGTCCACGCTTCCGAAGCACCTTGAAGTGGTATCGGATTAGTTTACGACAAAGTTTACGCATTAGTTAGTTTCGACTGAGTTTACGACAAAGTTTACGGAACGAGGCGGCGTCATTTGCAAGCCGTCTCCTTTCGAGAAAGCCTGGATTGCATTTTCCCCACGAAGAGCTTCAAGTTTATCAAAAGGGGCGCTAGACTACTTTGGACGGATGCAGCCGTTGTTGTCGAAATGGAGCAAAAGGCATGCATTCGTAGACCACCTCGCTCGTGCCTCGGAAAGCATTTTGTTTAATCTTGTCGAAGCCGCGCGTCTTCGCCAAACGGACAAGAAACGCTTGGCCGTGGACTATGCCTTGGGCTCCACTTTTGAATGTGCGGCTTGTCTCGACATCGCCACGCTGAAGAGCTTACTCGACCATTCCGCTGGCATTATCCAGAAGAATCACCTGCTTGAGGTTAGCAAAATGCTCATTGGTCTACGTAATTCATGGAAGCCACATAAATTTGAAGAAAATAAGTCTACATACAGCACCAAAGAAACTGACCAAACCCATTCGACTGTGTTTCATCATGAGAAGTTGGATATGTATACCGTGACACTGACTTTCTATCGATGGTTTATCTCCACTGAATCTGGTGATGCTCTGAGTTCAACTTTTGTCAGATCCATTGATGCCCTGGCAACACGTGTCCTGCTAAATATTGCTGAGGGCAATGGTCGTTACGCGGAATTATCCAGACAAAGCTTCCTCGATATGGCCAACTCGGCCGCGGTAAAGCTTGCCGTATCTTTGGATATGGGGGCCCGGCGAGGTCTGTGGAGCCAGCAAGAGATCGCACAGAACAAGCATCTTCTGTTGCGAGTAGCCAAAATGACTGCAAAAAAGGACTATTGATGCTATGGAAGCAATATCAACCTGCTCGTCATCCTGCAGTCGTTAACTATTTCGATCCTTTACTATTTCGTAAACTTTGTCGTGAACCAAATCGAAACGAAAATCTGAAAGCCTACTCACCAAGTCCCGTTCCCAATTTCTCTTTTACGCTGTACAGCGACTCCGTTTTGCTTTCGTGGTAGAGCCGTGTAAGCATTTCGCCCAGAAAACCGAGTGACAAAAGTTGCAGGCCGGCAAGCAGGAGAAACACGGCGGCGATAATAAAAGGCCCGCGCTCGTCCATGATATTAACCTGATTCATATATTTCTCTTTGAGCAGCAGCAAGGCCATGATCACCCCCACTCCCATGAGCACGAAACCTCCTGAACCGAAAAACTGCAAAGGTCGCGACAAAAATGACAGTAGAAAACGGATTCGAAGGAGATCAAAGAACACTGTCCACGTGCGGCTGAATCCGTAACTTGATTTACCTGTACCCCGTTCCGGGGCTTCAATCCTCACCTCCGTAACCTTGGCATTCATTTGCCCGGCAAAAGCGGGAATGAATCGGTGAAAATCACCGTAAAGCGTTATGCGCTGAAGTATCTCGCGGCGATACGCTTTAAAGGTCGTTCCGAAGTCATGCACGTTGACTCCCGACACAAATCCGATTAGGCGATTTGCGACGAGAGATGGGATGCGCCTCAGTAACAACGATTCTTTTCGCTTCTGTCGCCATCCACTTACAACGTCGTATCCTTCCTTTATCTTCTCTACAAATAGCGGGATCTCTTCAGGCAAATGCTGAAGGTCCCCATCCATGGGAATAATGACGTCGCCGGACGCATGATCGAATCCTGCCGCAAGCGCCGCCGTCTGGCCATGATTTCCCATAAGGTCAATCAGCTTGACTTTCGGGTCGCCGCTTTGAATCGCAGCAAGCAGTTTCAGAGTTTCGTCGCTGCTCCCGTCGTTGACGAAAACAATTTCGTAGTCGTGATTAATCGAATTCATGACCTTCGCGATACGTTCATGCAACTCCTGAACACAACCCTCTTCATTATACAAAGGGACAACTACGGATATGCTGTATGCGTCGTTACTCATGAATGGCGACAGAACCTATCACATCCTGTTGTTTGGGTCCATTCGACATTACGTTACTCCACCAAAAACTTGATTGGCCGCGTCCAAGATCCAGGACGCCCTTTTCGAACGTGTCGCATTCTCCAGTAATATTCGCCCGGTTCCGTGAATATTCTATATGCGCGGGAGTACGTGACCTTATCATTCGTGTTGGTACTGTACATAATGCTGCTGAAGGAACGGTCCGACCCCATTTGCACTTGCACTGCCGCGCCAGGAACTGCATTCCAGGCAAACATGACGTTCCGTCCGTGTGCCACTTCACCCGGCAGGGGTCGCGTCGGGACCGGCAATCCCAGAGCCGTTTGCCGGAAAAGAACTGCCGCCAGCAGAACGACACCAATGACAGAAGGAAGAACAATCCACCTCGTTCCTTCCGTCCCCGTTTGACCTAATGTTCCAGCGAGGACATCTTTGAGGATGCGCCTGAATCTGTTCATATCATCTTCAGCTGCGTTTTCGACCGAAAAGACCTCGCAGGCGGTCACCGCCGAAGCCCGACACCAAGCATAGAGATACGAGGGTGATAATACTCAATGACAATCCAATTTTTCCGTTGTTTGGTCCAAGATAACGAAACTCCACAAGGTGCTCGCCCGGATCGAGTCGACAGGCGTTAAATCCTGGGCTCACTGAAAAGTTTTGAAGCTTTATATCGTCGACCCGAATTTCCCAAGAACGGTAAAAAGCGGTCTTGAAGTAGATGAGTCCCGCGAGATCCGTGGAAACACGCGCTGAGTGATGCTCCCGCGTTTCGCGAACATCGGAAAACATCGCGGATCCCACATTATCGTCCACAAAGTAATCCCAATCCATCCTCAGCGCGTCCACAAGCCCGAAGTCCGCCCACGAGGGCGGAGCAGCGCCAAGTGTCCTCACAAAAACCTTACCCTTCTTTGCGCGAAATGCATTCCACGCAGCGTCGTCAAAAATTCGTCGCGGATCGAAATCAACGCTCGAGACGTAAATCGCACTGAAGTCGTCCAGTCGAAATTGCGACATGTCTCCGTAATGCCACACCATAAACGGGAAAGCATTCTCCGCATCTGACTTAGACTTCATGTAGCCGCGCGACCAGGAATAGCAGACTTCCTCCCACCCCTTTGGGTTGGCGATAACCAGGATGGGACGCGCAGACGTAAATCCAAACGGTATAGTCATGCCCGGACGCGTGTAGACCCTCCAATTACCAGATGAGAATGAAGGTTCCGATGGGAACGCCGCGCTTCCCGAGAATCCATTTTCTCCATTCTTTTCAACCTTTAGAACTGCCCTGAGACGAACCAAGTCGGCAATCCGTTCCGACATCACCAGCGTGTCCCCCAGTGACAATGAATGGATCACGGCATTGACCCCTCCAATGATATTAGACAGCACCGGAGATATAACATTACTTCTCTGCATGTACGCCGGTGCTTGGGAAAAATGATAAATCTCCTGTCCACGCCAAATGTCAGCAGCTCTCGCAAAAAAACGGTCAAATGGGCCGATCGATTCGGCAATGTGGCTCGTCCAACCGTGAATGTCGGCGTTTTTGGAGTTCCGCAAACTCCATGCCGTCTGCCCGTTTTTATCAACTTCAAACCGCTTCGTGCTCAATTTCGTCTGGGTGTGCTGATAACGTTCGCTGTAAACGTTCAAAAACAGAGGCACACACACGATCAAGACCGTAACGAGAGTCGCCAACCACTCGGGTTCCTTAAATCGATAGGCGGTAATCAGTTTCTGAAGAAGCGGGCGCAGAGCTATGATGAGCGCCGTTATGCCGATAGCAGAAAGGCAAATCACGAAAAAATCCAGAATCGCGATGTAGTGGATGTACTGGAAATCGACGCTAAATGGAATCAACTGTATGAGCGTGACATCATCGGGCCCCATGAATATCAGCAGCGAGGAAAGCCACCCCGCAAGGAGGAACATTGATTTTTGTTCGCGGAAACGCGTGGCCAGCAAGGCCGCGCCAATCAGACTGAAGACTGTTAGGATAGGAAATCTGCTACGGCCCGAGTTATCCCGCCAGGACCAGACCGACTCGCCGCCAAAGCGCGTGGCAGCGCTATGCGACTTGTCAAAAAGACTACCGCTTACGTAGTGTGAAGTGATTTCCTTGCCTGACCCGGACATGACATCGATGCCGGGTATAACGTAGCTCGTTATCGAATGCACGGGATGGATCTCTTCATTGGAAAAGAATGGCACGAGCCAAAAGCCTATCAATCCCGATCCAAAGATGATCATTGCCGCTACCTTGGCGACAGCGACACCCCATCGACGCCAGTTCAAATCAGAAAACAAATCGATGCCGAGATAAATTATGGCGACGATGGCTAACGACCACGCCAGGTAGGGGTGATTCAGAAAAACAGCGGCGAACACGAGCGCGCACGTGAGCAAGCGCGCCCGTCCATGCACAAGTTGATGTAGCTTTGCCAGCGCCACCGGAAATAGCAGAATTGCTATGAGTTGCTTGGCCAACCCCAGGTCATAATACGCATCAAACGTGTGACCCCAACTACTAATCGGCGTCAACGCCAGTAGAGACCCCAGCCCTGCGACCAAGGGCCTGAATTTAAACACCCTGAGAAAATAAAATACCACAACGGGATATAACGCAATCGACAACATGTAGATAATCTTGTGTGCCGTAAGTAACTCAACACTCCTTAAGCTCAGCAGATGCACGGCCTGGACCGCGAGATAGAATCCTGGCGGACGATAGGCAAATAGAGGAGATCCCAAACCGTAAATGTATGACCACCCGAAAATGCTACCGGTTTCCTGGATGCTTCTGTCCAGCGCGATGTCATACGCAACGTGGATGGGATCGTCACCGCCCATCAGGCTGCCGTGTTGAAAAGAGGGATAAAGCAGTCCAAAGACAATTAAGACGCTTATCCCCAGCATGGCTCGCGCGACGAGCGTTTCAATTTTTGAAAAAGGATCGTTTTGAGCGGTCTGTGTCATGATCCAATGCGCACAATGAGCCTGCCGCGTCCCGCCCCCCTGAGCATAATGTCGATGTCAGCATTCAATTCAGAAAGCGTACACTCATGGATGAAGGCATCAAGTCC
>Ga0310125_10001631_pt1 | contig 11411 bp, 10 predicted proteins | sample CB11b_Tmax_Bot8__FD_203508 | JGI IMG/M metagenome (GOLD analysis project Ga0310125, IMG submission 203508) | Marine microbial communities from Western Arctic Ocean, Canada - CB11b_Tmax_Bot8 | ecosystem: Environmental > Aquatic > Marine > Oceanic | place: Canada: Western Arctic Ocean | collected... | reverse complement strand
CTGCTCGGCGCCAAGCACAAGGTCGTCAGCTACGAATGTGACGGCTGCGATCTTGAATGGCGTGACGGCATACCTGTACCTACCGGCATTGATGGCACTCCCGAGTCTTTTACCATTGTCGCCACTGGGCCGGCTGGGGTTACCAGCACTGACGGTTCCCTCGAGCTGACTAAGGATGCGCTCTATGAGCAGTCCAGTGACCAGGAACATCCCTACCCCGGTGCCGCGGTTCTGGGCGCTTATAATCGCGGCGGCACCGTCGTGACCGCCGGTTGCACCCACTGGTCCCACGGCCTGCGCGGCGGCGACGAGGCCGTCGAGCGCGTCACACGCAACATCCTCGATCGCTTGTCAACATAATCAGTTGCTACAATCAATCCCTTGCAGGCATTACTTTCGACCCGGAGCAAAAAAATGGACACAGCCGGTAAACTCGCCATCGATGGTGGTAAACCCGTGGTCAGCGAAAAACTTATCGCACACGACTGGGAACGTTACCGCAAGGCCAACGACGAGGAAGTAGAAGTCGTCAGCGCCGTCTTGCGTTCGGGACACCTGAGCATCGCGTTACCCGTGGGCATGCCCCAGGCTGACGCACTTGAGCGAGAGTTTGCCCAGTGGGTGGGATCCAAGCACGCCCTGGTTGTCAACAGCGGGACTGCTGCCCTGCACTGTGCGGTTGCCGGTGTTGGGGTTACGGCTGGGGATCATGTTATTCTACCCGCCGATACGTTTGTGGCTTCGGCCATGGCTATTCTCCACCACAATGCCATCCCCATTTTCGTCGACGTAGATCCTTGCACCCATTTACTTGACCCGGCGAAGCTAGAAGAAAAAATTACCGACAAAACCAAGGCTATCATGGTAGTCCAACTGTTCGGCATGCCCGCTGACATGGACGCAATCAACGCTATTGCCAAACGTCATAACCTCAAGGTCATCGAGGATTGTGCACAGGCCTATGGCAGCCAATATAAGGGAGGAAAAGCTGGAACACTTGGTGATGCCGCCGGGTTTGCCATGACCACCACCAAGCAACTGATGGTGGGCGAAGGTGGGTTGGTCACCACCAACAGCAAGGAAGTCTTCGATCAAGCTTCCATGATCCGGCTTTTCGGCGAGTCCGGCGATATGAAATCTCCGGATCGCGCTTACATGTCCGAGCAGGTGGGCTGGAACTACAAACTTTCCGAGGTTAATTCAGCTCTGGCACGGGTTCGGTTGCGTAACCTTGACAATTACATTGCCGGTTGCGTTGACAATGCCAAGCGTCTTACCGATCGCCTTCAGCACATCAAGGGTGTTAGCCCGCTAGTTGCACCTGACGACCGGACCTATACGTGTTACCTGTACAACGTGGCCATTGACCCGGCTGCGCTCAATCTTGATATCGAGCCTGGCAAGCTCCGCGATGCGGCCATGGAGGCCTTGGCTGGAGAAAACGTGGATGTCATGCGTTGGCAGAAAGTGCCCGTCCCTGCCCAGCCCATGTTCCAGAATAAGTTTGGCTATGGCAATCAAAGTCCATGGGATCAACCAGGTGGTGATGTCACATACGACATCAACGATTACCCCAATGCATTTTTCGCACTGGAAAGTTCATTTATAGTTCGTCGCATCATTCCGCCCAACGGCCCTGAGTTGATGGATAGCTATGCTGACGCTTTCGAAAAAGTTTTTTCACAGATTGATCGTGCCGTCGAAATCCTCGATCAGAAAAATACATATATTCCACTGGAACAACGCAAAGCCAAGCTGGCCACGGGCAAGATTTAAGTCGTTATCAGGCGTTATGTCGCGCGTGTGTTAGTTACGGCGGGTTTGCCGCCGGCTCTAGCTGGGGGGCGATCCAGCTTTGCCAGGGGTGATCCGAGATGACCTGGTCGGTGGTTTCCAAGAGGGCATGCAGGCCCAACACCTTCAGGATCGCGTCGAAGTGGTCCGGCCTGGGATCAGCGGTGGCGTCGGGGATCACGATGACCTGGTAGCCCCGGCTCATTGCTCCGAACGCGGAAAAGGCCACGCAGTGTGAGGTCTCCACACCGCACAGGAAGACCGTTTCGATCGCATTTTCCTTTAGGATCGGCTCGAGCTGCGAATCGAGAAACACGTCGCCGATTGTGGGGATCGCCCACTCGTGGCTGTCGTGCAGCGGCAACAGGCGCAGGTGGATGCCGTGCTTGCCCACGTGTGTGAACACGATCGGCAGATCCTTGCCGCGGAAGAAGCCTACGAGCTTTTCGACGTTCGGCCAGACCTTGGTTTCGAGTCGCTTGCTCCGTTGCTCCGGCAGCGACGGATTGTACTTGCCGACTTCATCCATCAGGTGGCCGGGCTCCGTGGTCATGTTCTCCAGATGCACGACCACCAACGCGCAGCGATCTGCATCGATAGGCGAGCCAGCCTGCCGATACGTCGGCGTGAGCCTAGTGCGCTGGCCTTGGGCGATGTAATAAGCCCAGTGACTCACCCGTGGCCTCCACGGAACTTGAAACGCACCGGCAATGCCTTCATGCCGCGGTGCCACAGGTGCGGCTCCCAGTGGAGCGTATCGGTGGCCAGTTGCAGGTCGTCGCAGCGTTGCAGGATGGTGTTGATCGCGATCGAACCTTGCAGCCGGGCCAACGCGGCGCCGATGCAATGGTGGGCGCCGGTGCCGAACGACAGGTGACGGTTGGGGCTGCGCTTCAGGTCCAGCCGGTGCGGATCGGTAAACTCAGCGGGATCGCGATTGGCTGCGCCCATCGTCGGGTAAACCATGTCGCCCTTGCGGATCAACTGCCCGCCCAGCTCAATATCGAGCGCAGTCTTGCGCCCCAGGCGTTGAATGGAACTGTCGTACCGTAGCAGCTCTTCGATCGCCGTGGTGATCAACGACGGGTCGCGTTTTAGACGCTGCATCTGGTCCGGGTAACGCAGAAGGGCGTGGACGCTGTTGCCGATCAGGTTCATGGTCGTGCCGTGCCCCGCCAGGACCAGCGTGATGGCCGTGGAGATCAGCGATTTGTCGGTGAAGTCCGGTACGTGGGCCAGCCCGCTGATCACATCGTCTCGTGGGGATTGCCGGCACTCGTCGATCAGTCGGCCCAGTCGATCGGTAAGCTGCGCCAAGCTCGCGTTGGCCGTGGCGACGCTCTCGACTGTGGCCTTGCCCTGGCCGAACAGGCGCACACCCACGTCGTCCGACCATTGCTTGTACAGGTCGTACTCGTTGCGTGGTAAACCGAGTAACTCGCCCAGCACGGACATCGCCAGCGGATAGCCGAAGTCGCTGATGACGTCCATATTCCCGCTCTTGCCGGCACGATCAATTAACTCATCGACCAACTGTTGAACACGCACCTGCATCCGCTGCATGCGCGCCTTGGTGAAAACCTGCTGCAGGGCGTTACGGGTATTCGTGTGCTGCGGCGGATCCACGTGCAGAATCGCTCGAGAAAAATGTTCGAGCAACGGCCCGATCTCCGCGCGCACCGAATCCGGCAGCTTCTCGGTAAACAGGGTCATTCGCCCGGCATTCGAAAACCGCTCGTGATCGCGCAATACCTCGCCCACGTCGACGTAACGCGTCAACATCCAGCCGTCGATCGCTTGGCTGTAATACACCGGCGCCTCAGCCCGCGCCCGATCGTAAAACGGATACGGATCCGCATACGTTTGGGCGGATATCAATTGCTCGTCAAGCGAGTCAATCGTCTTGGGTGTCATCTCAAGTACACCGGCAAACTGCTGTCCCGGCCGCGGTAGTCGCCGTGTCGACCGCTGAGCCAGAAGAATACCTCCGCCGTATCGTTGAACGTCCGGTGCATCTCTCGGCCGCAGTCGTGGTGGCCTGCTCGCATGTTGTACGTACTCTCGATGTCGAAGTCGTCTTCGACGATCCAGTCTCGCTGCGGCTCAACCGTGCGCGTATACCAGTATTTCAAAAGATTCCGAATGCCCGTGGCCGTGGATGCGCCCGTACGGTGCCACAGGTGATAAATGGTCACGAAAATGGATCCGGCCGGCGCCGCCGTGTGCAATGTGTCGGCAATTCCTTGGTAATGGTCCATGTAGTTGGCTAGGGAAAACAGGAAATGTGATCCGGGCATTACTTCCGTCGGGCCCAGTTCCAGTGGCGTGTCCTGCGGGTAGTAAAACACCTGGAGGCAATCGATCTTCGGCCCGTAAATCGAGCCGCCGTCCCGGTGCCAATGCTGCGCCGGGCCGGGGCATGGATTGCGATGATTAGTCATGAACCGGGGCAGTTCGAAGTCCCTGCCCAACAGCGAACGCACCACGCCCATCGCTTGACGGTTGAGAATGACGTTGTCCACGAACCAATCCTCGGCCAGGATCAAATTGGCCTTGGGGGAGTTGGCTTGATCGAAAAACTCGATCGTGCGTTGGTTGATGTTGTGAGGTACGACACCTTCCAGTACCAGCAGCCCATCTCTGCAGAACTCCCATACCTGGGAATCCGTCATCGTAGGATCGCAATCGTAGGTTCGATTCTTGGTCATTGCGGTTATGATGCTAGTTACAGTAGAAACTTTAGTCTAACGTGTATTTGTTCGTACTGGAGCCAAAAAGTGGATTTACCAAGCAAGCATTCTAATCCCCTTCGCTGGGGTATTCTTGGTTGTGCCCGTGTGGCCAAGAGCGTTTTTGCCCCTGGTGTACAACGTTCGGTCAATGGTGTCCTCTACGCCGTCGCCAGCCGAACCATCGCCAAGGCACAACAGTTTGCGGCATCCTTCAACATCGAACACGCCTACGGTAGCTACGAGGCGTTGCTCAATGATCCAAAGGTCCAGGCCGTCTATATCGCGCTGCCCAATTCCATGCACATGCCCTGGACAGTTAAGGCTGCCGAAAAGGGCAAGCACGTCATTTGTGATAAACCCCTGGCCGCCAATGCCCGGGAGGCTGCCACCATGGTCGACACTTGTCGTCGCCATGGCGTTCAGCTCATGGAATGGTTTACCCCTCGCTTCCACCCCCAGAACCAGAAAGTTAAAAAACTTCTGGATGATGGTCGCATCGGTAAACCCATGCGGATTTCCATTACGCACTCCACGGCCATGCCGCCGGTTGATGATATTCGCATGAAAAAGCAGCTTTGTGGCGGCGTACTGGGCGACATGGGTTGCTACTGTGTGAACATGGCCCGCTATCTTTTTGCCGCCGAGCCGACCAGCATTTATGCCACTGCCCAGTTTGGCCAGGAAAGCGGTGTGGATGAGCGTATTAGCGCCACTCTGCATTTTTCTGATGATCGAGTTGCCCACATGGAGTCTAGTTATCACCTCGATCCCGGCCACTACATGCAAGGTTACGAAGTCTTTGCCAGCAAGGGCCGTATCTACGTATCCACGCCCATTGTCCACATAAAGACCTACCGCGAGCAAAAAATAGTGGACACGTCGATTGTCGTTGGCGATGAGATTGTTCCAGAACCCACCAAGAGGCATATCAACATCCCTGCCGCCCACCAGTGGCAGATCACGACCGACTATTTCGCCGAACACGTTCTCAACGGCACAGAACTTCAGTGGCCGGGCGAAAATGGCTTGGCCAACATGAAAGTGTTGGATGCCATCCTCCAAAGCGCGCAAGAGGGTCGACCTGTCACGCTCGATGCCTGAGTACGGACGGCCCAGCATGTCACGCCGTTTGTCAACAATGACGGCATTTGGCACAAGAGCAGTGCGGTGATGAATCAGAGTTGGTTTGCAGCGTGAAAGCAGTCTAGAAACTGGTGGACCGGCATCTGTTGCAGAAGTTGGGAATCTTCAAACAGTTCCAGCATTGTTTTTACATCACCGGCTCCAAATCGCGTGGCCGCGTTTGACAGGAACTTGTCCTTAAGCTGCGGTACGGCCTCGCCTCGTCGCCGTCGGTGACCCAGCGGGTACAGTACCTGCACATTTTCCGTCGCACTGCCGTCTGAAAAGTGAATCGAGACGGCATTGGCGATGGAGCGAAGATCCGGGTCGAGGTACTGCCGCGAATAACTTGTATTTTCGACCACTTGTATTTTCTTGCGCAGTTGATCGATCCGCGGATCGTTGGCCGCTTCGTCCTCATAATGATCAGCGGTCAGGGCTCCGTGGATCAACGCCACGGCGACCATGTATTGCAGGCAATGGTCGCGGGCTGGCGGGTTTCCTAGCGGGCCGGACCTGTCAATGATGCGGATTGCCGATTCCTGGGTTTCAATGCGGACTTGGTGGATGTCGCCCAGGCGGTCACGCACTTGAGGGTGCAGGCTGATCGCCGCCTCGACCGCGGTCTGGCCGTGAAACTCGGCGGGGAATGAGACCTTGAACAGGATGTTTTCCATCACGTAAGTGCCCAGTGGCCGTGCCAGTTCGATCGGTTTCGAACCGAACAGGGTATCGCTAAAACCCCAGGTGGCGGCGGAAAGGGCGGTGGGATACCCCATTTCGCCTGCGATCGCCATGAATGCTAGGCGCACTGCTCGCGCGGTTGCGTCACCGGCAGCCCAGCTTTTTCGTGACCCGGTATTGGGTGCGTGGCGGTACGTGCGAAGTGGCCCGCCGTCGATCCAGGCGTTGGACAGGGCGTCGATGACCTGCGACTTCGTGCCTCCGAGCATGGCCGTGGCGACGGCAGTACTGGCGACGCGTACCAGTAGCACGTGATCGATTCCCACGCGGTTGAATGCGTTGGCCAGAGCCAGTACGCCCTGTATCTCGTAGGCCTTGATCATGGCGGTCAGTACATCGCGTATCACCAATGGTCTTGTCCCGGCCCGATCGGCGCCGCGGCTCAGGTAATCGGCGCAGGACAGGATCGCGCCGAGATTATCCGATGGATGCCCCCATTCGGCAGCCAGCCAGGTATCGTTGTAATCCAGCCAGCGGATCAGGCATCCGATATCAAATGCCGCAGTCACCGGGTCTAACTCGAAATCAGTGCCGGGTACCCGCGAACCGCCGGGGGCCTGGGCCTGGGGCACCAGCGGCCCCAGCAAGCGGTGACAGGCTGGGTAGTTCAGTGCCAGCAGGGCGCACCCGAGGCTGTCCATCAGGCACCAGCGGGCGGTGTCGTAGGCCAGTTCACTGGCCGGTTCAAAATCAACCGTGTAGTCGGCCAGTTCGACGAGTAACGAATCGGGGGTTTCCTGCGGTGACTGGCTGTTCTGCGATGTCATGGTTTTGGGTCTGATCGTTCGCGGAGGGCAACAAGTGGCCGCGGTTTCGGGCCAACGTAATCAGCGGTGGGTCGAATCAACTTGTTGTCGGACCTTTGCTCGAACACGTGGGCCGCCCAACCGGTGACTCGCGAGCAGACGAACAGCGGCGTGAACAGGGCTGTGGGAAAACCCATCAGGCGATATGCCGATGCGCTGTAGAAATCCAGATTGGGAAAAAGTTTTTTCTCGTCCCACATGACCTTCTCGATCTGCTGCGAGACCGGGTATAACCGGTCATCCCCGGCGTCGTTTGCCAGTTCCTCGGCCAGTTGCTTGATAATATCGGAGCGAGGATCGTTGGTGGTGTATACGCGGTGGCCAAAGCCCATGATCAGTTGTTTCTGTTTGAGGGCGACGTGCATCGCTTTTTCTGCTTCCTCAGCCGTCTGGAAGCGGTCGATCAATTCCATAGCCGCCTCGTTGGCTCCGCCATGCAGCGGGCCACGCAGCGTGCCAATGGCGGCGGCGATCGCCGAGTAAAAATCCGACAGGGTCGAAGCCGCCACGCGGGCCGTGAACGTGGATGCGTTGAATTCATGTTCGGCATAAAGGATCAGCGACACGTCCATCGCCCGTTCGTGCAGTGGTGTCGGCTCACGGTTGTGCAAAAGTGTAAGCAGGTGGCCGGCAATCGAATGGGAATTGGTGCGTGTTTCGATGCGTTGACCATCTCGGTGGTATCGGTACCAGTACATCAACATGGAGGGCAGGGCGGCCAGCAACCGCTCCGCTGCGGCGTATTGCTGCTCGAACGTATTTTCCGGTTCAAGGCATCCCAACGCTGAACAGCCCGTGCGCAGAACGTCCATTGGATGTGACGAAGCGGGTAGGCCCTCAAGCACACGTTTTAACGCCTCGGGCAGGTCACGAAGTTCTACCAGTCGGCGGTTGAACGCGTCGAGTTGGTCCTGCATGGGCAACTGGCCGTAGAGCAGCAGGTGGGCTACCTGCCCAAAGTCCGCGTTCTGCGTCAGGTCTTCGATACTGTATCCCCGGTAAGACAGGCCGTGCCCCTCCTTGCCGACCGTGGCAATCGAGGTTTTGCCCGCAACCACGCCGGCAAGGCCGCCCGTTTTACTCTTTTTTATTTTGTTACTCATCGGCCTGTTCTTTTAATTGCTGATCAGCTTGTTGTTCGTATGCTTCGTAGTTCAAAACACGATAGAGCTGTTGGCGCGTTTGCATGATGGATACGGTTTCTTGCTGCGTACCCTTTTGGTGGATCGTCTCGTAAACGTGAAGGGCGGCGGCGCTCATGGCCCTGAAACCGGACAGTGGATACAGGGCCAGTGCGACACCGACCTTACGCAAATCGTCAAGTGTAAACAGGGGCGTGCGTCCAAACTCCGTCAAGTTTGCCAGTACGGGGACGTCGAGAGCCTGCGTAAACGCCCGGTACTGTTCCAGTTCGGTCAGTGCTTCGGCAAAGATCATGTCGGCGCCGACCTCTACGTAACGGCTTGCCCGCTCGACGGCGGCGTCCACGCCCTCGCCGTCAGCGGCATCCGTACGGGCCATGACCACGAAACCAGCCTGTGTCCGTGCATCCACGGCAGCCTTGACCCGGTCGGCCATCTGGTCCGCTGACACCAGCATTTTACCGGGTCGGTGTCCGCATCTTTTTTGTTCCACCTGGTCTTCCAGGTGCATGCCTGCGGCCCCGGCTGCGATCAGCTGGCGTGTTGTCTGGGCCACGCCCTGTTCGTTGCCCCAGCCAGTGTCGGCATCGACCAACAGGGGCAGGTCGGTAACTTGGCTGATCCTGCGCACGTCCTCCAGCACATTGGCCAGCGTGGTCAGGGCGAGGTCTGGCAAACCATATGAGGCAACCGCTACACCCGAGCCCGAAAGATAAATCGCCGAAAGGCCTGCCTGCTTGGCGAGCAACGCGCTGTATGCATTGATGACGCCGACAACCTGCAACGGTGTCTCGGTTTTTAGAGCGGCCCACAGTCCATCATGTTGCGGTTGCTTTGGGGACATGGTTGATTGGTACTTCTTTGGCTACGATATGATGTTATCGTCCGTTTTTTGTGATGGGATCATGATTCGTCACTTGAGTGGAAGGGCAACGGGTGTATAGAAACCTTCTTGTACAGCTTGTGGATCGCTGCATCGAGGACTTTCGCGCCGGGGCCATGACCGAGGCCAGTTTGCTCAAGCTGCGAGGCGTGCTCGATCGTTCATCAGGTCAACGCCAGCATCTGCTTTATCTTCAGGCGGAGACCAGTTCTGTAGAGTCGTCTTTGCTGGGCATGTCAATGGTGGTCGATGGAGAAGTGGATGACGGTCCGGAGGACCCAGATGGATGGCCGTACAAGTGCGTGCTTGATGCGATGGGCGATGGTTGGCGGGTGATAGGGTTTCCGGATCTGGGCAGGGTGATCAATATGTCAGAACCCCAAGGGGCGGTGTGCGATTTTATCCTGGAAAAATGGGATTAGCCAAATGAGAACTCATGATTGTCCGCCAACGCTCAATGACAGCCAAGTGCTGGACTTTTGCCGTACCGGTTTTCTGATGCTGGAAGGTGTCGTGGCTGACGGTATCAATAAGCAGACGCTCAATTATCTAAAGGCCAATGAGTCCCCTACGTTGTCACCAATTCTCAACGAGCCGTGGTTTGTCGAGGCAGTGATCTGCAATCCACAGACAGTCGGCGCGGTACGCTCGCTTCTGGGTAGTGACTTCCGGTTGCCGGGCCTGATGTCCAACCATCGTGAGCAAGGCCCATTTCGAGCCGCATGGTGGCATGTGGACGGAGGACATCTGGAGCGCCCTGAACTGACGTCGCTCCAAGTGTTTTATTATCCACAGGACACGCCACTGGAAATGGGCCCGACAGAGGTTTTACCCGGCTCGCATCACCTGACGAATACCGCCAAGGCGATGGGCCACCTAGGCAGGTTGACGGGTAGTGTTTCAACTGCGGCGCCGGCTGGGTCCATTTTTTTGACCGTATATTACATCTGGCACCGGCGCTCTCGGGCGACATCTTCCAATCTGCGGAACATGTTGAAGTACAACTATTTTCGTACTCAACAGCCACAACGCGACTGGATCAAAGAACCGCAGTTCAACCCGATGGACGTGGATTATTCAAGCCCGGTATCGTTGTTCGGTGAGCAGTCGTATCACCGCAAGGCCACCGCGAAAATGTTTTTTTGGCTGTGTGGCAAGGCTGAGCACTTCAATGTATCCGGTGGTCAAAGCTGGCCTTTTGCCGGCACTACACATCAGCGTGTTGACGAACCGCCCAATTTTCCCCAGGCGCTGGCGTTCTGATATATATCGGCAAATGAATGCCGGCCGAGTATCAGGCGTCAGGCAATCGCCAACGCAGCACTTCGCTGTGGACGAGAAACTCGCTGTCCCGCCAACTGTAGCTGGTCACCAGTGTGCCGTCAGCCACCTGCACGGTATTGCCAAACCCGCCGCCGCTGTAGACCTGGGGAGGCGTGTTGGGGTCGAGCAGGAAGCGATCGTGCTCAAGGTCAATGAGCAAGTCATCTTGTGTTTCCTGCCCCAGTACTGCGCGCACGCCCAGTTGATCATGATTTGACCGAACCGTAAATGTGACGAGAAGTTGGCCGTCAGCCAGTCTGAGCAGGGCCGGATACATCTCGCCAATATCGCCGACCGCTTGATGGGGCGTGAATGTTCGCCCTTCATCCGTGGAGGTATAAATGATCAGGCGATCCATGTTGTCAACCCGACCGAATTTGTCTTGAGGTACCTCAGTCTTGAACCGTCCGGCATAGTGTGAGTCAATACGGTCAAACAGGTAAATTGTGCCGTTGCCTCCCAGCCAAAAGACAGCTTCACCTAGGAAGGGGTAGGGGTAGGTCGGATCAAGTTCCTCTATCTTCGACTTATATTGTTTCCAGCTTTTACCGCCATCGGTACTGCGCCACATGAACGATCGATCCTGCCCGACGTCGGAAAGGCCAAACAGCAGCGACCCATCCGGCAGCGGCAGCACGTTGCGCGTGGTTGAGACTTGCCCGTTGATTTTTCCGCTGTCCTGGGGATGGGCCGTGGTGGTTGTCCATGTCCTGCCAGCATCATCGCTGCGGTGTAGCAATGAGGCGCCGAAATCGTAGGGGTTATAGACGTCCTTGGGTAGTATCGTGACGGTCAGAAACATCGTGCCATCTTTCAGTATCGAGAAGTAAGGCTCGCGACCGATCACGTCATGACCAGCGGTGAG
>Ga0310125_10001625_pt1 | contig 11426 bp, 10 predicted proteins | sample CB11b_Tmax_Bot8__FD_203508 | JGI IMG/M metagenome (GOLD analysis project Ga0310125, IMG submission 203508) | Marine microbial communities from Western Arctic Ocean, Canada - CB11b_Tmax_Bot8 | ecosystem: Environmental > Aquatic > Marine > Oceanic | place: Canada: Western Arctic Ocean | collected... | reverse complement strand
ACAAGGGACAATGCGGCCATCGTTTTATAGCCCTTCATATTGCTTCGAGTACCTTCCTCATAGTAGGAATACGAGACTGCTGGCTCACGGTTCCGTCTCCGACGGTTGGTCGCCGGTGAAGACACTCGACTGCCAGTGATCGACAACGAAGAGAGAGCGTGCACGTGTATCCGGCCGGAGCATGAGAAACCGAGTGCCGTCGATACTGACGTCATAGGCCGGAACATTCCCACCAGGGTCGGTGACAAACACCCCGGAAAACTGGCGACGTGACGACGAGGACTCTCCTGTTTTTGGGTCGACCGCCACCGAAAAGAGGCCAGGTCCGCTTCGAAAGAAGAGCTCTGAGCCATCCCGTGACCAGACCGGCTCCACGCCGCCCGCGGGCGACACCCGAGTGCTTGTTTCACCTGGGTGTGGCCGTAGATACACTTGGTCCCCATCCTTAGCGTCCGACACGTACGCCAACCATCGGCCGTTCGGTGAGATGGCGGGAGTCCGCTCATTCGCGTTCGTTCCAAGCAGGATCCGGCCTTCACCGCTCTGGCGCGTCCAGATCCAGATGTCGCGTCCGCGATCCTGCTGTCGCTCGTGAAAGAAGAGGTCTCGGTCGGCTGGCGACCACGAACCTGGTGTGCGCCCGTCACCGAACAGGAGTGTCTCGATCGTGTTCCGGGCCCCGACAGTTACCCGGTAGATTCGCTGAGGACCGTCCCGGTTTGATGCGAACGTGACCCATCGGCCGTCCTCAGACCACAGCGGCGAGTGGTTTTGGCCGGCTTCCTGGGTGAGTCGTCGCCGCTTGCCCGTTTCCAAGTCGTAGGTCCAGAGGTCACGGCTGAACATGTTTCCCTGGATGGTCATCGCGATCTGTGACCCGTCGGGAGAGAGGCGCGGCGCCTGGTGGGGTGCCGCCACACCGTCGATGTCGGTCGTCGTTCCCTGCCGGTCTACCCACGTCAGTAGGTTGTCGGTCGGCGAAGCCGACTCCGACGCGTAAACGAGACGCCCGGTGCGTGCCGCGACCAGACTAGAATGCCCCAGTCGCTCGTATCCGACGGCGCTGCTCGCCACGCCGCTGGTGACGAGTCGGGCCGGGCCGGTTACCTCCTGCTCAGATGAGTCGATCGGCAACGCGAAGATTTCACCGCGCCGAGCGTAGACAAGATGGCCAGAGTCGAGATAGTACGCCGAGCCATCGGCGGGTGCGAGAAGCTCACGTTCCTCTAACTCCAACGCCATCCAAGCCAGTCGGGGATCGAGATCTTCACGTCCGACCGTGAAAACGATCGATGCTTCGTCCGGCAGCAAAACCGGCCAACCGTGCGAGACCTCGCCGGCCTCCTCATCGAGCTCTGTGATCGGCGTGACACCGGGATCCGCCTCGTTGTGGCCCAGATCCGCAGATACCCTGAGCAGGCCCCGACCCCCCAGGGGAGCGAAGACGATCTGCCCACGAGGCCCCCAGGCCGCCCCGGCAGTCTCTCCTGAGACGGGTGTGACGTCCACGGGATCGCTCCCGTCGAAGGCTACCCATCGAAGAAATCCAGATGAAAAGAATCCAACGCGATCTCCGTCGGGTGCAAAGAACGGTTGTGTTGCGTTCTCTGTCCCTGGAAGCGGCTCAACCCTGAACGTGTCAAACGAGCGGAGAAACAGTTGTACCCGACCGTTGGCGATCGCTGTGTAGACTAGTCTCGTGCCATCGGGAGAGAGCGCAGCTTCAACGATGTTGTGATCGGCGGGCAAAAGGATACTCATGGCCTGCATGGGCGGTGGCACTACTGGAGAGGGTCGAGTCAGGACCCAGGTTGCGAGAGACGTGACGGTGGCGGCGGTCAGCGTTGCCCAGATCCTGACGCCGCGGCTGGTGCTGGAATGAGTCATCCGTGTCCGATGGCTTCCAACTGGTCGGGGACGGCGTCGTAGTGCGCCCTTGCTGCCGACAACGCGTCGGCAATCGTCGCCGCCAGATGAGCCGGCGAAGAGACGTGGGCTGCCGGACCGAAGCTTAGAATCCAGCTTCGAAGTGCGGCATCTGTGCACACGTTCAAGACCAGCACAACTGATCCATTCTCCTGAAGTTTCATGGTCTGGGATGGATGCCACACGCGTTCCTGGATGTAGGGGGCTGCGTGGCTCGTGAAGGTGACCTCGACCCGTTCTGGCGGGCCTTCGTAGATGCCGAGTGAGTTTGGAAACACGCTTTCGCCGAGATCTTCGACCACTTCAAACACTTGGTCGAGCGCCGTGATCCGTCGGATTCGGTCAACCGCGAATGTCCGCATCTGCTCGTACGCCGGGACATAGGCGAAGAGATACAGTCCACCCTGCGCATAGACCAAACGATAGGGATCGATTCGATAGTTCTTCTCGCGTCCGCTCGAGAACGAGTGATATTGCATCGAGAGCCGCTGCTGGTGAAGGATGGCGTCGAGCAGTCGCCCGATGGTCTGGCGCTGCCGGGCGACGAACCGACGCGCTGTCGGAGCCGGTTTCGCTTCGATCGCCGTCGGCAGGCGGTCGAGGAAAGCTCGCATCCGCGGTCCGAGTGCTCCTTCGAGCTTGGTAAACGCATGCGCCAGGTCATCCTGGAACGGTGTGCCAGCGAGACACTCCACAACCGTCCGACTGAAATACAAGGCGGATAGCTCACCGAGTGTGAAGCCGGTATTATCTAGCCCTTTGAACGGGCGCGTGCGGAGCTTCCACCGCTTCTGACCGTCGTACGACTCGTCATACAGTGCAAAGCCGGCGTCTTGCAGCGCGTCAAGGTCACGTCGAATCGTGCGGGTCGTCACGCCGGAGATTTCGGCCATGTGGCGAATTGTTACGCCGCTCGAGGCTTCGATCTCACGCAAAAGTCTCCATTGCCGGATTATTTCGCCATTTCGAGCCATTTCAGGAACCTTTATGTAATCTGTCCTCGTCTCAATAATAAAGGGACCGTGACCTACCCTGTCACACCCCCCGTCTAGAGTGACGGAGACAAGGAGGCCAGAATGGGTCGATATCAGCAGGCCAGAGTCCGTCAGTTGGACCTTGACTCCGACAAGTTTAGCGCCGATTTTACTTCCAAGGTCGGGACCGAGTATCGAGCATTACACGCAGTTTCGCTGTGCGTCGTGTGCTGGCGCCACCGCGCACATTTGAGGTTGGTGCCACAGCACGGACATGCGCCAGAAAAGTTGTGTTTGCGCTGTCACCACGCTGTCATGCAACAGCGAAAGATATTGAGGGTCGACCTACCGGCGACCGACCAGACGTCATTGGTGTCTGTCCCGCGGTTGGCGCGGGCTCATCATTTCTCAGGAAATGTAGGCCTCATCGTTCCGCCAGGGAAGCCTCTCTCAGCCGAGACCAAGCATGACGCGCTGAATCACCGACGTCGCCGAGCACAGGTGGCCGTGCGTCGGGCACTGGATCTGCTCGACTGCGTCAACTAGTGTGGTGGGCTCGACAACGCGCTCAATGTCTACAAGCGTCAGATGGCGACCTGCGCCGACGTGACACCAGGGCCACGGGTCAGGCCCCCGTGCCGATGTTGATTCGAGTCTGAGTCTTCCAGCGTGGGTCGGTCCGTGGTCCGACGTCTCTGCCTGGATTATGAGACACTTGCGAGAAGAGGATCCGTAGTTTGTAGGATTCTGAGCTGTCCGCCGGTTGTCCCCGAGCTTCGTCAACACATCGACACCAAGAACAACGAAGAGCGCCCGTTCAGCCGGAACCAGCGCCGATAGATCTACGCGTCATCGAAACACGACAACAACTACTTTGGATTCGGTTCCGACAACGAGATGGAGTTGAGCCCAAACTATCTGGTGATCAAGCATCAGGCCTTCCCACTAAACTCTCCGCGGCTCGGTGAGCCTGACTGCGACCCAAGTTACGTCGTTTCGTGTCCGAAGGTGCTAGGCGGGAGTCGTGACAATAAGAAGGCGTTTCAGCCGTTGTCAATCGTCAACATCTCTGGGATGAGCTTCGCTCCCTGAGCGCCCAGGCCGTTCAAGCGCTCAACAAGGGTGCCGCCCTCGCGCATTGTCTCCAAAACACCGGAGAAGGTCGTCTTCGTCGGCTCTGGAAAACTTGGATTTCCCCAGGACGCGCTGCTCGCGTTTACGATGGGCTGCGACATGATCAATGTGGCTCGTGAGGCGATGATCGCCAGCGACTGTATCCAGGCTCAGCGGTGCCATACCAACCACTATCCGACCGGCGTGGCGACGCAAAACAGATGGCTGGCCGGCGGTTTGGACCCTAACTTAAAGTCGGTGCGTGTCGCCAACTACATAGTGGCCATGCGGAAAGATTTGCTCTGTCTGGCGCGTACGTGCGGCGTTTCCCACCCAGGTCAGGTTCGTTCCGAACAGCTGGAGTTTCTCGACGACCGATTCGATGCGAAGACGGTCGCCGAAGTGTTCGGACGTCGTGTAACATGGCCGACGAGCGAACATCCGTCGACGCCGCGCCGTGACCAGCCAACGTAAGACGAAACGTCACCCGGCAGCCGCCCGACATTGGCCGTCCGGTAATACTGGATGGATCGTCGTGACGGCCGTCACTATCGCCCTCGCCGGAGGCACGTGGGCCTTGGTTTCGACGGACCCCAACGGGACTGGTCTCCCTCAGACCGAGCCGCTGACCGTCCAGTCGCTCCGCGTCGAGGTTAATCGCGAGCTTCCCCACGACACGACGGCGTATACGCAAGGCCTTCTCTGGCGGGACGGGTGGTTGTACGAAAGTACCGGTCAATACGGCGACTCCAGGTTGAGCCGAATAGACCCCAAGACCGGTATCGTGAACCAGCAGGTCTACACATCGCCGGCGTTCTTCGGTGAGGGGCTGGCCGCGATTGGCGATCATCTGATCATGCTGACATGGAAAGCCGAGCGTGCTTATGTGTACGACGCTGATAGCTTCGAAGAGGTCAGAATGTTCAGATACCGTGGCGAGGGGTGGGGATTGTGCCACGACACCGACCGTCGTCGTCTGATCATGAGCGACGGGTCGGACATGCTGACGTTTCGGGATCCGACGACGTTCGAACCACGCGGCTCGATACGTGTGACACTCCGAGGGCGTCCGTTGACGCAGTTGAATGAGCTTGAATGCGTGGGCGACGTTGTCTACGCGAACGTGTATCAGGAAGAGCACCTAGTCGTGATCGACCCGAAGACTGGACGCGTCACGCACCAAATCGACGCCTCTGGCCTGCTCACAAATGACGAAGCCCGCGGCGTTGATGTGCTGAACGGGATTGCGTACGACCCGGAAGCTGAGACCTTTTTCATCACAGGGAAGGACTGGCCCAAGATATTCGAAGTCCGGTTTGTAGAGTGATGAAGCTAAGGGGTTCTCGGCCGAGAGTGCCCACGGGGTCTAGGATCGGGGCCGTGAGGGACTCTCGGTCGGCCGTCGTGCGGTCTTCTTCCGATAGTCCTTCTTTATTATTGTCTGGGTACCGCCCTTCGACCTGTCCCTGATCGGCCACCTGAATAACCACGGGGTGACGCGGTGTTGCCACCCGATCTGCCTGATGAACCTGTCCGCGTTGAACCTCCTCTGCCCGAGTCGGATGGCGCTCCTCGGCGGCCGACGGCGCGACGATCCTCCGTGGCGCGAGGAAGAACGCGAGTGTAGCCCCGGCCATTGACCGCTCCGGCAGCATTCAGCTGGCTGGCCCTTCGCTCGGAAATTATGACGAACGGGCTGGCCACCGCGCCGCCATAGAAATACGGGTTGTAGCTGCTGCCCCAGTACCGATAGCCCATTGGCGTGATGTAGTACGGATATAGGTCCGAATACCAGATGGGATCATAGAACCGCCCGAATCCGTTGAAGCCGTTTCCTGACCGGGATGACCAGGCTCCACCTCGGTCCCGGCGCTCGACCACGAATTGTTCGGGATACGACTGGGCGACCAAGAGGTCGATCACACCATGATCGATTCCGGCGTCATCCAATCCGACCAACGCGTGACTGTCAAGGTGAAGCCTCGGCTCGGTTTCCATGAGTAAGGCCTCTACCACACGTGGTGTCGTATGGCGGCTGGCTTCCATAATGTCCGCGAGGTTCGGCGCTTCGGCGCTCTCTCGTCGGGCCTGGCGAATTTCAGATTGACCGATCTCTAACGCGGAGTTAGCCGGCTTGCCGGCTTCCAGTTGAGTGGCCACCGCAGTGTATCGCCGTACTTCGAGTTGTTGGTGTTCTCCCATATCGACGAATTGGATGTCAATCCAACTTGAGGGGGAGTCCAACAGACTGAGCCCGCTCAGACGTCGGGTGGGCAGGTCGGGGCACTGGAGCTCGGCCGTGGTATAGAGCCGATGGCCGTCGCGGGACCAGTCGCTTCTCTCCCAGCCCCGGCAATTGCCGTCGACGACGCCGTGCCGGGCTCCATCGGCGACGATTCGCCGTTCGACCAGTTGCCGCTTGCCCTCGGACGCCGTCATCGTGATTCCTGATCCCGCGGGTTCGACACAAACCAAGGTCCGCTCCATGAGTGCCCGTTGACCGGTATCGTCGGCTGGAGCGAACGTATCGAGTTCTTCCTCCCAGAGTTGCCAACAGCCAAGCCAAGGCGCCCACCGAAAATCGATACCTTCACGCTGTCCGGCTTCTGCCGATCCGCCGCTCAGAAGCACCGCCGCCGCACATGTCAGGAAATAGATTTTCATGATCTTCTCCGCGTCAGCCCACCCAGTTGTTCGAACTCATCACGCTAGCGTGCGTCAGAACAGGAGCCGGATGCCAACGGCGATCCGGAGTCCCGATAGATCGATCGGTTCAAAGCCGACAAAGTCCATCCCCATTGTCGCGTTCGCCCACACATATCGAGTCTCAGCGGTCAACAGTAGTCGACGGGTCATCTTGATATCAACGCCGGCGAAGACCTGTGCGTTCGTGGTCCATCCCTCCGAGCTCAGCTGGTCCGAGAAAATGGGAAGCTCAGGGTCCAGCGAATCGACAAAGTCACCCGTCTGCTCAAAGCGGTACCAGAGCAGACCACCGCCGGCACCGACGTAGGGCACGACGGGTGCCGCGATCCAGGCAAACTGCCCGATGGATCGACCGCGGGGTATGAGGGCCAGCTCCAGGCTACCCGTCAGATTGAACCGGGTCAGGTGGGTGTCCTGTTGAATTGAGAACCCGTCAGCTTCGATGAACGAGCGATCCTCCGAGGAGGCGCCGGCCCGGTTGTACTCCAGCGCTGCGATTGTATTCAACCGCGAGCTGACGGGTAAGCCAAGATCGAACGCGAACCCCTGCGCACGGAAGTCTTTTTTTTCGAGGGTCAACTGTTTCGTGACAAACGAAAGAACAGCGCTGTCCGGTAGCGGATTCACTGACAGACCGCGGAGACCGATCGTTACGCGAGGCTTGCCAAAGAGAAAGTCGGGCTCAGTCGGCTGGACCCGTTCGGTTTCTGCTTCGGCACGCGATGATTTCTCTGAGGCAGGCTCTGCCCACACCAGCCACGGCATCGCTAGGACGACCAGGCACACACAGACGACTCGTGGCACGCTACTCCCCACGGCTCTAGAACATGCAGGTATCGTACCAACAAAACGTGTGGTTTTGAGAGTGTTTTCGCATGTTGGCGTCACGCGGTGACTCCCTAGGCTGTCCACTTCTGCGGACCTAGTCCATGTGCTATGCTGCGATGAGAGTTCCGGGAATTGGGTCGAGGCCCTCCGAAGAAGAGCGTATCTCAGATGTTCTTCCTCGTCCGAAAGGGCGATGCTACCACCTTGGCCCCCACCCGAACGGGCCTTTCTTCACTGGAGCAGCACGTGCGGTCTCGAGGCACAGGACGGATAGTTCTGGTCGTTGTAACGCTTCTGGGCGTCGGCCTGGGTTTTCTGCATGCGGCGCCCGGTGTCGGTCCAGCCGGAGAGGCGCCACAAGACTTTCGCAGACTCGTCGATCAGCGCCGTTCTTCAGGGCGTCCACCCGCAGGTCCGAGCGAGTTCTACTTCACGCGAGGTGTGTACTCGTCGCCGTGGAGGGGGAACCGATCCTGGGCCACCGACTTTCCAAAAGCCGATCGTCAACTGATGGCGGCCGTCAATACGCTAGTTGATATGAGCGCGTCCGAACGTGAGAACGCGGTGCGTCTGGACGACCCCAACCTTCGGCGCTTTCCGTTCCTGTACATGCTTGAGATCGAAGGGATGTCGCTGACACCGGCAGAGGTCGAGGGATTGGGAAGCTACCTGCGGGCTGGGGGGTTTCTGGTCGTGGATGACTTCTGGGGGGCTTGGGCCTTCGAGGATCTTGCACGGGAGATGCGGCGGACCCTCCCGGAATACTCGATCGTCGAGATTCCGTCTGATCATCCGATCTTCAATACGGTCTATAGAATTAAAGAAGTCATCCAGGTGCCGGCGATCGGAAACTACTATGGTGGTCGCACCTGGGAGCGAGATGGATACGAAGCATTTACCCGAGGCATTTTCGACGACAAAGGCCGTCTAATGGTTGTGATCAACGGGAACACCGATCTTGGGGATGCCTGGGAGTGGTTCGAACGCCCGGAGTATCCGCTCCAGTTTTCAAGCTTTGCCGTTCAAATGGGTGTCAACTTCATCGTGTATTCGATGAGTCACTAGAAGGGGTCTTGGGTTGTGGGTCGTGGGTTAAACCATCGTGTTTGAATCGCTGTTCGAATTCTTTTTTAAGTATCGACTACTGATTTTTCAGCAGGGGGACTTCGCGCTCCGTGCCTCCTGGCTCGGCCTACTCGCCGTTGCCGTTGCTGGTATCTCAGCGTTGGTTACCCTCCGGACATACGCTCAAGCTCGCGGCAACAGCCAGCCACTCGACCGGACGATCCTGACCGCAGTGCGGATCGCCGTGCTCGTCGTGCTCGTGTTCTGTCTCTTGCGCCCTGTTCTGGTTCTCTCTTCTGTCGTGCCCCAGGAGAACTTCCTTGGAGTGTTGATCGACGACTCGCGCAGCATGCAAATCGCCGACACTGATGCGACACCGCGCCACGCCTTTGTGGAAACGAGTTTCGGTGACCCTGACAGTGAGTTGTTCACGGCGCTGGCCGACCGATTCGCCTTGCGGTTTTTCAGTTTTTCGAGCGGCACGGAACGCGTGAGCGATGTTAATGAGTTGACGTACTCGGGCACGCGGACACATCTGGGTCAGGCACTCCAGCGCGCGCACGAAGAGCTGTCGGGTGTTCCGCTCTCCGGTTTGGTTGTCGTGACTGATGGAGCCGACAACGCCGAGGGCGGTCTTGCCGAAGCGCTCTTACCGCTGCAAGCGTCGGCGGTTCCTGTGTTCACTGTGGGTGTTGGTCGTGAAGAGTACGAGCGAGACATCCAGATGAGTCGTGTAGAGACACCACAGCGGGTGCTCAAGGGCGCCTCACTCGGTGTGGAGCTGGTCGTTACCCACCGTGGCTATCAAGGCGAGACGGTGACGGTTCAGGTCGAAGACGAAGGCCGGATCGTTGGCACTGAGGATATTCAGCTCGGTTCTGAAGGAAACCCACAGACGGTCCGGCTCCGTTTCACGGCTAACGACGAGGGCCCGCGGTTGTTCAGCTTCCGCGTCTCTCCGCTTCCTGGCGAGATGGTTACCCAAAACAACCTCCGTCAGACTCTGATCGTCGTGGAAGATCGGAACGAGAAGCTCCTGTACTTCGAGGGTGAGCCACGGTGGGAAGTGAAGTATCTCCTTCGAGGTGTGGAGGAAGACCAGAACCTTCAAGTCGTGCTGTTGCAGCGCACAGCTGAAAACAAGTTCCTCAGACGAAACGTCGATGGTCCGGATGAGCTGGTCCGGGGGTTTCCTCGCACGCGATCCGAGCTGTTCAAATACCGGGGACTCATTTTGGGGAGCATCGAGGCGGGATACTTCACGCCCGACCAACTGCGGATGATCGCCGATTTCGTGAACCATCGCGGCGGGGGGCTCCTTATGCTCGGGAGTCATCGGTCGTTTGCGGAAGGTGGCTACGCAGGGACGCCGGTGGCCGATGTGCTACCGGTCGTGCTTGATCCCACCCATGGTGATAGCGAGGAGAGCTTCTTTCAGGAGGTCCGCGTCGAGCCGACCCGGGCCGGGGAGACCCATCCCTCGACCCTGATCGCTGACAACGAGATGGCGTCGGTCGAACGCTGGGAGACGCTACCGCTGGTGACGATCGTCAATCCGATCACCGACACGAAACCCGGCGCGACAACGTTACTCCGGACGCCGGAGGGGCTGGTGGTATTAGCGTTTCAACGCTACGGCGCCGGCAAGTCGATGGCGTTCCCTATCCAGGATTCGTGGATGTGGCAGATGCACGCCGATGTTCCCGTGGAGGACATGACCCACGAGACCTTCTGGCGGCGGCTGGTACGGTGGCTGGTCGACGGTGTTCCGGATCAGGTTGTGGCTAATGTGTCCCAGGACCGAGTTGAGCCGGAACAGGTCGTCACGGTACTCGCGGAAGTCGGCGATGCGAACTACGAAGAGTTGAACAATAGCGCCGTGACCGCGGTCGTGACTGATCCGTCCGGGGAGCTGATAGAGCTGCCGATGGAGTGGACTGCGGAGAAGGATGGGGAGTATCGCACGACGTTTACCGCCGCCGATGTAGGATTTTACGAAGTTCGTGTCGAGGCGGTCGCCGATAACGAGCTGCTTGGTGAGGATACCGTCCATCTGCAGGTGGCTCCGAGCGACAGCGAATTTTACGATTCGACGATGGGGGCGTCGCTGCTCGAGCGGGTGGCAGGCGAGACCGGTGGTCGTTTCTACACGCCTGATACGGTCGGGACCCTGCCGGATGACGTCCAGTACGTGGGCGGCGGGGTCACCGTCGTCGAGGAGCGTGATCTGTGGGACATGCCAGCGCTACTGCTCCTTCTTGTCGGCCTCGTACTCGGCGAGTGGGGTTATCGACGCTATAAAGGATTAGCATGAGGCCGACCGTTCCTCCGTGGCTCCTGGCGACGCTGGCAACTGCACTGGTGGTCATCTCGCCGACAGTGGCCGAGGCTCAGCAGACCCACCTGCTCGTCATCACCGGGCTTGGCGGCGATCCCGAGTACACTCAGCAGTTTCATCAATGGGCCACAACTCTTATCGACGCCGCACACACCCGCTACGAGGTGCCATCGGAAGGCATTACTTACCTTGGGGAGAAACCTGATCTCGCCCCAGATTTGATCACCGACCGATCGACACGTGAGAACGTCGAGGCGGCGATTCAGTCAATCGCCGACCGCGCGTCATCTGGCGACCACGTCGTCATCGTGTTCTTCGGACACGGGAGCTTTACCGATGCCGCTCGCATTAATCTGCCTCGGCGCGATCTGTCCGCGGAAGAGTTTGCGAGTCTACTCGATAAGCTCGACGGGCAGCAGGTGACGTTCGTCAACACGGCGAGTGCCAGTGGCCCATTCGTGGAATGGCTCTCCGGC
>Ga0310125_10001624_pt1 | contig 11428 bp, 10 predicted proteins | sample CB11b_Tmax_Bot8__FD_203508 | JGI IMG/M metagenome (GOLD analysis project Ga0310125, IMG submission 203508) | Marine microbial communities from Western Arctic Ocean, Canada - CB11b_Tmax_Bot8 | ecosystem: Environmental > Aquatic > Marine > Oceanic | place: Canada: Western Arctic Ocean | collected... | reverse complement strand
TCTCCGTATCCAGCCCCCCCAGCCTGCCGCCAACATGCTCTAGTCCCAGCTCGAAAGCGTTCTTCATGGGTTTGCCAATGATGCCGGCGGAGCCGGATAACGTGGTGATAAAACCGACTTTAACGGTTTCCGCCGCTACCGGCGTTGCCGCCAGGGCAAGGCCAACAGCCAGGCCTATAATTCGTTTCGACATTCCCTAATCCTCCCAGGTTGATGTGTTGTGCGCCAATCCCGCCGCCCGGCCGTTTTAAATGTTCCGGCCTTGCTTGGCCAAGCCGTTGATTGAATAGTATAGAAAAGCGCTGCATGCCGAAAGCGCAGAAGAGAAGTTCCATAAATTTACGCAAAGATGTGCAGGAAATTGGTTCCCTTGGCAAATATGTAGACGCCTGCATTCATTAATAGGTGTCCGGAACTCTTGTCCCCCAGTCATGAGGCGTTGCGCGGGTACGACGAGGCGACTAAGCTCCAACCTGACACGGGTTGGCGTAGGGGTCCCAATGCACTCTAACAGCGGGCCGTGGTGGGAATGGCAAGGTGTCATATCCCAAAATTCATAATGGATAGGGAGGCAAAATTCTATGAAACGTCGTACATTTATTAAGGGCGCGACAGCGGCTGGCGTTGCCACTGCTGCCGTCGCTGCATCAAATTTTCCGAAACCCGCGATCGCGTCGGGTGTAAAGGAATGGAAAATGGTCATGTCCTGGCCATTGAATTTGCCGGGACTTGGTACCTCTGGCCAGCGGGTGGCGCGCCGCATTGGCGAGCTTTCCGAGGGTAAGATCAAAATCAAGGTCTATGGCGGCGGCGAATTGGTTCCCGCAATGCAGGTTTTTGACGCCGTGTCCAAGGGCGATGCCGAAATGTACATGTCGGCGGAATATTATTTTCAGGGCAAGCACAAGGCATTCAATTTCTTTACCGCCGTGCCCTATGGCATGACCGGCAGCGAAACCTATTCCTGGATGCGCTATGGCGGTGGCCAGGAATTGTGGGACAAACTGTCGGCTCAATTTAATCTGAAGGGCTTCTTGGGCGCCCCTACCGGCGTGCAGATGGGCGGTTGGTTCCGCAAGGAAATCAATAGCCTGGATGACTTCAATGGTCTGAAATTCCGCATGCCCGGCATTGGTGGTGAAGTGCTGCGTAAACTAGGTGTCGCCGTGGTCAACCTGCCGGGCGGTGAAGTGTTCCCGGCTCTGCAGGCAGGCACTATTGACGGCACCGAATGGGTCGGGCCATGGTTTGACATGATGCTGGGCTTCCACAAGGTCGCCAAGTATTACTACCACCCTGGTTTTCACGAGCCCGGCACTACGGGTAGCTTCAATATCAACAAAGGCCTGTGGGACAGCCTGACGAAGAACGAGCAGCTGCTTATCGAGACGGTAATCCAGGCTGAAGCGATGATCCAGGGCGCGGAATTCAATGCCCGCAATAACGCATCCCTGAATGTTCTGATGAGCAAACATGGAGTCAAATTGCGGCAGTTTTCGAACGATATTCTGACCAAGCTCGGCACTCTTTCGGGTGAGGTTGTGGCCGAAATCGGCAACACCGATGCCACCTCGAAAGAAGTCTACGATAGCTATCTTGCCTTCCGCAAACAGTCCCTTAGCTATACCAAGATTAGCGAACAGGGCTTCATGAACGCGCGGTTGCTACCGTTTAAATTCGGATAGAATGTTGGTTTGGCGCCCTTGGCGCCATCCCATTATCATGAGGCCCGCGCCGCAATACTGGCGCGGGCCTCCCTTTAGGGGACCGGACGGCCATAGTATTTCTCAATGGCCGCTACGAGGGTCTAACCGGTCGAATAAAGTATAGGGAGGCGCCGGTGAACCGATTGCTAGCTATCACGGGTATGATCGACCTGATGAACGAAAAGATTGGCCGGACCGTTTCATGGCTGGCCTTAATCATGATCCTTGTGCAGTTCATAGTCGTGGTGATGCGTTACATGTTTGGATTGGGTTCCATCATGATCCAGGAATCTATCGTCTACATGCATGCCCTGATCTTTCTCATCATGGCGGGTTATACCCTGTTGCATGACGGCCATGTGCGGGTGGATATTTTCTATGGCGCGGCGACCATAAAACGAAAGGCCCTAATTAATTTTCTCGGAGTTCTGGTTTTCTTGTGGCCGGTCTGCATTCTGATTATTACCGTCTCCGCCGAATTTGTCACGGCCGCCTGGGCCGTTAGGGAAGGTTCGCCGGAAGGTAGTGGCATCCAGGCCATTTATTTGCTGAAGACGGCCATCTGGATCTTCGCCGGGTTATTGATCCTGCAGGGTTTTTCTCTTTTAGTGAATTCTTGGCTGGTGATGCGCGGGATCAAGGCGGATTATGATCACGCCGAGGCCGTTAGTGGCGGTGGCGAAGCAGAGGGCGGCGGCCTATGAGCGCTAACGAAATCTTCGTCTTCCTGTTATTTTTTGGGGTCTGCTCGATGTTAATGGCGGGGTTCCCCGTGGCCTTTTCCCTGGCCGGCGTGGCCCTTATTTTTGCCAGTCTGGGGTCCCTGTTCGGTGCCTTCGATATTTCCTATCTCGGGTTTTTTCCGAACCGCATATTCGGCATCATGACAAACGAAGTACTGATCGCCGTGCCGCTATTCGTCTTCATGGGGGTCATGCTGGAACGTTCTAAAGTGGCGGAGGAATTGCTGGATACCCTGGGCATGGCGTTCGGCTCTCTTCCGGGAGGACTAGGCATATCGGTCTGCGTCGTGGGCGCCCTGTTGGCGGCCTCGACCGGCATCGTCGGAGCCACGGTGGTGACGATGGGTTTGCTATCACTGCCCACTATGTTACGCCGGGGTTATGACCCGTCCCTAGCCTGTGGCACCATTTGTGCCTCGGGCACGCTGGGCCAAATCATTCCGCCGTCCATCGTTTTGGTGGTGCTGGGCGACCAAATTTCCAACGCCTATCAAGAAGCGCAAAGGATTTTGGGCAATTATGCTCCTGATCCGGTCTCGGTCGGCGATCTATTCGCGGGCGCCTTGATCCCGGGCTTCTGTCTGGTTGGCATGTATATTCTTTATCAGGTTATCAATGCCCTAATCCGGCCGGAATCTTCGCCCCCTATTCCGCGCGGGGAATTGACCCAGGGCCTGTCAAGCCGCGAAATAACACTGAAAATCTGCCAGGCTTTGGTGGCGCCGATTGTATTGATTGTCTCGGTCCTGGGCTCCATCCTGGCCGGTATCGCAACCCCGACCGAGGCCGCGGCCATGGGTGCCATCGGGGCGACCCTGCTGGGAGGCTTGCGCATGGGGGGTGGTTCGGGCAGGCCTATCTATACCGCGGCCGCCAGCCTGGTAGTCTTAATGGTGCTGGCGGCATTTTTCGATTTGCGCCTGGGCCGTGACGTAGTCTCTACCAGCGATACGGTGGCCATAGTCATCGGAGCTATTTGTTGCCTATTGCTAGCCTGGGGCATCGTTGTCAGCCTATGGCGGGTCTATCACGGCGGTGCCTTGCATGAGGTGATGCGAGGCACCTCTAAGATCTCATGCATGGTCTTTAGTATTGTCATCGGGGCGCAATTATTCTCGTTGGTGTTCCGTGGTTTCGGTGGTGATGAGATGGTGCACAGTTTCCTGATTACACTGCCCGGCGGTGTCTTTGGCGCCATGGTGGTGGTCATGGCCATCATGTTCATCATGGGCTTTTTTCTGGATTTCATCGAAATCACTTTCGTCGTCGTGCCCATCGTGGCGCCGATCCTGCTGCAGATGGATATAAACCCGGTCTGGCTGGGCATCATGATCGCCGTCAATCTGCAAACCTCGTTTCTGACACCGCCCTTCGGCTTCGCGCTGTTCTATCTGCGAGGTGTCGCGCCTGAATCGGTGACGACCGTGCAGATTTACAAAGGCGTGATCCCTTTCGTGGCAATCCAGGTTTCAGCCTTGGTTTTGCTGTCTTTCTTCCCCGGCCTGGTAACCTGGCTCCCCAAAGTGATCTACGGATAAGGCCAGCGCCGTAGTCAGGTCGGCTTCTGGATATATTCAATGGTAACGCCGTCGGGGTCGCGCAGGTAAACGACCTTGCCGCCCGCGTTCGGGCCCTTATCGATCGTGGTGATGGGCCCCAAGGGTAAAACCTGGTGCGCTGCCGAGGCGGCGACGGCGGCTGCCGCATCATCCACGTCATAGGCGACATGGGCAAAACCGGTATCGCAGGGGCGGCTTTCCACTTGGCAGCGTTCGGCGGGCGCGTGATATTGGATCAATTCCAGGCGGTGGCCGGGGCCCTGAATATAGGCCACCTCAATATCGGCGCCCGGCACCCCCGTGATCACTTCAATTAATTTAGGATCGCGCGGGGCGCGGTTCAGTAATTCAAAGCCCAGGGCTTCGGTAAAAAAGGCGATGCTACGGTCCAGGTCGGAGACGGTGAAGGACGTGTGGTTGGTGGAAAGTACGTGAAAGTCGCTCATGGTTAATCCTGTCCTTTGTTGTGCGCGGCTGGGGCCAAAGCATGGGTGCCATGCGCCATCGCCCCTTGTCCAGGACCTAGGTGGCGGCTAGTTTGTAGCAATCATGAATTCCTTTAGCGCCGCCATCGACGGCACATTGGGGCGCTTGCCACCGCACATCCGCGCCATCGTGCTGATCCTGTTTGCTACTCTGTGTTTCACCTCGATGCATACGGTAATCCGCTATGCCGCAACCGTGGGGCAGACCCATCCGTTCGAGGTAGCATTTTTTCGTAATGCCTTCGGTTTATTGGCGGTGTTGCCCTTCGCCCTGCGCGGCCGGGCCGCGGCGTTGCGTACGAAACGCTTGAAACTGCATGCCGTGCGCGGCTTCATGCAGGTCTTTGCCATGTTGATGTTCTTTTACGCATTGTCCATCACGCCCCTGGCGAAGGTATCCGCCGTGAGTTTCACCGCGCCGTTGTTCGCGACCCTGGGTGCAATCCTTTTCCTACGCGAGCGTATTCGCATGCGCCGGATGGTCGCGCTGGCGCTGGGCTTTTTAGGCGCCATGATTATTGTCCGGCCCGGTTTCATCGAATTGGATCTGGGCGCTATTTTGGTCATGGCCTCGTCTTCGATCTGGGCCTGCGCCATTCTGATCATAAAATCCCTGGCGCGGACGGAATCGAGCCTAACCATCACCACCTATCAGAATATTTTCCTGCTCCCCTTTACCCTGATCGCGGCTTATTTCTTCTGGACCTTGCCCAGTTGGACGTTGCTGGCCATGTTCGCGGTGATGGGTATTCTCGGCAGCATGGCCCATGTGGCCATGGCGGAATCCCTTAAGCTAGCCGAGGCCACGGCCATCTTGCCCTATGATTTCGTGCGCCTGATTTGGGCCAGCGGCATAGGTTTTGTCATCTTCGGTGAAATTCCAGAAATTTGGACCTGGATCGGCGGCAGCCTGATCTTTGCCTCCACAACCTACATTGGCTTCCGCGAGGCCCAGTTGAGACGGCGGCAAACTGCCCTGTAGGGGCCGTTTAAGGTGGTACCCTAAATTGTCACGTCAGCGTGAAAAACGCGCGGCCATCGAATTAGGTGATTTGCATATCATCCAGGATTTCCTCCCTGGCCTTTGCGCTGGGGATAAAAATAATTAGGCTTTCGTCCATGGCTAAAGTTCGTCTAATGCCCTGTTCCATAGCAGACGAGGGAGGATAAATTGGCAACCAGGGAAAATGTCCCGGGGTGCTGGTGGATTGATTCGAACGCTGCAAGGTCCTGCGTGGCGCCACCCTGGCACGGGTCTAGGTGCTAGCCAGGCGCTGGCGGACATCAGCTCCGTGATACTCAGGGGCGTTTAACCGCTGGCGGCGGCGTGGGTGAGTATATCCCCAGTAATCACCCCGGTGCGGGCCACGGCCGCTAGTACGGCGGCCGGTGTGTCATCGATACGCTCCTGATCGAAATCAATAACGCTGCCCGCATTGACCAGAAAGTCCGGCACATAAACGATGCCGCGGGCTGCCAGCGCGGCGTCATGTACAGGCGATTGCAGCTTGTTGTTGGCGCCGCCGTAGATAAATTTGGCCCCCATGCGGGGGATCGTATCATCATTTAGAATGGCGCCCAGGGCGGACGACGCGAAGACATCTGCCGCCTGGTCATAGATCGCATCCGGCCGTTGCCGCCCCGGCCTTCATCTCGCCGAGGCAGTGCTGGCCGGTCAAGCCGGAGCCGTCCGAGAAGCGTCGTTCCGGGGTTTGCCCATTGGCATCCACCCCACTCAATTGAAACGTTTTGACGAAATCATTTTTAAGGGCGGTGAATTGAGCGCCCATGGCAGATCTCCGCTTTGTTTTCGGAGACGATCATCGGACATAACATTCAAGACGCATATACGCATCTTGTGGCGGATTTCAGGACAACGGGTTGCCGGCCAATTCGCGGGATTTTCTGCGGACTCAAGTCAGTTTGGAATGGTGGACTGCTTTACCCGAGTTTCTGCGCTTTTATCCGCCGCACGGGACCGGAACCGGGCTTGGCGGGGCCGTGGCCCTTGTGGCCGTTCTTCGTGCTGGCTTTGAGGACCAACTTGGCGAGTTTGGCCTTTTTGTTGAGTTTTTTGCCCTTTGCTTTCTTTCCGGTGTTCTCCCAGGGCTTGCTGCCGTGGGGGTTTTTGTCCTCGGACTTTTTCGCCCAGAGGGTCCTGTCTCTAGGTTTTGGGTGTCTGGGTTTTTCCTCCCGGGTTTTATCGGTCTTTGGTTTGTCATTCCGAGGTTCGGCATCCCGGGGCTTTTCGTCCTGGGCTTTCTGGTCCCCGCCATTATCCGTAGGCTTATTCGCTGGGGCTTTGTCCGTCTTGGGTTGGTCCGCCCAGGTTTTCTCGGCTCTGGGCTTATGGGCTTTTGGTCCATCGTCTTGCGGTTGTTTTCCTCCGGGCGCCTTGTCGGGTTCCAGCTCTATGACACGTCTTGGCGCTGGCGCCGCGTGCCCGTCGTGCCGGGCGGCAAAGGCCTTTTTCTTGCCGTAGGGTTTGTCGCTTCTTTGCCGGACGCCCTCGGGCATGGCAGCTAGGCGGCTTACGGTAATGGTCTTCTCCAACGTCAGGGCGGGGCCGATGGCTTCTAGGAAGCGGTCGACGCAATTGGGGGCCAGTTCTACATAGGTATCCGTTTGGTTGATCTTGATGGCGCCGATGTCGCGCTTGGTGATGTTGCCAAAGCGGCACAGCATGGGTAACAGCCAGCGCGGCTCCGCCTTCTGTTGATGCCCAGTGGATAGGGAGAACCAGACGCCGTCCTTGAAATCGTCACGCCGTTTGCCCTTTTCTTCCTGGGGTGCGGCATCCAGAAGTTCCTCGGGCGCCGAGCGGCCGGCGCGAAAGCGGCGCAGCAGGGCGGCGGCCACCTGTTCGGAGCCGTGACGTTCCAATAATTGTTGCGCGAAGGCCTGTTCGTCTTCGGTTATGGGTTCGCTAAGGTCTGGATCATCCAGGATGCGTTCGTCGTCGCGTTGCATGATTTCCACGATTGACGGTGGCCGGGCCCAGGTCGCTTCCACATTGGCACTCTGTAAAAGCCGCTCCGTGCCCTTGCGCCAATTATGCGGCACGACCAGAACGCTGACCCCCTTGCGCCCGGCGCGCCCCGTGCGCCCGCTTCTGTGCAGCAGGCTTTCGCGGTTCCGCGGCAGGTCCGCGTGGATTACCAGATCCAAATTAGGCAGATCAAGGCCCCGGGCGGCGACGTCCGTTGCAATGCAGACCCGGGCCCGGCCATTGCGCATGGCTTGCAGCGCTTGAGTGCGCTCGTGCTGGCTTAATTCGCCGGACAAGGCCACCACGGAAAATCCCCGGTTGTTGAAACGCGCCGTCATATGGTTGACGGCGGCGCGGGTGCCGCAAAAGACCAGGGCGGTCTGCGCCTCAAAATAGCGCAATACGTTGATGATGGCGTTTTCCCGGTCGTTGGGCGCGACCATCAGGGCGCGGTATTCAATATCCACATGCTGGCTTTGTTCGGCCTGGGTGGAGATGCGTACGGCATCGCGTTGAAAACGTTTGGCCAGGGTGGCGATGGTCCGCGGAACGGTGGCCGAAAACATTAGGGTGCGCCGTTCCTTCGGCGCTGCGCCCAGAATATATTCTAGGTCGTCGCGGAAGCCCATGTCGAGCATTTCGTCCGCTTCATCCAGCACCACGGCTTTCAGTGCCGTCAGGTCTAGGGAGCCGCGTTCGATATGATCGCGCAGGCGGCCCGGCGTGCCGACCACGATATGCGCTCCACGATCCAGGGCCCGGCGTTCGGTGCGCATATCCATGCCACCAACGCAGGAGGCAAAATCGGCGCCGGTTTCCTTATACAGCCACTCCAATTCACGCTTTACCTGCAACGCCAACTCCCGCGTGGGGGTGACGGTCAGGGCCACAGGGGCCCGCGCGGTGGCAAAGCATTCCGCCCCGGCCAGCAGCATAGGCGCCAGTGCCATGCCAAAGGCGGCGGTCTTGCCTGACCCGGTCTGGGCCGACACCAGCATATCGGCATCTTTCAGTTTGGGGGCTAGAACCTCCCGCTGCACCGGGGTCAGTACGGTATAGCCGCGATTGCTCAACGCCTGGGCCAACGCCGGTACGACGCCTTGGAATTCGGTCATGCTCTAGTCTTCCGGAATACGGGTTTCGTGCGCCGGTTGCGGGTTATCGGCCAGGGGTCGTCCGTTATGCGGCACACATCTCGCCACCAGAAAACGCGCGGCGAAACTAATTCTGATGGCGCCTTGTACTTGGTGTTGACGGTGTTGTACAGCGCGCAGAGGTGGCCATGCGTTGCCGGGCAAAACCTGCTATTGCTGAGGCGATAGAGGAATGGCGAGAATGAGGTGGACCGGTGAGCGGCAGACAGGCTAGGGCGCCACTATTTATAGGCATTGACGGCGGCGGTTCCGGCTGCCGGGTCCGCCTGTGCGACGGTGCCGGAAAAATCCTGGGCGAGGGCGAGGCCGGCCCCGCCAATACCTTATTGGGTCTACCCACGGTATTTGACGAGATTATCACGGCCACCCATCGGGCGCTTGGGCAGGCGGGGCTATCCGCTGATCTGATCGGGCGCTTGCATGCTGGCGCCGGTTTAGCCGGGCTGTCCCTGGCGCGGGAGCGGCAAAAGCTGACCGCCTTCGCCCACCCCTTTGCCTCGTTCCACGCCGAGGCGGATGCCCATGCCGCCTGCCTGGGCGCCCACGTTGGCGCAGACGGGGGCATTGTTATCGCCGGTACGGGCAGTTGCGGCCTGGCCATGGTGGCGGGCCATGTGCATACAGTCAGCGGCTGGGGTTTCGCTATTTCCGATCAGGGCAGCGGCGCCGCCCTGGGCCGGGCCGCTTTGCGTCAGGCCCTCTGCGAACAGGACGGCATTTTGCCGGCTAGTCCCCTGGGGCAGCGGATCATGGCACATTTTCACCAACAGCCGGAAGACATGTTCCTATGGGCGGAAACCGCAACGACCGGTGGCTACGCCGATTTTGCCCGGTGGGTGTTTGAGTGTGCGGAGGCAGGTGACGAGGGGGCAGGGGCGCTGTTATGGCAAACAGCGGCAGATATCGCGCAATTGATAGAGGCGCTCTCCGCAAAGGGCGCGCCGGGGATCGCCCTGGCCGGTGGCATGAGCGAAGCCATCCGGCCCTGGTTGCCCGAAGGCGTAGGGCACCTGTTGGTTGCGGCCAAACACGATCCATTACATGGCGCCCTGATGCTGGCCGGATTAGAGGTGCATTCATGAGTCAGCGACTGACTAACGCCCGGATCTTTACCGGCGACGAAATCCTGCAAGACTGGAGTTTGTTGCTGGCCGATGGCGTGATCGTGGAAGTGCTGGCACCCGGCACTGCCGGGGACAATACCATTGATCTGGATGGCGGCCTTTTGGCACCGGGCTTCATCGATTGTCAGGTCAATGGCGGCGGCGGGGTGTTGTTCAACGACCAACCCGACGTGGTCGCAATTATGGCGATAGCCAAGGCCCATCGGACCTTTGGCACCACGGGATTTCTGCCAACCCTGATAAGCGGCGATTGGGCCACCATGACCGCCGCCGCCGCTGCCGTTCGCGCGGCGCGGCAACAGGGCTTGCCCGGCCTATTGGGCCTGCATTTCGAAGGGCCATATCTGAACCCGGAGCAAAAAGGCGCCCATGACGGTGGTCAGATCAGGCCGCTAGATGATGCGGCCCTGGAATTATTCAGCGTCGGTGATCTTGGCACGGTGCTAGTCACCCTGGCGCCAGAAATGGTGCCGGCGGGCACGATCCTTACGCTATCCCAGGCTGGTGTCAGGGTATGCGCCGGTCATAGCGCGGCCAGCTATGATCAGATCACCGCTGCATTGGTGGAAGGCCTAACCGGCTTCACCCATCTATTCAACGGCATGCCGGCCCTGCTAAGCCGCAATCCCGGCATCGTCGGCGCCGCCCTGGCGGATCCGGACAGCTGGTGTGGCATCATCGTCGATGGCCATCATGTCCACGCCGTTGCCCTGCGCGTGGCCCTGGCCGCCAAAACGCGGGGCCGCATGATGCTGGTGACCGATGCTATGCCTACGGTGGGCGCGCCGGGGCGGGCGTTTCAATTGGCTGGGCAAACCGTGAGCGTGGTGGATGGCCGCTGCACCATGACAGATGGCACCTTGGCCGGCTCTAATCTGGATATGGCCGCCGCCGTGCGCAATACCGTGAAAAGGCTGGGGCAGTCGTTGGAAGAGGCCCTGCGCATGGCCTCTCTATATCCGGCCGGTTTCCTTGGTCAGGATGAACGACGCGGCCGCATCGCCCCTGGCTATTGCGCTGATTTAGTTCTGCTCGACGATAACCTGAATGTACGACGGACCTGGATCGGTGGCCAAATGGCCATTCATTGACGGAGCTTCAGCTGCGGCCGATTGCTAAGCCAGATACCGCCACAGATCAGGGCCGTGGCCAACAAGGCTTCCGGCCTGGGCCGCTCGGCCAACATGGCGACCCCCAGAACCATGGCGATCAGAGGCAACAGATAGTTCGCCGAGATGACAAAATTAGCGCCCCGTTCCTGCATCAGAATAAAAAACAACAATGTAGCGAGGCCGGTACAGATCGAGCCCAGGGCAAAAACAGCGCCGATGGCCAGCCAGCCTGGGCTTAGGTTCACGCCCCGGATCGGTGGCGATGGCAAAGGGCAACAACATGGCGGTCGCCAATAAAGAGATACTGCAGGCCGCCACCGCCGGTGGCAGGGGCGCCATGCGCCGGGCAATCAGGGCGTTCAGGGCAAAACTTAGGCAAACCAGCAACAGCGCCCCTTGGGCCAGCAGATCCGTCCCGACGCCGGCGTTGACACTACTAATGGCGTCGTGCCCTATAAAAATGACGATACCCATAAAGCCGACGCCGACGTCTATGACGCATGTCCGGGTCATCTTTTCGTCCCGGGTGCCGAAATGCACCACCGCCAATGTCGCC
>Ga0310125_10001622_pt1 | contig 11433 bp, 12 predicted proteins | sample CB11b_Tmax_Bot8__FD_203508 | JGI IMG/M metagenome (GOLD analysis project Ga0310125, IMG submission 203508) | Marine microbial communities from Western Arctic Ocean, Canada - CB11b_Tmax_Bot8 | ecosystem: Environmental > Aquatic > Marine > Oceanic | place: Canada: Western Arctic Ocean | collected... | reverse complement strand
ACAGTTCGACGGACATGTGGCGGATTTGCAGAAACTCCTGCATGATAAATGCGTGGTGATGGTCACAACCCTGGAAGAACAATTCGGCGCGACGGCCGAGTTCAGCGTGCCAAAGGGCGGCATCTTCATATGGATTACCCTGCCCGATAATGTTGATACGGATCATCTGGCGAAAGTCGCCGCAGCCCAAGGCGTACTGATCAATCCAGGTTCTGAATGGTCCGCCGACGCGGACGGCGGCCGCCACCGCCTGCGTCTCTGTTTTGGCCACCCTAGCCACCAAGTCATTCGCGACGGCGTGACCCGCCTGGCAGAAATCTGTCATGCCGAATTTGGCGTGCCCGTGCGCGGTGCAAATGTAGAACGGTAACCGGCCGGACTAAAACGGCGATATGGATAGCCTGACCCAGATCGTACTGGGCGCCACTATCGGGGTTGCCGTTCTTGGCCGGCGCCTGGGCCCACGCCGGGCCGCCATCGCCGGCGGTTTGCTGGGTACGCTGCCCGATTTGGATGTCCTAGTCCGCTTCGATGATCCGGTGGACGCCTTTGTTTTGCACCGTGGGTGGAGCCATTCCCTGGTGGTTCAGGCAGCGGTGACGCCGCTGTTCGGCGAGGCCATGATGCGCTTTATGGCCACACTGCGGGGACAGCGCCTGTTGAGCTATGCCGCGGTCTATCTGTGCCTGGCCACCCATGCCTTGCTTGACGCGCTAACGGTCTATGGCACCAAGTTGTTGTGGCCCCTATGGCCGGAACCATTCGCCGTCGGCTCGATCTTCATTATCGATCCGCTTTATACCCTGCCCCTCTTGGTGGCGACCGTCTGGGCCCTATGCCTGGGCAAATGGTCACGCCGGATGCACGTCGTCATTGGCCTCGGATTAGCCTTGTCCACGGCCTACCAGGGATGGTGTTTCACGGCCCAGACAATCGTCGCAGGCCGGGCGCGGTCAATGCTTGATCAGGCCGGCGTGGCGCCCATGCAAATGCTCGCCATCCCGACGCCGTTCAACAGCTACTTCTGGCGGGTGATAGCATTGCAGGACGGGCAATACTTGAACCTGTACACACCGGTGTTTGGCGGCACCGAACACGTTACAGCGTATGCCCATCCGCGCGGCATGGCCATGGTTCCTTGCCTCGCCACAAACGGTGCTTTCGGAAAACTTGCCTGGTTCAGCCGGGGCTATTACCGCCTCGATCTGCGCCGGAACGAAGTTGTCTTTTCGGACCTGCGCATGGGCCTAACGCCGAATTACGCCTTCCAGTACGCCATCGCCGCACCTCGGGCGGACGGCATCCGGCCCATTCCGCCGCGCCGCCTTGGCGGCCTACGTGGCAGTCAGGCAGATGTCGAGTGGCTGCTTGCAAATCTGCGGCATAAGCCGGCGCCGCGCCCGGCGGAGAGCGGCGCCGGCATCAAAATCACCAAAGCCATTGGAGAACCCAGACCGAGACTTACACCAGCCGGTTGCCCGGAAGCTCCCAAGACCACAGGATAACGAACAACCATCACTTGGTAAGCCGTGGCCTCTCGGTTAGGGTTTTGCCAACATCTCCCATCGCCGGCCTCTTTGGACCCGGCCAACTGAAAGGGTCACCAACATCATGAAATTCTATGATTGCCGCACGGCGCCTTCGCCCCGCCGGGTCCGCATTTTCATTGCCGAGAAGGATTTGAAGATCGACACGGTCGAAATCGACATGCGCAAGGGCGAACAATTGGGCGAGACTTTCCGGGCGATCAATCCCAATTGCACGGTGCCAGTGCTGGAACTTGATGACGGCACCCGTCTCCTCACCACGGCTGGTATTCGTCACTATCTGGAGGATTTGCACCCGGAGCCAGGCCTGATGGGCACCACGGCAAAGGAAAAGGGCGTGATCGCCGATGTGCAATGGCAGATCGAATTTGGCGGCTTCATGGCCATGGCTGACGCGCTGCGCAATTCAGTGCCAGGCATGAAGGGCCGCGCCTTGCCGGGACCCATCGATTATGAGCAAATCCCCGAATTGGCCGAACGCGGCAAACAACGGGCGCAGCGCTTTCTAGACAGCGTCGATGAGGTGATTGGCGACAAACCGTTCGTGGCGGGGACACATTTTTCCATCGCCGACATCGATCTGTTGATCATGATCGATTTTGCCGGCTGGCTGAAATTAAGCCTGCCGGACGGGGCTACGAACGCTCACCGCTGGTACGAAGCTGTGTCAGCCAGGCCCAGCGCTAAACTTTAGACTCGCCCTGATCCGATCTAGTAACCGTGTTTCATATCCACCAGATCCAGCAGCCGTTGCCGGTTGCGCGCCCGGCGCACTTGGTCGGCCAGGATCAAGGCGGCGGTGCCGGGGGCGGACAGGCTGGCAATATGAGGCGTCACCCGAACCTTGGGGTGCCGCCAAAGGGGGTGGCCGCGGGGTAAAGGTTCGGCACGGTATGCATCCAGGGTGGCGCCGCGCAGACGGCCATTGTTCAGGGCCGTGATTAGATGATCCTCCACCACGATTTCCCCACGGGAACAGTTGATCAGGCAGGTGCCCCGCCGCATGGTATTAAAAGCCACCTGGTCCAATAGGTTCTCGGTCCGATCGGTCAAAGGGAGCAGAACCACCGTGATGTCCGCGGATCCCAATACCTCGTCCAGGTGCCCATTACCATGGGTACAATGCATGCCATTGATCTCTTTGGCGGTGCGGCTCCAACCCAGGAGATTAAAACCCAACGCGTCAAGGCGCAGGGCACAGCGCTGCCCCATTTGCCCCAGACCCAATAGCGCTACGGTACGGTCCCGGGCGTCCATGGTTTGGTGCCGCTGCCAGGTTTCCCGGCTTTGCTGTTCCGCATAAACATCCAGGCCCAAATGATAAGACAGCACCGTGGCGCAGACATATTCAGCCATGCGGTCGGCCATCAGGGGATCCACCAGGCGGGTGATGGGAATATTGCGCGGCAGATCGGGATCCGCCAACAGGGCATCGGTGCCGGCGCCTAGGGAGGAAATCGCCAAAAGGTTTGGGAATTCCGCCAGTACGCCATGGGGAATTTGCCAGACCATGGCAAAGTCAATCTCCTTCGGCTCGCCTACGTCCGGCCAGACCCGAAACTCCTCCCTGGGCATAGCCGCGCGCAACGCTGCCAGCCACTGGTCCGCATTGTCCCAGGGGCTGTGAAAAACAATGGCCAAAGATTATCCCTCATTGCATCTTGCCCTATAGTGCTAGGATAGCATGTCCACTTGACTGCCCACCAAGAAAACCGTCGAGAAAAATCAGGAGCTACCATGTCACGCTTGATCACCGTCGCCGCCGCGCAACTTGGGCCCATCGAACGGGAAGAGAGCAAGACCAGCGTGGTCAGGCGCATGACAGATATGATGCGCCATGCCCATGGCCGTGGCGCCCGCCTGGTGGTTTATCCGGAAATGGCCCTGACCACTTTCTTCCCGCGCTGGCATATCGAGGACGAAGCAGAGCTGGACGCCTTCTATGAAACCTCCATGCCTTCGAATGAGACCCAGCCCCTGTTTGATCTGGCCAAGGAATTGGGCGTGGGTTTCTATCTGGGCTATGCCGAATTGTTCGTGGATGATGCGGGCAAGAAGCGCCGCTTCAACACCGCCATTCTGGTCAACCAACAGGCGGAAATTGTTGGCAAATACCGTAAGGTGCACTTGCCGGGCCATGCGACCTACGAGCCGGAGCGGCCATGGCAGCATCTGGAAAAGGGCTATTTCGAAGTTGGTGATCTGGGCTTTCCCGTCTTCCGTACCATGGGCGGTGTCATGGGCATGTGTCTGTGCAACGACCGCCGCTGGCCGGAAACCTGGCGGGTCATGGGCATGCAGGATGTGGATCTGGTGATGCTGGGCTATAACACGCCGGTCTATAATTCCGTGGCTACCGAGAGCCCCCATCTACGCATGTTCCACAATCATATCTCTATGCAGGCCGGGGCCTACCAGAATGGCACCTGGGCCGTGGGTACCGCCAAGGCGGGGATGGAGGGCGGCGTAGATATGATGGCCGGCTCCTGCATTATTGCGCCGACGGGCGAAATCGTGGCGCTCGCCACCACGGCCGAGGATGAAGTGATCGTCGCCGAATGCGATCTGGACCGGGGCCGCTATATCCGTGATACCGTGTTCAACTTTGCCCAGCACCGGCGGATCGAAACCTATGGCCTGATCACCGAGCGGACGGCGGCAGTGCCGCCGCCGGAATAGCGGCCAGGGAGCCAGGAGGGCCATATGTCCGAGCGTATTGTTGTCATCAATCCCAACTCCTCGGTCGATGTCACCGAGGGCATAGACGCGGCCATGGCGCCCCTGCGTTTCAAGGACGGCCCGCGCATCGATTGCCTGACCCTAGCTGGAGGGCCACCGGGCATCGAGACCCAGTGCCACGTGGATGGCGTGGTTGGGCCCCTTTGCGGCCTGATCGAACGGGAAGACAACAGCGCCGATGCTTTCGTGGTCGCCTGTTTCTCCGACCCCGGTCTGCATTCGGCGCGGGAGACCACCGCGCGGCCGGTAATGGGTATATCGGAAAGTGCCATCACCACCGCCCTGACCCTTGGCGAACGCTTTGGCATCATCGCTATTCTGCCCGCCGGCATTGCCCGCCACCGCCGTTACATCCGGCAAATGGGCCTGGAAGGGCGCCTAGCCGGCGACAGGCCCATTGGCGTCGGGGTCACTGGCCTGAATGCGGACGGTGCCGAGGACGAGGTAGAAGGGCGAATGACCGCCGTGGGCCAGCAATTGATCCAGGAAGACGGCGCCGATGTCTTAATCATGGGCTGCGCCGGCATGGCCCGCTATCGCCACCGACTGGAAGAGACACTGGGCGTGCCCGTCATTGACCCCAGCCAGGCGGCGGTGGCCCAGGCCATCGCCGCCGTGCGCCTGGGTTACCGCAACAGCAAAAGCTAACCTGAAAGCTGCCCTACAGGCGGTGTGGAGTAAACGGAATGCAACTGATCAGCCGCAACCTTTCACCCTTTGTTCGGCGCACCGCTATTGTTCTGTAGCAGTTGGGGCTCGCCTATAGGCAGGTTGGGCTATCCACCGCCGACGACACGGCGGAAATTGCCAAGTTCAACCCGGTGGTGCGGGTGCCGTCCTTGGTTCTGGACGGTGGTGAAACCCTGGTCGACAACAGCGCCATCATCGACCATTTGTTGGAGGTGGGCGATCCCGAACATCGCCTGCTGCCGGCCAGCGGGACCGAATGACGCGCCGTTCTGCACCTAGTCGCATTGGCCACGGGATCATGGAGAAAGGCGTTTCCTCGTCCTACGAACGCAACCGCCGGCCCAAGGAAAAGATCTTCGACGGCTGGGTCAACCAGGTAGAACTCCAGGTTACGGGTGGCCTTGCCGCCTTGAATGAATCCGCCGCCGCGAACACTGGTAGCGATTTGCTATGCGGCGATCACTTGACCTTGGCTTACATCAACGCCGTCATGGCCCATGACTTCATCGCTACTGGCGCGCCTTACTTGTTGCAAGACAACCCCTACCCGGCCTTGGCCGCCCTGGCCCAGCGCTGCAACGAACACACCGCCTTCGCCAAAACAGTATTCAAGCCAGGCTAGGCCCCGGTAGACCTCCGGCGTCCTGGCGCCGGCTTAGCGATGAGCAGGTCCGCGGGGATACCGAGGCCAGCGTTAAGCTTGCGGATCATGGGGAGTGTTAACGGACGCTTGCGGGACAGCACTTCCGAGACCCGGCCCTTCGGCCCAATAAAGGGCACAAGGCCGGCTTGCTTGAGCCCGGCCTGCGCCATCCTGAACTTGATAGCCTCGATGGGATCGGGTGGGTCTATGGCATGATGCTTCGCTTCGTAGGCTTCGATAAGCGTTGTGAGCACATCTAGGGCATCCCCGTCTTCGGTACCCTGTTCGGCTTCCATGAGCCCCGCGATAGTTTTTAGCACCGCGTCGTAGTCCGCTTCCGAACGGATCGGCTTAATGGATGCAGTCATCGTTCTACACCGTCCTAATGTCGATCTTGTTGTATTCTTTTTGCGCGCCGATAAACTTAACGTAAACAATGCGGTGCTGGTAATTGATCCAAACTACCATTCGGTACCTGTTGCCGGCGATGTTGAACATCACACGATCGCCGACTGGGGATGCATTGCGGTATTAGGCCTTAACTTCGGTAGGATTTGACCAATCCGCGCGTTCGGCCTCTTGGTGCCATGCTTTGAGCGGTTGTTCCCAATCCGGATGAATTATCCAAAATTCCCGGAGCGTTCTCTTAGCAATGGCCCTCATGGGCAACGTATACCAGTTCCTGTGATGGGAACTAGTGAAGCATTCGGAGAAGAGACGGTAAATAAGGCGTGCCGGCTTCGACATACCCTTTAAAGCGGATCTCTGGCCCACGCATCCAAAATTGCGCGCAGCGCCGCGACGAAGGCCAGGGGCTGATCCAGCATGACGTGATGATGGGCCTCGGGTATTTCCACCACCGGCGCCTTTGGGCCCATCACCGATGACATGTAGGCGACGGTGCGGCGCGAGACGATGGCGCTTTTTTCGCCGTAGATCAGCGCGGCCCGGCACTTCAACGCCTTGAGTTCCTCGCCGTAGGGCTCGCCGAAGCGGCGGGAGCCCATGACCTTGAAATCGAATTTCCAGGTCCAGCCACCTTTCGTCGGCTTGACCGAAGTACGGGCGATAAAATCGGTAATGTAATCGTTCTCGCAGGGCTGCTCCGGCATCAGGCGAAAGCGGGCCAGCGCGGTGGGCAGGTCCGGGTGGATTTTTGGCCTGGACCTAGACGGCGACCCTGGCTTGGGCAAGGGGATATCGTCGGGATCCTGCACGGGGGAATCCACGATCACCATCCCCGACAACCCTGCGCCATGTTCGGCGCCGTATTTCATGGCTATAAGGCCGCCAAAGCTGTGGCCGACCACGACTGAGCGCGGGCCCAACCGGCCGTCTTTCAGCACGGCGCCGATTTCCCGCGCCCAAGTGGCGGGACGATAGGTTTCGCGGGCGCCGCTGTCACCCATGCCCGACAGATCAATAGAGGCAACCCGATACGTCTCGGCAAAAAACGGCGCGATAAAACGCCACCAGTTGGCATGCGCGCCGCCGCCATGAATAAACAACAGGCCCGGATGGTCATCGCCCGGCGGACCATCATCGACATCAAACCAGGTCAAATAATGGACGGAACAACCGTCCACATCGACAAACCGCGATTGCGCCGGATAATCAATGGCGCGCCGAAACCACTCAGGTGCGGTCGTTATAAAATTGTTTGTCATCACGCTTCGTTTGGCTACCAGATCAATGCGGGCGGCAATATGCTCTGGAAATCCATCCGAGACAAGGTGTGGACACCCCCCAACTATCCGGCTGAGCCAGGCAGCAATCCGGCGGCCTTTATGGTAACCATTGTCATGATCTACCAGGCCAACTTGTTCCTGGCCTTTTTACGTGGGAGCGGATAACCGGCTATGCGCGCGCTGCTACAAACCAAAGTCCGCATCGCCCTTCCGGTGATGCTGGCGATCCAGTCGTTTGGCACCATGTGCAGCTTCGCCGGCGCCGTCGTGGCGGTGCAGGCCGCCACCGATCTGGGCGTGAAAGCTACTAGCATCGGCATCTACATGGCCGTGCTCTATATCATCGGCATGCTGGCGGGCCTGGGCGCCGGCAGCTTTCTGGCCCGTTATGGCGTCATCAGGACCTGCCAGGCCGCCTTGCTGGCCGCCGGCCTGGGCCTAGGGCTAGCCGCCGCCCTGCCCGTATGGTGGGTGGCGATAGCATCCGCCATGCTGATCGGCATCGGCATGGGGCCACTCAACCCGGCCGGTTCGCGAATTTTGGCCAGGCATTCGCCACCGCGATGGCAGCCCTTCGTTTTCTCGGTCAAGCAAACCGGCACGCCGATGGGCGGCATGCTCGCCGGCCTCCTGTTGCCGCCGTTGATGGCGCTCTACGACTGGCGGATGGCCATTATCACGATCGCCATCCTACCCCTGCTTACGCTTCTGGGGATTCAGTTCATCCGCAACGATCTGGACGACGACCGAAATCCAGCATACCGCATCAGCCTCGCCGGCATCGCGGATTCCCTGTGCGTCGTCGTCACCTCCAAGCGGCTGGTTACCCTGGCGGCGGCGGGCTATTTCTATACCTTCACGCAAATGGCCATTTTGTCCTTTATGGTGATCTATCTGGAAGAGGCAAATGGCCTTTCGACCGAATTCGCCGGCGGTATCTTTGCCATCATCCACGGCGCCGCCATTCCGGCGCGGATGTTTTGGGGTGCCATCGCGGGCCGTTTCGTCCGCAGTTGGGTTCTGCTCGGCCTGATCGGAATTATCATGTCGGGCAGCGTCATCGCCATGAGCTTCTTCACCCCAGCCTGGCCGTTCTGGCTTACCGCGCTGGTCGCCGTTATGCTGGGCGCCAGCACCAATGGAGTGCTCGGCCTGCTACTATCGGAGTTCGCCCGGCTAGCGCCGCCTGGCAAGGTGGGAGAAGTCGCCGGCGGCGGCCAGTTCTTCCTATTTTTTGGGATTGTCAGCGGCCCGCCCGCCTTCGGCGCCATGGTCGAATACGGCGGCGGTTATACTAACGCCTTCTATCTGATCGCCGCCACGGCGCTCATCGCCGGCCTCTATTTGCTCCTCACCGCGCGGCTTGGCCGCGCCTCCTAGAGCATCGGCGACGCTGCCGGCCGCCCATTTCGGTCTCTTCAACGTCGACGTCGTAGTTCAGGCGATCGGCGTGTCCTTGATCTTGGCCGGGAACGAAGATTCCGGCCCGATCGCCGGCATTGGCTCTATTTTCCTCATTATCTAGAGGCTGGTATTCGCCTTCCTGGTCTATCGCCATGCCACCGAATAAGAGCTGACAATCTGACTTCTGATATTAACGCCTTATGCCGCCAGCGGAATCCGCTGATAGGCGTTTTCACAGGGCGGGCCGTCGGCGGCGTACATGACTTGGTCGTTCAAGCTTAGGATTACCGAGGCGACAGTTAGCTTTTTGTTGCCCGCTGGCTCGTCGTCGCCTTCGTGGCGGCAGATGGCGTAGGGGTGGCCGAAATGGTCGCCCAACAGGCGCTGCACCAGGGCCAAATCTACCGGGCCGTTGCGCTGTTCCAGCAGGCGGCGCAGGCGTTGTGAACGGTACAGAGTGGAGGGGCCTTGTAATTCCAGCATGGAATTTATGCCGTTCCAAACCTCAAAATGATTGGCGTGGGTCAACAGGCCATCTCTGGGGTAGAGATAATTGGCTTTCTCCGGCGCGGTTTCCAAATCGATCACCTCGCCATCCGCATGGCCGATTAGGAAATTGGCGGAGGTATTGCGGTTCGACGACAACACCGCCTTGATCGCCTCATTCATATTGCGGGCGTTCATGATATCGCGCACCCGCAGATGGAACGGCCTTTGTTCCTGGGAGTTGCCATCCTGGTCCGAGATCAGGCCGTTGACGCACAGGCCAAGACCGCTCTCATTAAGACCTATCATGCCGCCGACGATGCCCGCCTGGGTCAGACAGATGAAGTTTGGGCGGTCCGGGCGCCGCACCCGCATGACGAAGCATTGGCCACGGATTTCAGCCAGCCAGTCCCAGTTCTGCCCGATCAGGGTACCGCCATCATGGGTCACCTCCGGCAGGGCGGCGAAGGCAGTGCAGCCGTCGCGCTGGTCCGCCGCCGTCAGGTTTCTACGGGTCTCGCTCAAGGATGAGAGATAGGTCAGCTCGTAACGGGCATTGAGCACGGCGATCTGTTCTAGGGGTAACACCGCGCCCGCCGCCACGCCGGCCATCTCGATAGCATATTCTTCATCAAAATCCTTGATCCGCCGGGCCCAGTCATGGCCGCCGCGCAGAACAGTCTCGCGGTCATTGCCCGCCATCTCGAACCGGTTGAGATAAATTTCCACATTCGCGCGGATTTGGGCCGGAAACTGCCGGCCGTGGGCGAGGCCCCGTTCGTGGGGATCGGCGCCCAGATTTAGAATTTCTAGTTCGGCCATGATGCTATTTTTTTTCCTCTTCCGGCCAAACCTTGGCCAGCACCCGGAAGGCCGAGGCGGCGACGGGCCAGCCAGCATAGTGGGCGGCGTGGGTGATCATGCCTTCGATCCGCTCCCGCGGCAGACCGAGATTACTGGCGGCACGGAAATGGATGCGCTGTTCGGCCTCCCGGTTCAGGGCCACCAATATGGTGCAGGTGATCAGGGAGCGTTCCTCGATAGTCAGCTCCTCACCCTGCCAGACATCGCCGAACAGATGCTCCAGGCTGTAGTCGGCAAAATACTTCGGCACCCGGGGGCCCCGCTCGGCACCCTTCAGGATGATGCGGGCCAGGGCCTTGCCTTTTTCACGTTTCTCGTTGGTCTCGTTGTCGCTCATGGGTTTTATTCCTTCAGGCTAACGGTCAGGGGCAGACTGCGCAGGCCCAGCAACCGATTGTTAGGGATCCATTCGGCCGGACCGGCCAAATCAAAACGCGCGATGCGGCGCAATAATTCCTCTAGCGCGATATTTATTTCCAACCTGGCCAGGCCGGCGCCAAGACAGATATGGGCGCCAAAGCCAAAGCTGATATGGCGGTTCGGCGTGCGCGCGACATCGAAGGCAAAAGGATCATCAAACACCGCGCTATCGCGGTTGGCGGACATCTCCCAAATGGTGACCTTGTCGCCGCGCTTCAGGCTCTTGCTACCCAGTTCGGTATCCCGGGTCACCGTGCGGCGCTTGTAGATAGAGGGCGTCATCCAGCGCAGGATCTCCTCGATTGCACCTTTGATCATGGCGGGGTTGTCGCGCAATTTCTGCAATTGTTCGGGATGTTCGATCAGCATGCGCAGGCCACCGCCAATGGCGCTACGCGTAGTTTCAGCCCCGGCGGGAAACAGCAGAATAAAAAAATTGGTCAATTCCTCGTCCGTCAGGGCGCGACCGTCCTCGTCGTCAAGGCGGGCATGGACTATTTTTGAGAGAATATCGTCCTGGGGATGGAGCCGTTTCTCGGCGATGACGATGGTCGCATAGTCGCGGATTTTTAGCACATATTCCTTGGCCAGGACATTCGGGCTATCCGCTTCCAGGCCATGGTCAATCCAGTCACACAACTGCCCACGGTCCTCTTGCGGTACGCCGAGAACGATGCATATGGCCTGCAAGGGAAGTTCGCGCGAGAACCGCGGGACGAAATCAAAAACCTCGCCCACGGGGAATTTGTCGATCAGTAGATTGGCCCGGCGGCGCAGTTCGTCTTGCAGACGGCCCACGGCCTGGGCGGTAAAGCCCTTGTTGACCAGGCCGCGCAACATCTTGTGATGAGGGTCGTCGGTATAATTCAAAACCTTGCCGGCGGCCCGCTCGTCTTTCAACGTGGTGCCGCCGCCTCGCCGCCCGCCGCCCGTGTCCGAGGAGTAGATCGCC
>Ga0310125_10001621_pt1 | contig 11438 bp, 8 predicted proteins | sample CB11b_Tmax_Bot8__FD_203508 | JGI IMG/M metagenome (GOLD analysis project Ga0310125, IMG submission 203508) | Marine microbial communities from Western Arctic Ocean, Canada - CB11b_Tmax_Bot8 | ecosystem: Environmental > Aquatic > Marine > Oceanic | place: Canada: Western Arctic Ocean | collected... | reverse complement strand
AGGCGGTCGAAGCGGACGAAGCTGAATGTCGCCGTCTCGTAGACCTCGATCGTATGCGGTGTTGCGGGAATAGTCGCTCGACCATACTGGAACGTGCCGCGATCCTGGCCGTTGATCTGAACGTTGATCATGTCGAGAACGGGGTCAATCATGATCCTCAGGTCGATGTATTCATCGGGCAGTCCCGTTTCGGTGACGATGGGCACCAGGGTCAGCGCCGGGTCGTGACTCTCGACGATGAGCGTCTGCGTGTTGTCGGGCTGCATTTCGATTTCCGCTTTGATATAGCAATAGGTATTGCCGATGCGGTCCACGCGGATCTTGATGCCCCCGGCCCCGTTGCTGGGGGCCTCGTCTCGCAAACGGGCGTCGACCGTCGTCAGTTCGTTGAAGGTGTTGTTGGGGTTTGTATTCAGTGTTCCATCCACGTACCATTGGCCATTGTTGAGATGAGCCGGGTTAAACGAGCCGGTCGTCGCCCAGTCCATCGTGCCGTCCAGGTCTAGATCCATCAGCGTCGGATCGGCGTTGAAATCGGCATCCCACACCGCCGTCAGCGCCTCGGGCCTGTTGAGCATGCGCACGGATGTTTCGACGGTCTCCGTCACGTCGACGCCGAGCGTGATGCGCTCGCTCGTCACGTGTGCACGCGTCGCGGCCTGCTGCGGCGCGGGTGCGGAAGTGGTGCCGTAGACGTAGAACCACAATGACTGGTCCGTTGCTAGGGAGCCCCAGGCCGGTGTGCCTTTGGAAAGGCCCACATTGGGGAACGAGACGTTTAGTTTGCGATATTGCAACTGTACCGATCGGTTCAACGCGCTCGAGAACGTCAGGCACAGGCCTGCGGTGGGCGACAACCCGACGGCATTGTTGAAGGTTTCTTCGACCCACTGGTACGACAAGTTTGTCTGGTTGTGATGGAGTGTGCTGCTGTCCACGACATTGCCGCTGGGAAGCAGGTTGACGTCGGGTAGCTGTAGTTCGACCGTGGTGGATACATTCTCGTTGTCGTCTTTCGCAAAGACCTTCACACGCGTGATTGACCAGGCGGTAGTGCCCGCCGAGAATGTCGGTTTGAAATATTGGCTCCAGGACTTCTTCGCGAACGGCGTGCCATGGACATGGGCGTTGCCAAGATCCAGTCCGCTGCCACTGCTGTAGCTAATCAACTCGGTTTTTGGGCTCTCGACGATCGGGCCGGGATACTGCTCGATGCGATTCTCGGTGTCAAAAGTCAGGTTGAACTGCTGCACGTTCTCCAGGACGTTCACCGCCGTGCCGCCGTTGACCTTCCGCGTCAAGGGATCTCCCGGCGTCCCCGACCAGGCGTAGCGGATCACCTCGGGAAGGCCGTCGGTTCCGCGATCGGCGAGCGTGAACGTCACGGCGTTGGCCGTGCGTTCGGTGAGATAGACGGCGCTACACAGGTCGGCCGCGATCTTCTCGGTGATCTTCGCCGTCGCGACGACCGTGTCGTTGGCGTTCGCGGCCGTGGGCATGGCCTTGCTCGCAATGACGATGGCCGAGCCGATGGCGATCAGGACGACCGACATGATGGCGAGCGAGGCGATCAGCTCGATGAGGGAGAAGGCGCGGGGGAGTGTCGAGTGTCGAGTGTCGAGTGTGGTAATGGTGGCATGCGCGGGCGGAGGTTCGGTTCGTCCAAACGACCTATAGGGATCTTGACCCGACCCCAAATCGGAGTATTGGAATATTGAAGTGCTGGTTGGATGGAACCTGCATTCTCGAATTGCATCAGCATTGCCGCACGTTGACCGGCTCATACGATCACTCCCCCACTCGACACTCGACACTCGCCCCTCACTGCACCGTGGCCTCTCCCGTGTCGGCGTCCAGATTGACGATCTTGGTTAGACCGCCGGCCATGATGGACACCGATCCGCCGTTCAGCGGCACGCCGTAGCCGTCGAACTGGGCGATGGCGGGTCCCCCGAATCCGGCCGCGGTGATCGTGCACTGGTAGGGCTCGTCCGCCAGTTCGACCGTGTACACGCCCGCACCACCTTTGAGCGGCGTGACGCCTGGAATGGTGTAATCGTGCTGTGCAAGGTTGAAGACGACCGTCTTCTGGGTACTCGTGGCCTCGGCCTCGCTGCGGGCGTAGGCCAAGTCGACGGCGATGCGCCGCGCGGCCGATTCGACGCGGTAGCGCGCGTAGGAGTTGGCGTAGCGGGGGATCGCGATCGCGGAAACCGCGCCGACGATCACCATGACGATGATCAGCTCAATGAGGCTGAAGGCGCGTCTGTATTTCGCGGATGGGCCGAAGTGAAATGATGGGTTCACTGGAGTCGGCCCTCGGTGCTGGTGGATGTCGGACGCCGTGGCGCTGTTCGTCAACGGGGCGTGGGTGGAGGCAACGCCGAATGAAACGGTCCGTGTTGACCTGCCGAAGCGCTTCGCTCGCCCCGGCCTCGGCCGGGCGCCGCCCGGGTCAATACGTGTTGTACTTGATGTCGTCGTCGTCGAGGTCGGTATCCGGGAGGTTGGCCATGAACAACTGGTCCGGGATATTCCAGAACCAGCCGTCGGCCGCCGCGCCCTGCGGGGGCAGCACGCCCGTGCTGGCGGACGTGGCCACGCCCTGGGTACCCTTCTTCGTGCCCACAGGCATGGACGGGATCTCCTTGAGATAGGGACCGTAGACGATGCCGGTGGCCACTACCTTCGTGGCGCTGGTGGCGGTTCCCGGGAAGTCGGAGTACTGCGTGAGCTGGTTGATGACATCGGCGGTCGGGAACTTGCCGTCGTGCTCGGTCGCGTACAGCTCGACCGAGTTGCGAAGGACGGCGAGGTCCATCTTCAGTGTGTTGGCACCGGCGCTACGCGCGCCACGGCTCATCTTGGGGATCGCGATCGCGGAGATGATACCGATGATCACGACCACGATGATCAGCTCGATGAGGCTGAATCCGCTATTCCGTTGGTTTCGAGTCGGTCGCATCAGTTCGGCTCCTGGGTATGGTCTCGTCGCGGACATGAAGTTCCCCTCTCACAACGCGTGCAGGTAGTCTCAACCCCGTCAGTTCCTAATGTCGTCCATCAGGAGGCTCGGATTTAGGTGATTCACCGAAATCGGTGAGTCACTTGTTCCATCGACTCGACGAATGGGGCACGCGCCGGGATGTGGCTGCCGTGGCGAACTCCGATAACGTCGCGTGCCGCGCCTTTAGAGCGGTTTCCATCCACTCGTAGCGTTTTGAGTGTCGACGAAACAAGTCTGGCGAGGAGGGCGACCTTCCTTCGCCCGCCGAAGCGGGCTTCACGAAGTCGGGAGCAGGCGACTCCGCTGCGGGTCGTCGATGCAGCACGACAAAGCCAGGCGCAGCTGCAGCCAGCTCAGGACGCTACGAGTGGATGAAAAACGCTCTAGCAGAACGCTGCAAAGCTCGGTCGGCGCAAAAACGTGTACCTGAGATTTTCAAAAGTTTCGCCTTCAACGCGTTTGGACTCGATCTGCGAAACGAGAGCGGTAGTTTTAAATTGGAGATTCTTGGGCGAACTCCAGAATCCGGGGTTTTGCAGCGTCCTGCTAGTGCGACGCCGCGCCGTCACCCATCTTCAGCTCGACGCGGCCGGCGACGGACTCGAAGACGGCCGAGCGTGCACCGACTTCGACAAGCGTGAAGCCGTCCAACGTCTGGCCAACGAAGACCGTCCTGCCGCCGACCATGGCGCAGGGACGCCGGTTCTTCGGCATGAGGGCCACCAGCTCGTACGCCGCGCGGAAGCCGTCGGCGTTCGTCGGCAGGCCGGAACCCGATCCGTCGACGCCGACCCAGCCGGCGGAGGGCTTGAACGCGTCGCGCCGGTCTTCGAGCAGACCCGGCCTGTAACGCGACACTTGATTCACCCGCTGTGCCAGAGAGGTCGCCGCGGTGGGGTCGTCGTCGTGCAGCAGGGCGTCGATGTCCGCGCCCGCCGCAGAATCGGCCTGGGATGAGTCGGTGATGGAAGAGGCCACGGCCGATTCGGGCCCGCTCAGCGAGGAGCCGAGGAAGATGCGGTCGGCCCCGAGGGCGACAAGAGCCGCGGCCCCCACACCCAGAAATATTTTTCGTTGCCTGGCCAACGTCATAGCAACGCATCTATCCGATACGGCATGCCGCCTGGCAAGCGGCGGGCGGCTAATCGGGGCATTCGGCCACAATATGTCCCATTCAGTCAGCTCGGATCCGAGTTGCTGTTCGAGGTCATCAGTCGTGCGTACGAGCGGGTGAGCCTGATCGTGACGACGAACCTGCCCTTCGAGCAGTGGGCCGAGGTGTGCGGATCCGAGCGCCTCGCCGGGGCGATACTGGACCGGCTCACGCACCGGGTCCACATCCTCGAAGCCAATGGTGAGAGTTGCCGGCTGCGCGACGCCAAACGCCGGCAGAAGCGACGACCATCAGAGGATCAGTAACAGGAGCTTGACGTCCCGCCGCGAGCGGGTGATATTACGCATCGAGCGTTGCACTTTTCGTCCGCCACCCGGCGCACTTTTGCTCCGCCCTTCACAGGTCTGGGCCTGCTCGGCCTTAGTGCGGTGCCTTCCTTCGCCTGGTCCGACGCAGGCTCGTCGGCGTTTCGGACACAGGACAGCGCCAACCGTCGCCGATCGCCTACGCGCCGGACCACCCGCGTTCCGGGTCTGCATGAGGCTTGTCGCTTAGAGCGGTTTGAATCCAAACGTAGCGTCGTGAACTGGCTGCAGCCGCGCCTGGCTTTGTCGTGCTGCATCGACGACCCGCAGCGGGGTCGCCTGCTTCGCCCTCCGCGCCAAGATTTGCTTCGCCGACGCTCAAAACGCTCTATATAGAAAGCTCCGGCTGCCCATGACCTGCCCCTGAAATCGTGCGCCAGCCGGGGATCATCGACGTATAGGCACGCTTGTTTCTTTCTACCCCCCAATGATCGCGTCCACCGATTCGGGCGACATCTTCAGTGCCCGGGACGTTTCCAGGATCTGAGCCCACGTCGTCGCGTCGATCGGGATTCCGTCCCGCAGTCGCCTGGAGCGCGATCGCTGCTCGGGTTCGCCGGGCATGAGGACCTCGCCGTCGGGGCCGACCGTGCGTGAGGTCTTGACGAATTCGGTGAGCTGTCGGGCATCGGCGCCGAACGCGTCGCCGTCGCGCAGCTTCGACGGGTCGAAGGCGATCATCAGCATCGATTGCTCGAACCGTCCGACTTCGGGCTGGGCACAGCCGCCGCCGGTGAGCGCATTGGCGAGCAACTCGATGACGATGCTCAGCGCGTAACCCTTGTGGGCCCCGAGCGTGAGGATCGCGCCGCCCGGATCGGCGTGAAAAAGGTCCGGGTCATTCGTCGGTCGGCCCTCGGAATCGATAATGCAGCCGTCGGGCACGGTCGTGCCCTTGTTGCCGGCGACAGTGATTTTTCCGTGAGCAATGGTGCACGTCGAAAAGTCGGCAAGAATGGTGGGCCCGCCTTCGATCGGGATGCCGATGGCAATCGGGTTCGCGTTGAGGCGTCGATCGATGCCGCCGTGCGGCGCGACCAGCAGCGCGTAACCCGAAGTGCTGACGAAACTGATCGTGATCATGCCGGCATCGGCCGCCATGACGGCCCACTCACCGACGCGGCCGACATGTCCGGAGTTGCGCAGGCCGACGATGGCCATGCCGTGCTGCGATGCCTTGTCGATCGCCATCTGAGTGGCACGCTTCGCCATGACCTGGCCGAACCCGAGTTGGCCGTCGAGGATGGCCATCGTGTCACCGTCCAGAATGGCCTTCGGCTCGCGATTGGGCACAAGCGAGCCTTCGCGCATCAATTCGAAATACCAGGGAATCCTCACCACCCCGTGCGAGTCGTGGCCCACTAGGTTCGATTCGACCAGGTACCTGGCGATGCAATCGGCCTCGGCGGCTTCGCTGCCCGCGGCCTCGAAGATGGCCCGTGTCAGGTGCCGCAGGGCGTCGGCCTGGATGGTCGTCGCGTTGGTCGCGCCGTGTTCGCCGGCCTCTACCGACTTGCCTGGCATTGCTTGATCGCCTTCTTCAACTCCGTCGCCCAGTGCGTCGAGGCGTTGCGGAGCATAGTCATGTCGTCCTGGGCGAAAAAGAACCCGCCGGCCCCCATCGCAGCGGCTTCCGTGAGCGCCTCCGGATCGGCGACGAATTGCAGGATCGCAACGTTCTTCTCGCGTGCCCGCGTGTAGAGCTTGCGGCGGTATTCGTTCATCTGTTTCGCGACCTTCGGGTCGCCGACGCCCCCGATCCGAAGTTCCAGATCGTACCAGCCGATCAGGACGACCTCGAGCCCTTCGACGTCAAGGATGTCGTCCATGTGTTCTTCGTATGCGGCCTGTTCCTCCAGGACGGCGAGGATCGTGATCTCGTCGTTGGCTTCGGCGATGTGCTCGGCCCAGCCCTGCTCGCCGTAACGGGTGGCGTGCACGCCCCAGCAGGTCATGCGGCCGCCGAGGGGCGGGTACTTGGCCGCGTCGACGGCTCGGCGAGCGTCTTCACCGGTCGTGATCTTCGGGACTTCCACGGCCTTGGCACCGAGCTTCACGCACGTGGCGATCATCGCCGCGTTGTTCTCGGGGATTTTCACGACGGGCGTGACGTCGACGGCGTAGGCCGCGCGAATCATGTTTTCGAGTTCGGCGCCGAAGGGAGACACCGTCCCGCCTTCGGCGTTGATGATCACGAAATCCCAGCCGCAGCGGCCGACGATCTCCACCACGCTGGGGTCGGAAATGTCGCAGCAGGTCCCGACGACCAGATCGCCTTTGCGCAGCGCCTTCGTGATGTTCTTCATGGGTCACCTCCCTGCGTGAAAAGTGGTCAGCCGGCACGTCCCGTCAAAGGAGCCGGATCGGTCGCGCCCCGTCGCAGCCAATCGGGAGCGGAACAGGTAATCAGATACGCGAGCCCGAGAAATACCGTCCAGTCCGCCAGTTCATCGAGCACGAAAGCGATCTCGATTCCCGCCGGCACAAAGCCCAGCACCCAGTTGAAAGAAAGGTGCCACATCGAAACCAGCATGGCGCCGATCACGATCCTCGCGAACCACGCGACCGCAGGGCCCGCTGACTTTGCCCACAGCGCGAGTTGCGGCAACGTGAACAGCAGGAACATCAGCCTGTAGTCCCAGTTGTTGCCCAGCAGAAACGTCCCGATGTAGATGCCGCTGCCCACCCTGAACGCATCGATGCGCTTCCGGTCGTTGCGTCCGGTTGCGGCGTCGTATCCCCTGCGCTCTGCCAAATACCCCATCGCCGACGCAAGAAATCCGATGCACACGGCCACGTACGACACGTTCTTGATCGTGCCTCCCAGCCGTGGGTTGTACTGCTGCGCCTTCATCCAGGCCACGTTGATGCCATAGGACAGCGTCTTGCTCTTTGGCGTGCCCCGACGAACCAGAACCAGGTCGTCGTAGGTGATTGCCGTGTAGATGGCCCCGAGCACCACGACGACGAGCCCCAGCGTGATCAGGGCCGATCGTTTATGTTTCAGCAGGTAGACGAAAGCGAATATGGGGAACAGCTTGAGGACGAAGGCGACGCAGATCGACCCGAAACCGACAACTTTCGAAAGGATCGAATTCCGGCTCAGAAGGAGGATTGCCACGGCCGCAAGAAAAAAGATGAGCAGGTCGCTGTTCGCCCGCTCCACACCCAGCATCACGGCCGGCGAGAACACGCCGAATAGCACGAGTTGTGCCGAAAGGTAATCCACGATTCCGGCGGCGTACGCCACGATCCCGACGAGAAAAAGAGCGATAAACGTCAAGCCGAAATAGAGCGTGTGTCGCTGGCCGACATTCGCCGGGCAGAGTGTCATCCAGATGCGAGGGTAGTTCATCCGCCGCCACATGATGTCTGCCGGATTCTGCTGAAGCGGATCGTAACCCATGGCCCGGCTCTCCGATGCGCTGGTGATCACGCGAGCGTCCGCGAAATAGGGGTTCATGGTCGGGATATTCCACAACCTCCAGGTGTTGTCGTAGCCGTAGACCAGAAACGACAGGCCTAGCATGACGCAGCTGGAAACCAATCCGATCAGGAACAACCTGGTGCCTGTCATCCTGGGCTCTCGTGGGAACGCATGATTCGGGGCAATCATATAGGTGCCGGTCAACGGCCCGCGGGTGGTTCCCGGCCCGCCGTTGGGGAGGCCAGAATCCGATCCCACGACCCGGCTGATTCGTCACCACTCAGCCATGGCTCACCGGGGGCTATCCATGGACCGGACCTTGCCCCCTGAAACGAGTCCATGTCGAATGTTAGTGAATTCGGCATGGACTCGTTTCAGGGGGCAAGGTCAAATGTCTTGTCGTAGACTTCCATCTTGTCCTGGAGCCCACTGGTGACGGACCGGAACTGAGTATGGCTCAAGATGAAGCCATTAAGAAGATTGCAGAGAGCCATCAAGGCTTCATCCCGCTGAGCCAAGATGAGTTTTCGGCGTTCGTCGCGACAGATACCGAGAGATTCGTCGAACTGGCAATAAAGAAGGACTCCCTTCTTCGGATACTTCTCCGAGGTGATCTTGATCAGGCGGATCGCGGGGATCTTCGGGAGCAGGCTGACAGGATTCTCGCGGCACCATCGGTCACGGCACCATCCTTCGTGACGAGCTACTATTGCCCTCGCCGGCGTCGTTTGCGTGGATGCCGTATACCGGTGGAGATGGGACTTGAGCCGATTGCAATTAGCGATTGAAAGGACCTGAGCACATTCAGGTAAGCCATGAGCCCGGCTCCCGACCAAGGTGCCGGGCTCTTTCTTTTCAATTCTCGACTCGCTGATGGTCAGACGCTGCAGGCCGAAGTCCACCGATCACTTGCTCTCCGACCGAACCGTGGGTCGGCCGCCCCGGCGCTGTGACCGGGCTCAGGACTGCATGAGGTGCAGCGTGCTCCTTAGCATCAGGCCGCCATCGCCCGGTAAGATCAGCCGCCGATGTCACACGCTGCGACTTCGATTAACCAGGACCAGTGCGATTCCGTGACGGGCTTGATCGAGCGCCTTACGTTCCACAACGCCGATTCAGGGTTCGCCGTCCTTCGCGTCAAGGTGAGGGGCCACAAAGACCTGGCCACCGTGATCGGGACACTGCCCGAGGTCAAAGCCGGTGAGTGGGTCACTGCCACCGGCCGGTGGGTGGTTGACCGCGACCACGGCCGGCAGTTCAAGGCGATCACGCTCCGCACGGCTGCGCCGAACACCGTCGAGGGCATGACGAAGTACCTGGCCAGCGGCCTGATAAAGGGCATCGGCCCGGCGCTGGCTGCTCGACTGGTCAAGGCATTCGGCACTCGGGTCTTCGAGATCGTCGAGCAGAGAGCCGGTCGTCTGCTGGAGGTCGAGGGTATCGGCTGGACCCGCCAGACACGGATCGTCTCGGCATGGCAGGACCAGAAGATCGTGCGCCAGATCATGGTGTTCCTGCACGGACACGGCGTCAGCACCAGCCGGGCATTTCGGATCCATAAAACCTACGGCGCCGACGCGATCAGCATGGTCCAGGAGAACCCGTACAGACTGGCCCGCGACATCCGCGGCATCGGGTTCAAGTCGGCAGACCAGATTGCAGAAAGTCTGGGCATCGACAGGCAGTCGGATCTGCGGGCGAGAGCCGGCGTCGAGTTCGTGTTGTTGGAACTTACCGGCGAAGGGCACTGCGCCTTCCCTCGTGACGGCGTGGTCGCCAAGGCCGAGAAGATGCTCGAAATCCCGCCCGTCGCCATCGAGTCCGCCATCGACCACGGCCTGTCGGAAGGTCGGCTCGTCCAGGGCCCGGATACCGATGGCAATCCGCTGATCTATCTGGCGTCACACGACCGTGCCGAGCGCAGGCTGGCCGAAGACATCGTCGTCCTCTCCATGGGCAGCCATCCATGCCCGACTCTCGATGTCCAGAAGGCCATCGAGTGGTTCGAGAACAAGGTCGGCATTTCGCTGGCCACTGTTCAACGTGAGGCCGTCGCCTTGGCGGCCCACTCCAAGGTCATGATTATCACCGGCGGCCCGGGTGTCGGGAAGACGACACTGGTCAACGGTATCGTCCGGATCTTTCAGGCCAAGAAACTCGATGTTGTCCTCAGCGCCCCGACGGGCCGAGCCGCCAAGCGGATGACTCAGACCAGCGGTCACGAAGCCAGGACCATCCACAGGCAACTGGAGTTCGATCCGGCCCGCGGCGGATTCAAGCGCAACCGGGACAACCCACTGGACGGCGACGTCTTCGTCATCGACGAGATGAGCATGGTGGACCTTCAGCTGGCTCATCAGTTGGTCCGGGCCATTCCCCACCACGCCGCCCTGATTCTGGTCGGCGACGTCGATCAGCTCCCTTCCGTCGGCCCCGGCACCGTGCTGTGTGACATTATCGATTCAGGCGTCGTGCCCGTGTGCCGTCTGACCGAGGTGTTCCGCCAGGCCGCTGAGAGTTCCATCATCACCAACGCTCACCGGATCAACCAGGGCTGGATGCCCAAGTATCCACAGGGCAAGGTCCAGGACGTCAAGAAGGCGGACTTCTATTTCTTCCCGGTGGCCGACCCGGCGCAGGCCGTTGATCAGGTGGTGCGTCTGGTCCGCGAGTCGATCCCCGGCAAGTTCGGCGTCAGCGCCGCCGAGGACATCCAGGTCCTGACGCCCATGCAGCGGGGCGAGCTGGGCGCCAGAAACCTCAACGTCGTACTGCAGGAGGCGTTGAACCCTACCGGGCCGTCGATCGAGCGGTTCGGCCTGATCTTCCGTGTCGGCGACAAGGTGATGCAGAACGTCAACAACTACGAGAAGGATGTGTTCAACGGCGATATCGGGCGCATCACCCGGATTGACGAGGTCGAGCAGGAGGTGGCAGTCCGGTACGAGGATCGCGTAGTGACCTACGACTTCAACGAAATGGACGAGCTTCAGCTGTCCTACTGCGTGACGATTCATAAGAGCCAGGGCAGCGAGTACCCCGTGGTTATCGTGCCGATCCACACGCAGCACTACATGCTGCTGCAGCGGAACCTGCTGTACACGGCGGTCACCAGGGGCAAGCAGCTCGTCATTCTTCTGGGGACCGAGAAAGCGTTGACGATCGCCGTGAAGAGAACGGACTCCCGTAAGCGGGTGACGACGTTGAAAGAGCGACTCTTCAAAGCGGCAGAGCGGGCCCTGTGACTTTCCCACCTGCCCATGGCCGGCACGATGCCGGTGGGCGCTCGGCGAGACGATTTGCGTGAGAAGTCCGGCGGCTACCGGTCGCGGGGTGCTGCTCATCGCTAGCCCGCATTTCTCACCAGGGCAGCCGCTCATCGGGAGTTTGGCCTGATCGTGATGCTCGTGATGCCACGGGCGAGCGGATCGCGCAGTGGGGTTCGGTGGTGTTGAATTGTCCGGGTTCGGGGTTACGAGGGGTTGATTAAGGTTGCACAGGACCTGCTCTGGTCAGATTGTTCCA
>Ga0310125_10001619_pt1 | contig 11441 bp, 5 predicted proteins | sample CB11b_Tmax_Bot8__FD_203508 | JGI IMG/M metagenome (GOLD analysis project Ga0310125, IMG submission 203508) | Marine microbial communities from Western Arctic Ocean, Canada - CB11b_Tmax_Bot8 | ecosystem: Environmental > Aquatic > Marine > Oceanic | place: Canada: Western Arctic Ocean | collected... | reverse complement strand
CGAGCCTGCTGCCGACGGTGATACAGAAGCTGCCGATGAAAGTGGTGCCGAGCCTGCTGCCGACGGTGACACAGAAGCTGCCGATGGTGACACAGAAGCTGCCGATGAAAGTGGTGCCGAGCCTGCTGCCGACGGTGATACAGAAGCTGCCGATGAAAGTGCTGCCGATGGCAGCGATACAGAACCGTCCGAAGATGATTTGCTGCCCAATTCTGACGAGCCACGTGAGAGCGATGTGGTTTTAGAAGAGGGTGCTGAATCGGAAGATCAGGAAACGAAATACAGAAGTTTGGATGAGGTGCGGGATGAAATTCGCACATCCTTAGCACGGCCCATTGCTCAAGCAGAGTTGAATCGGCTTTTAGGCGAGATCCAAACTCAAATGCGGAGCTATTTCGAGCAAATAGGAATTTGGCAAGCTGAGAAAGACATAAATCCCGATAGTCTGAAACCTGAACCGCCAAAACCCGATTTAGAAGCCTTGGCCGTTGAGCGGGGACTGATAGGGAGTAAAACGGAATTAATGGACATTGTTGAGTTTTTTGAAAACGAGACAATTGGTCGATCGACTCAACGTCAATCGATTCAACAAGGCCAGGCTCAGCAAAACTTTATCTCGATCGCTTTCAACAAGGGCACTTTACTTTACCAGCCAATTCGTACACAGCGTTTGGATTTGGAAATCGATTTTCTTTTCTGGAAAATTGAAGAGGAGGATGAGCACACTCCAGAATTTGAGAACGCTCAAGAGGAAGTAATTGAAGCATTGAAAATGAAAAAAGCTCTTGATTTGGCCAAAGATCGTGCAGACGAACTCGTAACACAGATCGACAAGAAAAATATTTCTCTGAATGCTTTTTTTGAGGGCGATCTCGACAGGCAGGTGGTTTTAAGCGACCCCTTCACATGGATGACCGGTGGTGGATTGCCCGCGGGCAGTCAGCAACAACTTCGGTTGACCTCAATTCCAGGTGTGGAATTGGCTGGCAACGATTTTATGCGATCGGTTTTTGCGCTGAAAGTAGGTGAAGTTGGCAGTGCGGTCAACGCCGACGAATCGATTGTTTATCTCTTTCGATTGGCCAGTGAGGAGCAACCCGATCCGGTACGCATGGAACGGTTTTATAACACCGGAACAACATCCGAGATTCGACAACTGGCCAATTTTGAATTGGGTGACATAGGCCGCCGCTGGTACAAGCAGGTTGGGGATGAAGTGGGTATCGACTGGAAACGCACGCCACAGGGACCATCGAACAGCCGGTTTTAGCGTCAAGTGTCTTCAAATCATCGTGTGACGCAGCCTCGCGGCCCCTGGGTCATTTTGGGTTGGCATTGTCTGCGTACCTGCTATCTGAAGATGGCTGTAAAACACGACAGTGATTTTGCCGTCAAGACGATGTTGCCTTGAAAATGACGGTTGCCAGTGGAGGCAGGGTGACTTCCAATGAGAAGGGACGGCCGTGACTTTCCTGTTCCAGGGCAAACACACCGGGGAAATTGCCTACGTTGCTGCCGTCGTAGTGTTGTGAGTCGGTATTGAGTATTTCTTCGTACCATCCTCCGCGGGGAACGCCGACATGGCAGTGCTCCCGTACGACAGGCGTGAAATTGCTGCCGATGACGAGAAAATCATTAGGATCGCGGGCTTTGCGTAAAAAGAACAGCGCACTATCGGCTCGATTTTGACAGTCGATCCACTCGAAACCATTGTCATCGAAGTCCAATTCATACAGTGCCGGTTCTTGACGATAGATCGCGTTGAGATCGGACACCAGTTTCTTGACGCCTTGGTGGGTACTCCATTGGAGCAAATCCCACTGCAGGCTGGCGTCGTGGTTCCATTCGTTCCACTGTCCAAAATCGCTTCCCATGAAGAGAAGTTTTTTGCCAGGATGGGTCCACATGTACGAGTATAACAGGCGCAAATTGGCAAATTTTTGCCAGCGATCACCTGGCATTTGGTCCAATAATGAACCTTTGCCATGGACCACTTCGTCATGGGATAAGGGAAGTGTAAAATTTTCCGTGAACGAATAAATCAGGCTGAAGGTAAGTGAATCGTGGTGGTGGCAGCGATGGACCGGATCATGGTGCATGAATTGCAGTGTGTCATTCATCCAGCCCATGTTCCACTTGATGCTGAACCCCAATCCGCCCGAACTGGTTGGGTGGGAAACACCTGTATAGGAAGTTGACTCTTCAGCAATGGTCAACACACCTGGGAATTTCCAATGCACTTGTTCATTGAATTCCTGTAACAAGGAAATCGCTTCCAGGTTTTCACGGCCGCCGTATTGGTTGGGAATCCACTGGCCCTCTTCCCGGCTGTAGTCCAGATACAACATCGAGGCGACCGCATCCACTCGCAGTCCGTCGATGTGGTATTTTTCTAACCAGAAGAGTGCATTGGAGAGTAAGAAATTACGTACTTCGTTTCTTCCGTAGTTGAAGATCATGGTTCCCCAGTCGGGATGCTCTCCCTGACGAGGATCGGCATGTTCGTACAAAGGACTACCGTCGAATTGACGCAGCCCGTGGCCATCGCGAGGAAAGTGTGCCGGGACCCAGTCCACCAGCACGCCGATGCCGTTTTGGTGGCAGTAATCCACAAAGTACATCAAATCCTGGGGTGTGCCATATCGGCTTGTAGCGGCGAAGTATCCGACTGTCTGATAACCCCAGCTACCCGAATAGGGATGTTCGCTGATGGGTAGCAGTTCAAGGTGCGTGTAGTTCATTTCACGACAGTATTGGACAAGCTGGACGGCAAGTTCCCGATAATTCAGCCAGCCGTGTTGCGCCTGTTGGTTTTGCATCCAACTTCCCAGGTGAACCTCATAAATCGAGATTGGCTGGTCCAGTGGATTGGTCTCATGGCGACGATCCAACCAGGCAGTATCGTTCCACGAGTAGTCATTCAGATCGGTTACCAGAGAAGCCGTGCGAGGTGGCAGTTCGGATGCAAAACCGAACGGGTCCGATTTGTCTATTGTCTCGCCATGGTGAGTTGTAATCCGATATTTGTAATTTTCCCCGATTGGCAATTCGGGAATGAATAGTTCCCAGACGCCACTGGGAAGATGTTTGCCTAAAGGATTTTTCCGACCGTCCCAATCGTTAAAATCACCAACCACGCTGACCGACAGCGCATTGGGCGCCCAGACCGCAAAGTTCACCCCAGGTATTCCATCGACGGTGCGCAACTGTGCGCCGAGTCGATCATAGGCATGCCAGTGTGTTCCTTCTGCCAATAAATAAAGATCGAAATCAGAAAGTAAAGGCTTGAATGCGTAGGGATCATGCATGGTTGTTACTTTACCATTTTGATCGGCGATCTGTAGCCGGTACAGATTGGGTGCCGCTTGATCAGGTAAAGGACATATGGCCTCATAAAGCCCTGCGGGATGAATTCGACGCATTGGCCTGGTCTGTTCTTGTCCGTGGTCGACCACCCATGCCTGTTGTGAATCAGGCAGGTAGGCTCGTACCGCAAGTGCCCGACGGCCATGGTGGCTGATTTCGTGCGGTCCTAAAACGTCGAATGGATTCTCATGACGTCCTGCTATGAGTGCTCCCACACTGTCGAGGCTTATCTCCGTACGCACTTTTGGTTCCCCTCTCCACGATGCCCTGACAAATCGATCACCGTGCATCCCGATGACAGATTCATGTTTGTGACGATGCAGGTTTCCCTGTTTTAAAATGATGCTCTTATCGTTGTCGATCCTGTGTGCTGCAAACTTGAATAACGAAGTGGAAACGGCCAACCGAGGAACAACCACCGCAGGGAGTAAAACAGGTATTGCCAGCTCTTTCGGAACATTCGGTTCCCGTAGCCTGGAGTTAAGAAACTTACGGATCGATGTTTTGTTGTCGAGTTTCGCGAGTTCACAATCTGACGGGTAAGGTGCTGATCTGCTGTGGCTGGACCAGCAGCACCGGTGTTTTTCCAGAGAGGACCACATCGTCGACATTCCAGGTTGTGGAAATGCATTGCGCGGTCCACACGTTGCCATAAATCCTGATTTTTCACTGGCACTTTGCGACCGTATCGCTCCCATTTCCATTTGTTGGCACGCCACTCGGCCAGCCCGTGTGATATTCCGCGAGCAACATACCGGCTGGGGGTGAGCAGAAGCACACGAGAGGGCTGATCCAGTGCCTCCAGACCTCGGACAGCAGCCAATAAAGCTTGGCGTTCTCCGTGTGCCCGGGGTTCACTGTCTTTGGCCTCGATTTTCTGTGTCCCGTCAAGTGATTCAAGGACAAAACGCCAGCCACAGTTGGACTCAGAATGAGAGTTCGGCGTGGTAGATTCCGAATAAAGAAGAAAATGTGGAGTCGGCACGTTCATCGGCTGGTTGCTCCGGAAGTAACTTACCTGAGCCAATTCGTCCAAGACTTACACTGCAACCATCCATGACGGATCAACTTAATTTTCTCATCCAAACCGATTGACCTGAGTGAGAGTTATCGTCAATTGTTTTGCATGTTCCCCAGATTAACTGGTGGATTTTGATGTTGTGGGTCCGTCTTGCAGCAGTAAAACCGGAACATTCAGGTTAATGATCCATTGAGTTGGCGAGTTTCCCAATAGGCGGCTGTCAAAATGCCAGTCAATTTGGCCGCTCCCAGCCGTAGGCATTGAAGTGACTGCATTCACTGGAAAAAGGCGTTCAGATCCCTGCTTTTGAGAAATAATTTATGGGGATCTGGTAATTTTGACGGCTGGCTCAATTCACCGCTGATCGGCGGCTGCTTTGCTCATCGCGATGGATTCATGAATCCGACCCCTGGCTGTTTTTTCGAACGATCTTTTCCATTCGATCGACCACTTCATCGGCGGTAAGTGAATCGGTTTCGATGTTCAGGGCATCATCCGCTGCAATCAGCTTGCCCACGGCACGCTGACAGTCCTGGCGATCGCGTTCGTTTTGCTGGGTGAGAACGTCGTTCAGTTCTACATTTTCACCACGGGCTTGAAGTTGCTCCCAACGACGCCGCGCCCGAACTTCTGGACTTGCGGTCAAAAAAAACTTGCATTGGGCATTGGGAAAGACGATGGTTCCCTGATCTCGCCCCTCGGTGACGATGTTATGTTTTTTAGCAGCACGCCTTTGCAGTTCGACCAAGTGTTCGCGAATATTCGGTACATCGGCAACGTACCGGACAGCGGCGGTGACTTCGGAAGTTCGAATGTCAGCAGTGACTTCGTCTCCATCTAAAAACACTTGTTGATTCTCAAGCTCGATGTTTAATCTCCTGGTTAAGTTTGTCAAAGATGATGGATCGTTCCAGGAACATCCGTAGCGGATTGCCGCGAGTGCAACGGTGCGATACATGGCACCGGTATCCAGGAACTGGAAACCGAGACGCTCGGCGAGCTTGACAGCGACACTACTTTTTCCCGCTCCTGCGGGCCCATCAATGGTGACAATCATAGATGGGGGATGGGTCATGTCTGTTACCGGTTGTCATGAGAAATTCCAAATCCATTAGAAAACTTCAACACAGGCCCATTCATGGGCACCCAGTGCAAGATGGACCGTCCCGTCTTCAACACGGCATTCTTCGCCCGGCTTACCGTTAGCTGTCACCCGTTGAGCAGTCGTGGCTGGAACACAACTTTGCAGACGCAGCTCGGCATGGTGGCCAGCTGTTTCCAAAAGGCGTACGCGAAATCCTCTTTCTTCATCTCGAGTAACGACTTCCCAATCGGTGACAATGACGTTCCGAGCATCCAAATGGAACAACCAGGCACTACTCGCTCTGCGGGGTTTTTTTGATGGGACGACAATGGGTGGGGTTAACCAGTCCATTGCTTCACGAAGTGGATGTTCGACGTCAATTGCGATTCCCAAACGAAATATTTGGCTGGTCTCGCCGCGAACTGCCAGAAGTGTGTCGAGCATTCGCGTGCCAACTCGTCGGTGATAAGGTAATCCATCGGTCAAGATTGCCGTGCGAGCATTTGGCATCTCAATTTCGACGTAATGTGGTGATTCGAAGTTAGGAGAGACGGCAAGTGCCGGTGATTGATTGATGGTTCGCCAGATCTGGGCTCCAGGATCGGCCCACGCGAACCGGCAGGCGTAGTAGGATGACCAGGGATTTTTGCCGGCTTTGAGATCCGGCTCAAGTTGGATGGTAATTTCCAGTACGCGGCTGCCTCGCCAGAGCCGATAGGTTTGCTGGAAATTTGCCAAACGATGGCCGTCACGATCAAGTAAACGTCCGCGGGTGTTGATTTCACCAACCACCGATGAAGACATCGTTGTTTCAATATGGTCGGCGGCCATGACCGAATAACATTGATTGATACTTTCGTCGCTCACGACGCGTTGGTGTGAAGTGCGGCCTTCAAAACGGAAGGCAATTTGTTGTGACAAGCGATTGCCGCGTTTTCGAAAGTCATACAAGCTACGAATGGTTCCGGTTGTTGGATCGATATGGACATCCATGTATTCGTTCCGCAATCGGTGGCTCTCGGCGATTACTTCACCAGTTTGTTTTTTTGGCTCGGAAGCCTGCCCCGGTGGCAGCCAAGTGTAACCCATGGAGGGAACATCCACGACGATTTGCACCGTGGAGTCAACGGACTCCGCTGCATACACGGGCGCCGTTAATTCCGGTGCGGTTGGTAATTGTTTGCTGATCACACCGATTCGTCGGCTCCATGCTGAAGGATTAGCAATCAGAAGTCCTTTGGCGGACGTTTCACTGGATTCGCACAGCCTGTCGATAAAATCTGAAATTGTGCGATTTTGATCATAAGGCTCATCGCTGTCGGAGTCGCTATACGGACACGGCGGAGTTTGCGGCGGTACGTCTTGTCGTGGGTCCGCAGCGGCCGACATCAGGTGCAAAGCCCGATTGGCCAAGGTTCCGGCAGTTTGGTGATAATAACGTTGCCAGCGACCAATTGGGTCTGCTTGACCAGCGGCCACTGAGTCATGCAGGTATGGGCTACGGTAGTCGTCTGCTGGAAACCGCTCGGGGTTACTGTAGGAATCGGTTTGTTGAAGAAATTCGTCCAGCGTAATCAATTTTCCCAGCACGTTCCCATAACGGGTCACTCGGCGCAGGTCATCGTACCAGGGGCTGGCGTGGTGCGGCCAATGTGCCAGAGTAACGGTAGCCACGTGATCCATGTCCATTGATTCATTAAGACCAATAGCGTATCGCAGAAAGGTATTGGCCTGGCTGGCGTCCAAAGGTGATTTAGCGAGTGCATCAATTTGGCTGCCATTGATGCCTTCCCAAATTGTTTTCGCTTGGGTCCCTTCGGGAAAGCGACCGCCATCCAGTGTTGCGTGTAAGGCGCCGTTAAATTCGAAGTTTGTAAGGAGTTGGGGTAGCGTGGGAGAAAGTCCGAACCGACGGCGACCAAATACAAGAGGTCGTTTTTGCAGATAGGACTGATAAACGTCCATTCCTTTTGAGATGGAAGCCACAACAGCCTCGTAAGGTAGAAGAGAGATCTCGGATTCGTCGTATTCACCTCCGATGAGACAGGCCGTTCCCTCATCGATCGCAGTGCGTAATTCAGCGAGACTCTCGGGCTCGTGCATTGCCATGTATTCGACAACAGATGCGCTCAACAAAAGATTAACAGGTAATTTGTTAGCTAATTCGGCGCGGAGCGATTTTCCCGCAGTGGATTCTGCGACCAGGGTCAGATCGATGATAAAAGCTTCTACCGGATAATAGTGGTCACGTTGCTCGGCAAGCATATCGAAAAGTTGAGTGAGGCCTTGTTTGGCTTCCTCAATCTTTCCTTTGACTGCGTTATCAGCAGCTTCAACGGTCCTTTCCCGAAATAATTCTTCATCCAGCATGCCCGAATAATGGGTGTGTCGTGTGAGCAGTTCAATTTGCAAATGGCAATAGCCTAGCGCCAAAAAATCGTCGATTAATTCGCTGCGGCCAGGATGATCTCCGCTATCAACAGCAGCGTCGAGCGATGGTTGCTCGAGGTTGGCAAGAGCCTGCTTCAAAATCTCCTGTCGATCATTGCAGCCACGAATGATGTGAGCTTGCTGCCGCTGAGCTTGTTCGATCAGTTCGGGGTTGATGGTTAAATCACTAACTTCCGGAATGACCAGCAATGCTCCTGTCCAGTCGTGTTCAGTCAGATCAACACGCCGCCAACCAGGAATTTTTCGGGCTGCCGCAATCAATTGCGGATGCCACAATGCTGTCCAGCAAGCCAGGAGTCCGTCAGCTTCCGGCCCTTCCAGGTGAACTGGAAAGTCTTCCAGGGAATAACATGGCCAAAGTGTCACAAGTTGAGTAAAGGACATGTATAGAAGAATAATCATTTTGTTCAGGTCATGTTAGTGCCTTAGCCGTTTTCTCTGCTGGATTTGTTGTTTCAGATAGACGGTGATGACAAGCATTTATTGACATTGAGAGGTAATGGTCACTACAATGAACGGGGGAAGTCGTGTCCCGATAAGGCCGGTTGTGGAGTCCTACAAACAGCTTTTTTTCGGGGCTCTCCGCGACTCACTCGCTACTGGCAATAGCGGGAAACTACTTTTGTCGTGGCCCGTGTGAACATCAGGAACAGATCTATTGAAATCGAGGATGATCGATGGCCAGCACGGCTGCCGTGTGGGGAATTGATATCGGCCAGTGTGCCTTGAAGGCGTTACGCTGCAAGATCGGTGACGATAAGCAGCAGCTGGTAGCCGATGCATTTGACTACATCGAATACCCGAAAATACTCAGCCAGCCTGATGCTGATCCGGGTGAGTTAATTGCTGAGGCGCTCGAACTCTTCCTGTCTCGCAATGAGGTTGCTGGCGACAAAGTAGCGATTTCCGTCGCCGGCCAGAATGGACTTGCTAGGTTCATTAAACTACCACCGGTGGAATCAAAAAAAATTCCGGATATCGTACGCTATGAGGCAAAGCAGCAAATTCCCTTCGCCCTGGAAGACGTGATTTGGGACTATCAAAAAATGCCGGGCGGAGGCGAAGAAGATGGTTTTTCCATGGAGACCGAAGTCGGTGTTTTCGCAATGAAGCGGGAACAAGTGATCCGTGCGATTGAACCGTTTGAAAAGGCCGGAATTGAGCTCGATTTCATTCAATTGACACCTTTGACAATCTACAATTTTGTCGCTTATGACGTGCTTGTCGATTTGCCATCGCCCGATCAATATGATCCGGAAAGTCCTCCGGAGTCTCTCGTGATTCTTTCATTGGGTACGGATACTTCCGACTTGGTGATTACCAATGGCTATCGTGTCTGGCAACGAAGCATTCCGCTAGGTGGTAGTCACTTTACCAAACAGCTTACAAAGGAAATGAAGCTGACGTTTGCCAAGGCCGAGCATCTCAAGCGAAACGTTCGCCAGTCCAAGGATCCCAAGCGAGTGTTTCAGGCAATGCGAACGGTTTTTAACGATCTTGTTACCGAAGTCCAGCGTTCCGTCGGTTACTTTCAGAGCATCGACCGTGATGTGCGGATTGAACGTGTTTTAGTCATGGGCAATGCCATTAAACTGCCCGGATTGCTTGCCTATCTGGAAAAGAATCTTGGTTACAAAGTAATCGCTGTGCAGTCCTTTCAAAAACTTGGGGGGTCTGCGATTACTTCATCGCCGACCTTCAGCGAAAACTTGCCATCGTTTCCCATTTGCTATGGTCTGACACTTCAGGCGCTGGGTCAGGCGACTCTCGAAACAAATCTGTTGCCTCGGGAAATCGTTACGGACCGGATGGTCCGTGAAAAAAAACCATGGGTTGTTGCAGCAGTTGCTGCTTTGTTGTTCGGTTTCCTGGTGAATTTTGGATTTACCTGGAAAGCGTGGTCAGAAGTCCGTCGCGAACGTTACGCCAATGCGACCAGTGCGGTAAATAACGCGAATAGTACGAGCCGGCAATATCTGGATCAAGACGAGCAGAATCAGCAGATCTGTCAACAGCTGGGGGGAATAAACGACGTTGTTGTGAGCGATCAGCAGAAAAGGCGTGCTTGGCTAGAATTGTATACTGCGATCCTGGCCGCCTTGCCAGATGGTCCAGGCGTTGAAGGGGAGGTGGTTCTGGAACAGGAGATCCACGAACGGCCTTTTCTGTACGTTGATCGAATCACTTCGAACTGGATGTCCAACGCGGCTGAGTGGTGGACTCCTCAAGTACAAGGTTTTTACGTTGAAGGCAATCCCGAGGCGAAACCTGCAAACACAGGCATTGCAGTTTCTGAAAATATGGCCGGTGATGGGATGGACCAGGCATCGTTAGGCGAGGACAGCTCGATAGGCGAGGACAGCTCGATGTTGGCCGAGAACGATTCGATGTACGCGGATGATGGTGCCGGTGTTGGTTTGCCTGGCCCGGTGGGGCCGGGATGGCAAATTGATATCGTGGGCCATCACTTCCATAACGCATCTGGCAATAGCCGTGATCAGTACGTGAGATCTAGACTTTTAAAGCAACTTCTCAATGCAACCCTCCAATTGCCGGATGGTCCCAATGGTGAAATGATTGAAGTTCGCTACGAGGATCTTGGTATAAAATTTCCGTTGGTCAATCGCGACCTCGGGGGAACCGTTGGCAATGCGCTCGTGAAGCCTCCTTCATTACCGGCAGCCGAGCAAAAGTCTCGACAGAAGTCCAGGAATAATGACACGACTGAAAACGAAGGGATGCGTATGGAGCGTTACGATTTCGTTGTTCAGATGTGGTGGCAGCCAACAACGCCTCGCCAACGGCGTGAGTTGCAAGAATCACCACCGCTGGAAGTTGTGGATCAACCCGTTACTGAACCCTGAATTTTGAGGCGATACCTTGGAACAATTACGTCCTGCACTCGCTTGGCTCAAGACGCACCATTTTTGGGTGTTGACCGGGATGACTTCTCTCATCGCGATGATTTCGTGGTACATAACCTCGGGCAACCTGAGAGCCGAATTTCGCTCGTTACGTTCAGAGATCGACGGAACCTTTAGGACGGCCCAGCAACCCATTATGGATCATCCGAATCATCCGAACCAGAGTTTTGACCAGGAGATGCAAAAAATCATCGGTGTGCGTCGCGAGCAAATTGAAAGCGCCTGGCAGGCAAAGTACGACAAGATTCGGAACGAGGTTTTTGTCTGGCCTGACAATCTATCGGAAAAATTTCAAGAATTTACAAACTTTGAACAGATCAAAGATTCAGCGTCAGAAGATCCGGTAGCGATCGCGGTGCGACAGGATTTTGTTCATCTCTATTTAAAAGAGGAGTTACCGAAACTGGCAGATATTGTGAAGGCTCAATGGCACGCGGAATCTTCGAATACCGAAAGTTTGTCCCTGCCTAAAAACTCGAATTCGAACAAGCGGGGAAGATCTTTACGGCCGGGTGATATCGTCGATTGGGATCCAGAGAGTCAGAAACAACTGTTTCTCCAACACTTTTTCTGGGGTAACGATACGCCTAGTACG
>Ga0310125_10001618_pt1 | contig 11441 bp, 10 predicted proteins | sample CB11b_Tmax_Bot8__FD_203508 | JGI IMG/M metagenome (GOLD analysis project Ga0310125, IMG submission 203508) | Marine microbial communities from Western Arctic Ocean, Canada - CB11b_Tmax_Bot8 | ecosystem: Environmental > Aquatic > Marine > Oceanic | place: Canada: Western Arctic Ocean | collected... | reverse complement strand
CCATATCCCGTAGAGATACGGGGGGGGGGGGGCTGCTCAACATATCGGCAAAAATGACGCGCTCATTGCGGCGAATCACGTTCGTTGCCATGAGAGTTGTTGTGCTTTGCAGTGGCCGATACCAAGCATCCTACCGCGTCTCGACCAGTTCTTTGTGCCGCCCAACTCACCCTCCGTGTACCCGAGTGCCGCCCAAGGCGCTGTATCGAGGGACCAAAGCTGTGAGGCCCAGTCCGCAACAACGCGCGTCGGCCCCTCGATACGACCCGATTCCGAATCGGGCTACTTGGGGTACACGGGCGAATACGACGCTACGCAGATGCAAGGCAGGGCGCCACGCCGGCGTGTATGAGCAGAGCCGTGGAGCGCGTGTAAGAAGCTGCGCCCTCCGTTCGTCCTTGTCTGTCCTGATGCCGCATTGGGGCGTCGAGGGGCCCTCCGCGGCGCTCTACGTTCAGGTCTGGAAGACCTCGCCGTCGTGCCAGCGGGGCTCTTCCTCTAGGTGCTCCATGAACCGCTCAAACCACTTGTCCTGCTCGGGGTCGTCGGCGTTGACGAAGTAGGAGTCCTTGTCCTCGAACAGGGCCACCATGATCCAGTCCTGGGCATCCGCGTCAAGCTTGAACACGTAGCCGTCCAACGCGCCCCGTACGCTGGGCTTCCGCTGCATCCGCCACTCCTCCAGCACCGCGGCCATGTCATCCTGATGTCCCGACTTGACGCGAACATAAGCGACTGTGCCGTACATGGTTCCTCCTGACTTTCGGGGTGATCCCAGCCTTAGCGCTTCAGGGCACTATAGTCTTCCACGAGCCGGGCCGCGCCACGCCGGATGAAGCCAAGCTCGTCGGCGGCCAGGAAGAAGCTGGCGCCCTTGTCGACCCACCGTTGCGCTCCCTCGACGCCCGTGGCCGACGTGCCGAAGGGCACGCCGTGTTTCCCGCACAGCTCCAGGATGTCCTCGGTGGGCCCGACCACGCCCGGATGGTCGTACTGGCCGGGGTGGCCCATCTCGATGGAGAAGTCGCCTGGGCCGACGTAGACCATGTCGACGCCCGGCGTGCCGACTATCTCGTCGGCGTTGTCGTAGGCCAGCCGGGTCTCGATGTGTACGATCAGCGTGGTCTCGGCGTCTTGGTCGTCCATCCAGTCCTGAAGGTTGCGCAGGTCATCGGGCAGCGAGTAGTCGCTGTTGCCCAGTCCGATCGCGGCCGCGCGTGTTCCCGCCGGCGGGAACTTCATGTAGCTACGCAGCTCCTCGACCTGGGCCCGGCTCTCTGTCCGTGGTAGCTGGATGCCGATGACGCCGCACTCCAACAGCTTGGCGACCTCCTGTCGATCGAGCTGTGGCGTCTTGGCGATGGGCGGCATGCCGCTGTCGCGGGCGGCGAGGACCGTGTCGGACAACGCGGTCGGACTGAAGTAAGCGTGCTCGTACTCGAAAAAGACGAAGTCGATGCCCGCCTGGCTGTACAGCTTCATCAGCGACGGCCGCGCGTACTCGGCGACCATCGCGCAGACGAGCACCTCGCCGGCGGCCAGTCGCGCCTTCAGGTGGCGTCCAGGTCCGCCCTCGGGGAATAGAGACATCGCTCTCACCTTACAGTTACGGCTCTGACTACCATCTTGACCGGAACGTCGGACTCCATCGGACTGTCGGCGGTGCCGATCCTCGTCGTCGGCTCCCGTATCTGGTCCGCGAGCAGGCCGTTCCTGCCGCAGGCGTTTGTACAGGGAGTAGTCGGCATCTAAAACGTGCTGTCCTTGGTGGTCGAATGGCACCATCTTGCCGCCATCAGGTAGTCTAGGAGGGCGTCTCGCGCGTTAGGCGCGTCGATGCGGTAGAGCGCGTGGACCGAGTTGCCGCGGACGTAGCGGTCGTCGTCCTCCAGGGCTGCCGTGAGTTCCGGCACCGCCTCCTCCGCGCGGGGTCCGGTGCGGGCCAGGGCCATGGACGCCTCGCGGCGGACGGCGTCGTTCTCGTCGCTAAGCGCGCGGGCCAGGGTTGAAACGGCGTCCGAGCCTTTCTGGCCGACGGTGCCGAGCGCGTGAGTAGCCTCTGTACGCACCTGGGCGAGCTCGTCGCCCGCAAGCGCCGACAAAGCCGGTATGGAGGCGGCGGCGGGCGGCCCCATGTCTCCCAGGGTCTCCGCCGCGGTCGCCCTGACCCACCACCGATGGTCCCGCGCCGCTTCGACCAGGGCGGGCACGGCCGCGCGGCCCGCGGCGCTGAGGCCGTAGCTGGCGTTGGCCGACGGCGACGTGAGCCCCTTGCCCTTCGTCGACGACCGCTTCTGCTCCCACCACTCGCGACCCGAGTCGTCTTTGAGCAGCTCGATCAGATCGGGGACCGCGGCGCTTCCCAGGTCACCGAGCCCGTAAGCCGCGGCGATGGCCCCGGCCTCAGAGCCGTTGAGGACCGTGTCCGCAAGGCTGCTTACGGAGCCGTTGGAGCCGCCGACGTCCGACGCGGCGTTCCAGTTGGTCCTGCCGCCGTGCCAGTCCCACATGTGGCGATGCATGGCCGCGTGGCCGTTGCCGGCGTCGTCGGCCCACCTGTGCCCGCCGGTGTCCCAGGTGGGCGCGTCGGGCTCGGACATACGGGCGAACAGGAACTTCATCATGTACCGGGGCCGGTCGCTGCGGTTGGCCGTGCCCCGGTGCCAGATGTCGTAGTTGACGATGGCTACCGCACCGGCCTTCATCGTGACCAGCATCTCCTCGGCGCCGTCCAGTGCACCTCCAGACGTATTGTAGTAGTGGCTGCCCGGCACGATTGAGGTCGGGCCCATGTCCTCCGTGGTCTCCTGGGGATAGTAGAAGGCGAGTAGCAGCCGCGTGCGGTGACGCCGGCGGGTGAAGGAGTCCTTGTGCAGCTCCTGTCCCTTGCTCCCTGGGGCGTTGTAGTGGCAGTGACGGTGGGGCTCCATGAAGTAGTCGTCGCCCAGGATGCTTGCCAGCGCTCCGGCCACGACCGGATCGCTGAACACCTTGCCGACGTCGGGTATGCGGGGAAGCAGGTTGTTGCCGGGGTTGCCCTCGCTCGCGAACACCTCGTCGGTCTTGCGAAACAGGGCCCGGTGGAACTCGGCAGGCAGGCCCGGCTCCAGCATGACGTAGCCGTCGCTGATGTACCGCTGCATCTGGTCGTCGTTTAGCTTCACCAGTCCCATCGAGTCCCCCTAAGCCAGATTGGCCACAGCATACTTTCTTTCCACCCTCCGGGCAAACCGGAGATCGCACCGCGGAGATCGCAGAGGCCGCGGAGGAATTGAGGAGCGGTGGAGACTCGATGGCTTTCGGAGTATCATCCGTCCCATGTCAGACTACATCTCGGACCTGAGCGCCGACGTCGAATCCACAGCACGTACAGGTGGAGGCGTCTGGACGCTGTCCGCCTGCGGCATCACCCGCACGGAGCGCGCCATCGCGGCCCTGGTCCACCGCGACGCCTATCGAGGTGGCGTCGAGGCTGCCAGGGTGCTGCTGGTCGGCGGCCTCTCCGGGCGGCAGCAGGACGTGGGCCTGGCCCTGCGCTGCATGCACCTGTACGCGGGAATGGCCCGAAAGGCCCACGGGATCGCACTGAGCGTGGTGCCGTGCGCCAACCCCGATGGGCTCGCGCTCGGCGTCGGCCCGCAGAACGGTGCCGGCGGCGTTCCGGAGGCCGGGTACCCGCCGGTCGACGGCTTCTTCAACGACCCCACCGACCCGGAGAAGCGCTACCTGTGGCGGTGGGTCTGCCATCAGGCGCCCGACCTGGTCCTGGAGCTGTGCGACTCCGACGCAGTTGTCTGGGAGGCCAACGAGGCCGCCGTCGTGATGGCGCGGCCGCTGGGCGCGGCGCCCCTGGGCCCGTCCGACTCTCTGCTGGCCGCCCTGGGCACCGGAGAGCCCGATGGCCTGGGGACTGTCCCTGGGCTGCGACTCTCGACGCCGCAAGGCCGTCTTAAGGCAGAGCTGGACCGCCTCTGGTCGCTGCTGCGGGGCACCGGTGCGCCGGGGCCGTCCGCGGCCCGTGTGACGCTGGAGGCTCGGGCCGTGCGCTCGCCGGTGGAGGTGGGCCGGGCACTGGCGCAGGTCTACGGCCACACCTTGACGCCGATGATGTACACCAAGGGCGTCGCCGTCAGCGGGCGGCTTCGCCTGGCGGAGCTGGACTCCCAAGGCGAAAGCCCGCTGGACGACATAGAGGCGCTCGTGTCGCCCTTCGTGTCGGACTTCGACTCGGTGGAGGCTAATGCGCTGGAGCAGGGAGCGCTGTCGGGCTTCGTCTGGTGCGACGATCTGGCCGAGGCCACGGGGAACAGCCGCTACTCCGACCTGCTGGTGAGGGTCGCCGACAAGTTTGAGCCCAGGGGCATGGAGGGCGGCGGGCCGCCCGAGGCCGCCGACACGCTGGTCGAGGACATGTTCCACGCCGGCGTCCTGTGGGGCCGCGCCTTCAAGATCACCGGCGACGTGTCGTACCCCGACCGGCTGGCCCGCTTCCTGCTCGGCGCGCGCAACCAACAAGACGTCGGCTACTTCTGGCACAGCCCGTCGGCGCCCCACTACTGGGGTCGAGGAAACGGCTTCGCGGCCCTGGGCTTCGCGGAGGCGCTGACCTATGTTCCGGACGACCACCCGCGGCGCAACGACGTTGTGGCCAAGCATCGGAGGCATCTGGAGGCGCTGCGACCGCTGCAACGCCCCTCGGGGATGTTCCCGCAGCTCCTCGACTCGCCCGGCTCCTTCGACGAGTTCACGGCCACATGCCAGATCGGCTACGCGGTGGCCCGCGGCCTGAATCGAGGCTGGCTGGACGGGTCGTACGGGGACATGGTGGAGCGCGCCTGGCGTGGCGTCTCCCAGCGGATCGACGAGGAGGGCAACGTCACCGACGCGTGCGAGGGCACCGGGCTGATGGACAGCCGGCAGGACTACCTGGACCGGCAGGCCCTCTCCGGCTTCGACGACCGCAGCGGCAGCATGGCCATCTGGTTCGCCACGGAGATGAGCGGGCTCAGAGCCGGGATCTAGTCCTCTGCCCCGTTTGCGTTCGGCGCGAGCCCTTCGGCGAGCTCAGGACGCGGCCTGTCAAAGGCCCCCTGCCGGCTCCTGACGACCAGCGCCTCGCCGGCTACCTGGAGGCGTGTAGTCCCGGTTCGCCCGGCTGACCGCCCGATCGCGGGCGTCCGCGATCTCTGAGAGCTTGCCGGCCGACCAGGACTGGGACGCCTCCAGGCCGACCAGCGAGCCCTGGAACCGAGGCATCACGTACCGGGCAACCAGCTCGTAGCTGTGCATCGTCTGCTCGCGGCTGGCCATCTCTCCGTCCTGGACGAAGAAGCTTCCGAACCCGCCGCTCAGTTCCTGAAGCCGCTCGATCAGGGCGATCATGTCGTCGGGCGTGCCTATGCACCAGGCACCCGTGTCGACCATGTGGTCGATTATCTTGTCCTCGGGCACGTCCAGCGGCTCGCGGCCAATGGTCATCTCGTGGTAGTGGCGTATCCACCGACCGGCCTTGGCCCGCACCTGCTCGATGGCGTCGTCCTTTGTGTCCGCCAGATGGGCCACGGTGCCCAGGCGCCACTGGCCGCGGTCCATCGTCTTGCCGTGCTCTGCCGCGGTCTCCTCCGCGATGGCCCAGAACTCCTTGAGGTCGGCGGCCGTCCCGCCCTCGGGGATCGCCCCGGGCGAGAGCACGCCGAGGCCGTGCTTTCCGGCCAGCACCATGCCCGCCGGCGTCCTGGACGCGGCCACCGCGACCGGGAAGTGCGGATCCGTGTAGGGCCGCAGCTGCAGCACCGCCTCCCTCAGCGTGAACCAGTCGGACTCGTGCGTCACCGGCTTGAGGTCCGTGAGCAGGCGCATGATGACGTCCATCGCCTCGTCCATGCGCCGGCGTTGGACCGCCGGGTCGATGCCCAGCATCAGCGCGTCGGTTGGCAGCGAGCCGGGCCCGACGCCCATGATGACCCGGCCTCGCGTCAGGTGGTCCAGCAGCACCATCCGGTCGGCCACGATGAACGGGTGGTGGTAGGGCAGGCCGATGACGCCCGTCCCCAGGGTGATGTGCCTGGTCCGCTCGGCGGCCGCGGCGATGAACACCTCCGGCGACGAGATCGTCTCCCACCCGGCCGTATGGTGCTCGCCGATCCACACCTCGTCGAAGCCCAGGTACTCCAGCCACTGGACCAGCTCGAGGTCGCGCTCCAGGGCCAGGGTCGGGTTTTCCGTGGGCTCGTGGAACGGCGCTATGAACGAGCCGAATCTCATCCTGCCAAGGGGTGACATCCTCTCAACACCCTCCCAGGGCTGAAGGCTCAGGCGGATTCAGACCACTCGGCGATGAAGTCCTCGTAGCCGAACGGCTCGGGCAGTTTGCTAGCCCCAGGTTACACCCAACCCAGGTCTGAGCGCACCTGTGTATGCGTCCGCCGTCTCGGGCAGACATCCGCGTCTCAGCCTACCAGGGCCCGGCCGCTACCCTGCATCGCGCCGGTGTTTGACATTGCAACGGGCCGCCGGTATCGTGGCGTGGCCTCAGATACAAAATACGCGGCCCCGCTCAGGCGGGCGAGCGCGAACGTGGGACGCGAATTGGGGAAGTGAACATGGACAACGTCGGGATCGGCATGATCGGCTCGGGCTACATGGCCCGCACGTACACCGAGGGCATATCCAAGTACAACGAGGGCGGCACGCTCGTGGCGGTGGCGGGCGGCACTCGGGCTCCCGGGCTGGCTGAAGACTACGGGATGGACGTCGAGCCAAGTCTTGACGCTCTGCTGTCCAGGAGCGACGTCGACGCGGTCCTAGTGGCGACGCCGCACCAGGTCCACGCCGAGCAGGTGATCGCCGCGGCCGAGCATGGCAAACACGTGCTGGTCGAGAAGCCGATGGCCACCAACGTGGCGGACTGCGACGCGATGATCGCTGCCTGCGAGAAGGCCGGCGTTACGCTGAGCGTCATCCAGACACTCCGGTACCGGGGGGTCTTCAAGCGGGCCAAGCAGCTCATCGACGAGGGCCGCATCGGCAAGGTGCACATGACGCAGTTCACGTCGCTGTGGACGTGGTACCACCAGACGAAGACATGGCTGGACGAGCCGGAGAGCGGCGGCAGCTTTCTGGACCGGGGCGCCCATATATGCGACGCGCTGCGCTGGCTGACCGGCGACGAGCCTTCGCGCGTGTTCGGGTCGGTGGGCTCGACCAAGGGCGAGGCCTGGAAGGCGATGAACGCCGTGATCCAGATTCAGTTCGTCGGGGGCGCGAGCGCCCAGTCCTGGATGAGCCACGAGCTGCCGCAGCCGGGCTTCCCCGACACACGATACCTGGCGCGCATCTATGGGGAGAAGGGCATCATCGAGGCCGACGGCTTCGCCAAGCTGCGCATCGCCGACTCAGGTGAATGGGAGGACGTCTGGGAGATGCCCAAGATAGACCCCGTCGGCCGTCCCAACGACCCCAACCGGCTGGAGGCCTTCTACCTGCAAACCCAGGACTTCATCTCCTCTCTGCGCGAGGAGCGAGAGCCGGACGTCAGCGGGAAGGACGGGCGCGCGGCCATCGAGATGGTGCAGGGCGCTTACATGTCGAGCCTGTCGGGGGCCGCGGTGCAGCTACCGCTGCCGCGCCAGGAACAGGGGTTCCAGTTCGACGGCGCCACTGTCTCCCGCAAGCGAATCCCGGGCTAGCCGGAAGCGGTTCGTCACGGCAGAGCACGAGGGCTGAGACAGTCGACGTCTTCTCTGCGCCCTCTGTGGTCAGACCCCGCTAGTGCTCCATCACCATGCCGCCGTCGATGTTGATCGACTGGCCGTGGATCCACGAGGCAGCCTCGGTGCACAGATAGGTGATGAAGCCGCCCACCTCCTCGGGGGTGCCACTGCGGCCGATGGGGTGGCGCTCGGACATCTCCCGCCATCCTTCGTCCCGCTCATAGTGGTCCATCCTTGAGGTATCGACGGCCGAAGGGCAGACGCAGTTCACGTTGATCCGGTGCGGGCCAAGCTCCTGGGCCAGCGACTGGGTCATGCCGACCATGGCGAAACAGGCAGCGTTGTAGGCCAGGGAGTTGGCCGTGCCTCGTTTTCCGGCCACCGACGAAACACCGACGATCTTGCCGCCCTCGCCCTGCTCGATCATCACCTTGATGGCCGCCTTTGAGCACAGGAACATGCCTGTTAGCTTGACGTCTACGACCCTCCGGAAGAGGTCGGGGTCGACGTCGATGATGGGCACCCGGTCCGCGCCGATGGCCACGGCGGCGTTGTTGACCAGGATGTCGACGCGGCCCAGCTCCTGGACGGTCCGGTCGACCATCATCCGCACCTGCTCGCCGTCCGTGACGTCGACGACCAGCGGCAGGGCGCGCCGGCCAAGGCCGCGGACGCGCTCGGCCGTGCTCGCGACGTCCATCCAGCCGATTTCCTTCTCGTCGGCCGGGAACGTCGCCGGGTCGCGGCCGGTGCCGGTCACGACCAGGTCCGCGCCCTTCTCGGCAAGGGCCATCGCCGTGGAGTACCCGATGCTGCGCAGTCTTCCCGCGCCGGTCACGATCGCGACTTTGCCGTCCAGCTCGCTCATTGTGGCCTCCCTGTCATGTCGAGTTGTCGCCCGTCCCGCAGGACCGGTTTGCAGGGGCAGCGCTCCGGGCCGGTAAACATCTACGTGGTCTGGCAACCCTTCTTCTAGGCTATAGTAACGCAGTCGCGGGCGGGTCAATCCTCGACGTGACCGGAATAGCACGGACGTAGACGCGGAGGAGCGATAAATGACGAGCGGTCTGCCGGTACGCACGCTGGGTCGGACGGGGCTGGAGGTCACGCACCTGGGCTATGGCGCGCTGGAGCTGCGAGGCATGACCGACCAGGCCGGCGTGCCGGAGCGGGCGATTACCGACGGCCAAGCCGAGACGATCCTGAACGCGGTGCTGGACTCGGGCATCAACTACATCGACACGGCCAGCCGCTACGGGGCCTCCGAGGAGTACATCGGCAAGTGCATATCCCACAGGCGCTCCGAGTACGTTCTGGCAACGAAGTGCACCCGCGACGCTACGGCGGAAGGCAGGAACGTCTGGACCACGGAGAACATGTTCCGCAACATCGAACAGAGCCTGAAGCGCATGAAGACCGACTACGTCGACGTGCTTCAGTTGCACAACCCGATGCCCGAGTACGCCGAGTCCGTGGACCTCGTGGGCACTCTTGAAGAGATCCGCCGTCAGGGCAAGGTCCGGTGGATCGGCATATCGACCAATCTGCCCTACATGCCGACCTTCGCGGCCATTGACGCCTTTGACGTCTACCAGACCAACTACTCCACTCTACAGCCGGAGCACTTCGACTGGATCACGAAACTGACGGAGGACGGCCGCGGCACGATTATTCGGACCAGGGCCGCCAAGGGCGAGCCGGATATCCCCGGGTCACCTGCTCACTCCAGGGGGGTCCAGTTCGCCACCGACGAGGAGCGCTGGGTCAGCTTCGAGAGCGTTGGGCTGGACGAGCTGCGCGAGGAAGGCGAGAGTCGTACTGCCTTCGTTCTGCGCTACACCTTCGCTCACCCCGACATCAGCACCGTGATCGTCGGCACCCTGGACCCAGAGCACCTGAAAGAGAACGTCCGGGCCCTGGAGACTGGCCCGCTGGCGCCCGACCTCGTGGCAGAGGTAGATAGGCGGCTGGAGCCATTGGGCTTCCGGCCGGCGCCCTTAACCTAGTCTCGTGTCCGGCAGATGGCTACTTTGGGCGAAACTGAACGGAGCATGTTTTGCTGAGGCTCCGCGAAGCATCTGCGGACGGGAGGGACCCCTCCCCAGGCCCCGATTCGGCATCGGGGTGACAATGGGCCGGTTCCCTGACCGCTACTGTACGGGAGAGAAAGACGCGGGCAGGAGTATCTTGTTCTCCTGCCTGTCGGGCGGAGGCATCCCAGGTGTCGGCCACACGCCCGCCGCCCTGGCCTTCGCGCGAATCCTCATGCGCTCGTCGAAGCTGCGGTAGGCCCACATGTGCACGAAGTTACCGAGGCCCCCGCTCTCTGAGTACCAGCACCCTACCAGCGGCGAGAGGCGCTCCCTCTCGGGAATTGCGCCGCCCCACTGCTCCAGCACGTTCGGAATCAGCTCCGGCTGGAACGTGTACAGCCGCATGTCGAAGATGGGCCCGACGTCCCGGTCGCCGGGAGGCGGCATGAATGGCGCCGGCGTGAAGATCTCGGACTTCATGCTGACGATCAGCTCGCCGGTATCCGGCGGCCACTTGCCGCTGGCCTCGGCCGCGGCCCTGATCTCGGCGAGCTGCTCGAGGCTGTCGTATGGCCAGATGGCGACCACCTGGTTGAGCGGGCCGACCTCCGTGTACCAGTGGCCGAACAGCTTCGAGAACTCCTGGCGGCCGTCCAGCCTGGCCTCGAACCGCTTCTGGTACTCCGGGACGCCAAGGGGCCTGATGTCGTAGGTCCGTATCTCGTATATCATTCCGTCCTCCGGGCGTCGGCGTGCTCGCGACAACCCCATCTAGACCTACTGCACCTACAAGCCGGCCGTCATCGACGTAGACGGCCTCTTCCACATGGTACAGCTCTGGCGAGCCCATGTACCGGGTCCGCTACGCCAGAGCGATGACGGCATCGTCTTCCGCTCCGACCCGAGAGTCGTCATCGACACGTCGGCGTCGGGGTGGTACAGCCAGATGACCGAGTATGTCGCGCCACTGGAGCTGCGCGGCCGCAGTCTGGTCTACTACTGCGGCAACAGCTTCTCCGGGATCGGCGCCGCAGAGAGGGCGCGCTAGCCGTCTCGTTCACCCCCGGCCGATCACTCGCCCAGCAGCATCTGTGTCATAAACGCGTACTTCTCGGCGTCGCTCCTCTCGGAGAGCTCGATGGTGTACTCGCTCAGCGGGAGGCTGGTGAACACCTCTGGATAGTGTGCGAGGAACGCCTCGGCGTATTGGGATCTAGTACTGGATGCCTGCCAGGGGCGCGTCGAACACCTCGCCGACCTTGCGATGCAGGGGGCTGTCGTCATCGTAGTACTGTGCCAGGTATCTGTTCATGCCCCTGTCTTTCTTTGGGACTACGTCGGTGATGTCGATGACGGTTGTGGGGATGCGCGGGATCGCGTTTTCCAGCACGGTGGCCTGACCCAGCAGCACGTTGTAGTAGACTTGCTTGACCTTGTGAGAGAGGTAGGGCTTCCCGGCCCGCATCCCGTGTGCCGCCTCCATGGTCAGGAGGGCCATCTGTCCGGTGGCCGAATGGGCCACGACGCTGTCCTGGGGGTGATGGGTGATTATTATGTCCGGTCGAACGTCCCCAATCACGTCCGCGAACTCATCTATGCTCTCGCGGTCGGGAAGAAGGATATCGTCGTGTTCTCGATACGTTCCATCGAGCATAATGCTATCCCCCTGCCCCTTTACTGACAAGGAGATAGCCCC
>Ga0310125_10001617_pt1 | contig 11445 bp, 6 predicted proteins | sample CB11b_Tmax_Bot8__FD_203508 | JGI IMG/M metagenome (GOLD analysis project Ga0310125, IMG submission 203508) | Marine microbial communities from Western Arctic Ocean, Canada - CB11b_Tmax_Bot8 | ecosystem: Environmental > Aquatic > Marine > Oceanic | place: Canada: Western Arctic Ocean | collected... | reverse complement strand
GATCACAGTCCCTATGGGTTTTCGATGTGGATGGCCGGTGGCGGGATCAAGGGTGGCATGGCCTATGGTGCTACCGATGAGCTGGGCTACTTTGCCGTGGAAAACAAGGTGACGATCCACGATTTGTATGCCACGGTGTTGAATCAGTTAGGCCTGGATCACACCGAGCTGACCTATCATTATAGCGGCCGCGACTTCAGCCTGACCGACGTCGAGGGGGACGTCATTCACGAGATCATCTGAGCGGGGCAGCGAAATGAAGTCAAGTTTAAGCGAGGCAGCGAAATGAAGTCAAGCAAGCCCAATGCTGCACCCACCTTTTGCACTCAGCTAAAGGCTTCTCTAAAACGTTCCATTGCCTGGTGATCATCACCTGCAGGGAAGGCTTCCATTCCCACATGCCCGGTGTATCCGGCATCACGCAGGGCTTTGGCGACCAAAGGATAGTTGATTTCTCCGGTGCCCGGTTCATGGCGACCGGGAACATCTGCGACATGTACGTAGCCCAGATAGTCTGCCGTTTGACCGATGAGTTCGATCACATTGCCTTCTTCAATCTGGGCGTGATAGATATCCAGTAACAGTCTGATGCGGGTGCTGCCCACCTGCTCAATTAATCGCAGGCCATCTTCGACAAGCGGCAGCGGGTATCCGGCATGGTCAACTTTTGTATTGAGCATTTCAAAGCTGAAGGTCACGTCGTGCTGTTCGGCCAATTCGGCTAGTTGGCAAAAAGATTTGTAGAGAGTGATCCAGAGGGTTGCCGGATGGGATGCGACACGGTGCACGACCTCTCCCTTGGCATTCAGTTCACCGGTGGCAATGGCCAGATTGCGACAGCCGATCCGAGCAGCAACTTCAAGGTTGCGGCGGACGCCGTCGAAAAAAATGTCCACATCGTCCGGATGCACGATGCTGCCTGGTCCCCAGCCAGGCATGGCGCCGATGGTGATATTTGGATCAGCTGCAATCTCGTCCAGTGCCGTATCGTCCCAGCCCCAAAGGTCGATGAGAAATCCGGCACGTGCGATCTCGCGTACGCGCTCGAGAAAAGGGAGATTTTGCAATACGGTGCCGGCACAGACTGAAAGTTGGAACATGGAATTTGGTTTCTTATTTCAATTTGGAATTGATCATGTAAAAGAACGTCTCAAACACAACTTGTGAACTCCAGAGACGTATCAGACCTTCCGCCAGGTACCGGATTGGCTGATGGGACCAGGCCACTGGAGTTGAGCGTATTTACACTTTGATCTGCCTATCATAACGTCAAAATCTGAAATCTGAATCCCTGCTCGCGCCATTGGATCAGCTCAAAAACGCCTGTTTTATTCAGGACCTTAAGTTCCCGGGAATTATCAGGGGGCACACCGGTTGAGATTTGCGTTGGAACGTCGCTGATGGCCGGGCGGTGCCTGAGAATTTGGCCAGGCCTAAGCGGCCCACATGATCCATTCCATCACCGACGAAGAGGGTAGCGGATCAATGCCAAGTTGACGGAGCAGGTTACGGCATTGCGCCCGATGGTGCATGCCGTGTGTTGTCACATGTGTCAGCACGCCACTGCGTGGGAGGTTATAGTGCTTGCCTCCCAGTGAACCGCTGACCATTTCGTCATACGGGTGGGCCCTGGCAGACGCGTGGAGGTCGTCGGAGATTTCATCCAGGAGACTGAGAAGCTGCTGAGGTGTGCAATCCTCGCTTACCCGACAAGCACGCTGTTCCCGACCAGCGAGCATGTCTCCCCAGGCTACCATGGCAACTAAAATGTGTCTGGTTGTGTCATGCAATGAACCCAGGCCGATTTCGAACCGTTGATGAAACTGTTCAACCTGCAGCGTTGCACAAGTCTCGAGGATGTTGCGCGTGGCCCAACGATTATGCAGAAGCAGGATGTCGATGGGATCATTTGTCGGCATGGTGTTTTACTTCCTGTTTGACGCTGGTTTGGTTGATCACTCCGATGATGTTAACGACGTGCGTGTTCGGCCTGCCGGACCTGGTGACTTGTCCCGGCGGGGTCACCAGTTGCTAAATTAGTTCCGATGTACTGTTTGAGCCAGCCGGTTAGGTTTGCTTTGGCAAGCCAAACGACGAAGTTCTGCTTGTGAGAACTTAAGACGAGAATTAAAATATCTGCTGTGGCATTGTTGTTAACAACGATCAAAAGGGTGATCGAGGAAATTTTGAATTTTGGTAATTTAGCTCGCCGGTTTGCTATGAAATCATCTATTACCATTGTCACAATCGCCGTAGTTGTGGTTTCGCTGGGTCTTGGTGGCTGCTCTTCGAATGATGATCCCAAGCCTGTTGACACGTCCGTGCCCGACACCTCTGCCAGCGATTCCTTTGAACCCCAGTGGCACGATGAGCAAGGTTACCGTTGGGCCCAGCTGGAGGTTGCCCAGGGTGGGAAAACCGGTTTTTCACAGCTTGGGAGTGAGGATACGGGAATTGCGTTTGCCAACCAGCTGGCAGCTGAGCATGCGATGGAGAACCAGATTCGCATGAACGGATCGGGCGTGGCGGCCGGTGATTTTGACAACGATGGGCTGGTGGATCTCTATTTCTGTGGCCTTAGCATCGGGAACAAGCTGTTTCGTAACCTGGGCCAATGGAAGTTCGCAGAGGTTACCGACAACTCGCAACTGGCCTGCCAAGGACAGTTCTGTACCGGTGCCACTTTTGCCGATGTTGATGGTGACGGCCATTTGGACCTTTTGGTCACCGCCTTGGGATCGACCAATCACTGTTTTCTCAACGACGGTAAAGGAAACTTCACCGATGCCACGGTCGAGTTGGGGCTCGATTGCGAGCTAGGAAGTACGACCCTGGCTCTGGCCGATATCGAAGGTGATGGGGACCTCGATCTTTACCTGTGCAATTATCGCACGGATACGATTCGTGACCTCGAAACGCGTTTGGATCTGACGCTCGACAAAGACGGCCAGCCCACCGGCCAGTGGAAGAACCGGATTCGCGTTGTTGATGGCGGGACTCAGGAGTTAGGCGAGGCCGATGTTCTTTATCTCAATGATGGGGGATTGCTGTTTCGACCAGTTCCCTTCAATTCGGAGAACTTCCTTGATGAGTACGGCGCCCCGGCGGGGACTCCCTACGACTGGAGCAACACCGCTCGTTTTCACGACGTCGATCGCGATGGGGACCAGGATCTGTATGTTTGCAGCGACTTTGGCTCGCCCGATCGCCTGTGGATCAACGATGGCAAGGGTGACTTTCGAGTTGCACCGCGTCTGGCGATGCGAAATATGTCCAATTTTTCAATGTCAGTAGCACTTGCCGATATCGATCGGGATGGCCACGAAGACTTTTTCGTTTCTGACATGTTGTCGCGCCGCCATGACCTTCGTAAGCGTCAGATGGGGGACATGAAGCCGACGCCTCTGACCATTGGCATGATTGACGATCGTCCTCAATTCATGCGCAACACGATGTTTCATAACCGGGGTGATGAGACCTTCGCGGAAATCGCTCAATTTGCTGGCGTCGACAAATCGGACTGGACATGGACGACGCTGTTTCTGGACGTGGACCTGGATGGCTACGAAGACTTGGTTGCCACGACCGGTCACGCCTACGACGTGCAAGACGCGGACATCTCTACAGAAATCAAGGCCATGGGAAAGCTGACCTTGAAAGAAAGGCTCCGAAATCTCGTTAAATATCCTCAGCTTAATGTGCGTAATTATATTTTTCGCAACGATGGTCATTTGCATTTTCGTGAGATGGGTGAGAAGTGGGGATTTACCCAAGAATGCATTACTCATGGGATGGCTACGGCAGATCTGGATAACGACGGCGATCTTGATCTGGCCGCAAACAACTTATACTCGTCGGCCGGTATTTACCGGAATGATTGCAGCGAGCAACGGATCGCTGTGCGTCTGCGCGGCCAGGGTCTCAACACGCGCGGCATCGGCGCGCGTCTGGAGCTTGTTGGTGGGTCACTCGTGCAAAACCTCGAAGTGCATGCTGGCGGTCTGTATCTCTCTGGATCAGATACACAGCTGGTCTTCGCTGCGCCGACCGATACGGTAGAGAGCAACGGATTCACGCTTCATGTGTGGTGGCCGAGTGGTCAACTCAGCACGTTGCACAATGTCCAGGCCAATCGTCTCTACGAGGTTTGGGAATCGGGGAGTATCGAGTCACAGACTAGCGATTTCACCACTTCCCTTGGTCCAGCACTTTTTGAAGATGTCTCCAATGCCCTTGAACACCACCATTTCGAGGCGCCGTTTGACGACTTTGCGACTCAGTCGTTGTTGCCCAACCGGCTCAGTCAGCTGGGACCCGGAGTGGCTTGGTTTGATTTCGACAATGACGGAGACGACGACCTGGTCATCAGTTCGGGCCGGGGTGGGAGTCTTGCTTACTACCGCAACCAGGATGGCTCTCGATTTGAATTGGCTCCCGGAGGCGCAAAACTGGGTAGTTTGGAACTTGACCTGACCACACCCCTGGGGTTCAGCGTCTCTGAAAAGAATATCTGTGTGATTGGCACCTCATCCTTCGAAGGTGACCAGGATGTTGCTAACGTTTTCGAAACACTCGATTTGGCCAGTATCGATCGATTTGTGCCGCTCGGGGGTTACAAAGCCCAGGGTTCTTGTACAGGGCCACTGGCGGCAGCCGATGTTGATGGCGACGGTGATCTCGATCTGTTGGTTGGCGGACGTAACATTCGGGCTGCTTATCCATTGCCGGCCAGTTCCCGACTAATGTTGAACCAGTCGGGATCATTCGAAGAAGATCCAACCAACCATTCAGTTCTCAACCGAATCGGCATGGTCAGTGGAGCCGTGTTCAGTGACGTTGATGGCGACGGCGATCCCGACCTGATTCTCGCCCTGGAATGGGGACCGATCACGGTGTTACGTAACGAGGGTGGAAAACTTACCGATGTCACGGCAGATCTGGGGTTAAGTGATCTGACGGGTTGGTGGAATGGTGTTACCACGGGCGATCTTGACGGTGACGGACACCTGGATATCGTCGCTGTGAATTGGGGAGAAAATTCGAAATACCACACATCATCGGATCAGCCCATCCTGGTCTACGCCAACGATTTTGACCAGAGCGGTTCGTTGGATGTTGTCGAGGCACATTTCGACCCGCTGATGAAATGCCTGGTGCCCGAACGGGGCCTCTCGTGCTCGTCAAATGCCATGCCGTTTATTCGTAAGCAGTTACCGACTTTTGCAAAGTTTGGCGGAGCGCAATTGCAGGAGATTTACGGGGAGCAGTTGCTGGAAAACGCCTATCGACGCGAAGTGACGACGTTGTCGCACACGGTTTTTTTGAACCGAGGTGACCACTTTGTACCGGTGGAGTTTCCACAATACGCACAGGTCGCACCTGGTTTTGGAGTCAATGTGGCTGATTTCAACGGTGATGGACACCAGGATGTATTCATGGCCCAGAACTTTTTTGCTACCCAGATTGAAACAAATCGTCTGGACGCCGGAAGAGGTCTGCTGCTATTGGGTAATGGCAGCGGCAGTCTTGTACCGCTACGTGGCCAAGAGTCGGGGATTCGGGTCTATGGAGAACAGCGTGGCAGTGCCGTGTCAGACTTCAATGGTGACGGCCGTCCGGACTTGGTGGTGACGCAAAACGGCAATCGCACACGATTATTTCGTAATGTGAATGGCAAGCCCGGGATCCGCGTGCGATTGGTGGGCGACACAGGAAACCCGCATGCGGTGGGTGCGACGATTCGCTTGCAGTTCAGGTCCGAACTGGGCCCGGCGTGTGAAATTCATGTCGGGTCCGGCTACTGGTCACAAGACTCTAGTATTTTGGTGCTTGCCCATGCCAAGGACGCTGACGGCATCTGGGTCCGCTGGCCCGGGGGCGAGGAAACCACATCCGTTTTGCCCTCCAACGCTCGAGCGGTTGAAATCAGCGCTGACGGAACGCTGCGTGTTGTGCGGTAGCAAGATGACGTGTACATCAGTGGCGTCGTTTCCACCGTTGAAACACAATTCAAAATAGTCTACCGACGATGATGGTCCATCATCCACAGACGCAATCTGCAGTCTGCAGCGTAGAACGCGTGGAAAGGATTTAACGTGGCTGCCTCTCATGACGTTGCCATTCACCCTGTATGAGGTACGGGAAGAAGATCTGTCGCCAACGTTGGGGGAGGGCTGTTTGTACCGTGTGTGGTTCACACGCTTCAGGTCGGAACTATTCGGTGGGCGGGTTGCCAATTTAGAGAATGGAAACGTTTTGGCGCGCAGATTGCTTTACTTTTAGATCGTAAACGATACCCGCTGATAACTCAGCAAACTGTGTTTCAAGTTCGAGGTGGTTTAGCCAGCACGATTTATTCAGTGGAAGGTGGTGCGCCAGATGACACAAATCTAATTATATAAATGATTTAAATTGATTTTTTTAAATCTCGTTCGTTGAGGATCCGCTTTGGAGTGAATGAGATGGAGAAGCTTTCGGTCGTATTTGTGTGTCCCATTTTAACTCAATTTGTGGGTCAATTTGGGATAGGCACGTTGGGTCAATTGGACCCAGCAAAAAAGACTTAGGTTGGATCTCAAGGTCACGATCAAATTTTTTTTTCGAACTTTGTATGTGTGAAAACTTGAACTCTCGGTGTCCGAGGCCTTGGTGTTTGCGTGGGAATCCGGCTGCCGAGAAACCTGTAGGAGGTAGCTAACGAGAAAGTTAGTCGATTCAGAATTTAATTACCCGTGGCTGGATGTGTGCATGTTGACACCAGCGTGTAAGTGCGGTCGTGTAAGTGCGGTCGTGTAAGTGCGGTCGTGTAAGTGCGGTCGTGTAAGTGCGGTCGTGTAAGTGCGGTCGTGTAAGTGCGGTCGTCGTTTGATTAACACAAGTCAAATACCGTTTCAGTCGAGTAACTAAAATGAATATGAAAAAGGCAACATTAATGATGGCTGAAAAAAACTTAAAGTACTGCTGCGCGGTAGCCATGATCGCATTCTTGAGTACGACAGCTGTAGCACAGTCCATTGTTGACACTTTCGATCGGGAGGACGGGGAGTTGGCTGGTTCGACCACCTCGGGTGGAAACGGTGTTTGGGATCCTGGTTCTACTCACGCAAACACCACGGTTAGCGAGAACCGTGTCCTAAGTTCCGGCGGTGGTGGAAGCGGCTATATACATTTCCAACCGGCGACAGATAAAACTTTTTCGGTTCAGGCGTCTACTCTTCGGTACGGTGCGGCTACGTCTAACCATTCCCAGGCCATTGGATTTGTCGATGAAAGTGCGCCAGCTACGCTTGCGCTTGGATCCTGCACGGGCACCGGTTGTTGGAGTGGTTTGCATATGGCGATCGAGGTTGGTGGCGATGTTCATTTGTGGGACAACAATTTTGCCGATCATCGCACACCTGGGGGCAGCCACGGCACTGCGGGACTTGCGAATCTGGCGGGCGGCGGTCCCGATGCTAATTGGGTTGATCTGAAGTTGGAAATCGACCCAGTTAACAATAAAGCAAGGGGCTATGTGAACGACTTTACCAATCCGGTAGTTGAAATAGATTACTTTCTTACCGATACGATTACCGGCGTTGGTTTCACTAACTCCAGTACTTATGGGGCCGAATGGGATAACTTTGCCATTAACGCGGGACCATCAACTCCCGTTTTCAGCCGCACGTGGAAATCCGACACGTCGGGTGATTGGAACAACTCGGGGAACTGGACACCCGGTGGTATACCCGAGGACAACAACCAAACGGCCGTCTTTGGCGATGCGATCAGTGAATCGCGAGTGGTGTTTACCGAAGCGGACAAGACGGTCAATGCGGTCCAATTTGCCAGTGCCCACACGTACGCTATCACTGGAACCGGCACGATCAACCTGGCCGCCGGCACCGTAGCGACCACCATTGATGTGTTTCTGGGCGATCACCAGTTCCAGGCCGCAGTCAAGCTGAACACCGATACGGCCGCCACCATCGGCGCTGGGAGTTCGCTGGCCATGAATAATCTCCTGGACCTGAACGGTAACACCCTGACCAAGCAGGGTTCGGGAACGTTGAATATCAATAACCGGCTGATTTCCGGTGTTGGCGGCAGTGTGGTCGGCAACGGTGGCACGATCAGTGGCGATGGCACCGTTGGGGGCAACTTGTCCAACCACGCAGTGTTGGCCCCAGGTAACAGTCCTGGCATCTTGAGTGTGGATGGCAACTATACCCAGTCCGCTGGCGGAACACTCGAGATCGAACTGGCATCCAACGGCGGCGTTGCCGGTACCGATCACGATCGTTTGGCGGTCACTCTGGCAGCCAGCCTGGACGGCACGTTGGATTTGCAACTGGACGGTGGTTACACGCCCACCATCGGCGATTCGTTTGTGGGGATTGTCACCGCAGGTGCTCTGAGCGGCAAATTCGCAACAGCCAGCAACGTGGTGATCGATGGTCGTCGAGGTGTTGCCGTGACGTATACGGGCACGACCGTGGATGCGCAGGTTGGATTGCGGGGCAACACGGACATTGCCTCGGGTGATATTGATGTGGACACCAGCGATTTGACCACGTCGATCATCAACTTCACCAGTGCCGGCGGCACGGGCAAGGCTTGGGCCGATGGTGATACCGATGGCGATGGCGATGTGGACACTAGTGATTTGACTACGTCGATCATCAATTTCACCAGTGCTTTAGGTACTGCACAGGCTGTTCCCGAACCGACAAGCCTCGCCCTGTTGAGCCTTGGCAGTTTGTTGGTGCTGTGGAATCGCAAAAGATCGCGTTCGTGATTTCAAGAGTGGAGACGACTTCGGTTCCCAGGCACAGTCAGCCGGGGGGCTGAGAGCGTTAACGATTTAAAGTGAGTTTTTTAACTAACTATTTCAGTATTTCATTTCTATTTGGGAGATTAGTCTCATGATGAAGAGAACTTGTTTTGTTAGTGGTACGAAGTTGGCTTTTGTTTTTGTGTTGACAGTCCTTTTGTCCCAGGTGGCCACAGCAGGAAGTGTCACCGACAGTTTTGACCGCGCTGATGGGGCATTGGCCGGTTCGACCACTTCGGATGGAAACGGTGTTTGGGATCCTGGTTCTACTCACGCAAACACCACGGTTAGCGGGAATCGCGTCGTAAGTTCGGCCGGTGGTGGAAGCGGCTATATACATTTCCAACCGGCGACAGATAAAACTTTTTCGGTTGAGGCGTCTTCTCTTCGGTACGGTGCGGCTACGTCTAACCATTCCCAGGCCATTGGATTTATAGACAGCAGTCAGAACGTGGAAGCTCCGTTTGGAACCTGCACGAGTACCGGTTGTTGGAGTGGCCTGCATATGGCGATCGAAGTCAGTGGCGATGTACATTTGTGGGACAACAACTTTGCCAATCATCGCACACCTGGCGGCAGCCATGGCACTGCGGGACTTGCGAATCTGGCGGGCGGCGGTCCCGATGCTAATTGGGTTGATCTGAAGTTGGAAATCGACCCAGTCAACAACAAGGCAAGAGGCTATGTGAACGACATGGTCAATCCGGTAGTTGAAATAGATTACGTTCTTTCCGATACGATTGTCGCCGCTGGTTTCAGTAACTCCAGCACTTATGGAGCCGAATGGGACAGCTTTGCAGCTGTTCCCGAACCGACAAGCCTCGCCCTGTTGAGCCTTGGCAGTTTGTTGGTGCTGTGGAATCGCAAAAGATCGCGTTCGTGATTTCAAGAGTGGAGACGACTTCGGTTCCCAGGCACAGTCAGCCGGGGAACCGGATGGATTTGGAGTGCGGTAGCCAAGTACCGTCTTTAGCCGTTTTGGCTTGGTGGGGAATGAAACCCCGTTGGGGCTGGTGTTTTGTCATAGTTAAGAATTAGGGTCGAGCGCAGCGAACGCTCCGGCATACTAATTCTGGGCGATCACCAGTTCCAGGCCGCAGTCAAGCTGAACACCGATACGGCCGCCACCATCGGCGCTGGGAGTTCGTTGGCAATGAATAATCTCCTAGGCCTCAACGATAACACACGGATACCGAGCGGCTATCGAAGGTAAACTATCCCAGCCAGTGACATTTTCCCAGCGATACTTGGGGCACCCCGAAAACTTGCCACCGCGCCAGGGTATCGAGAACCGCATCGAGTTGCGGCTCAACAATGCACATCCAGGCGTGCCGCGGTGAAAGACGGCTGGCTTGTCTTTAACGCGCTGTCGCAAGCAGTTGGCCGTTGGAAAGAATCTCATCGGCATACGCATGACAGGACGCGCGCCGGATTGGGGAGGGTCTTCACGAATCCATGAAAGGCGATAGGGTAACGATAGCACGTTTGCCTCCAGCGGCGTTGTCCAGTCGTCACGTGGGGACACAACCATGGCGAGTATTTTCCACGATTCGGGATCATTTCCCAGTGCTTTCAGTGGTTAGAAATCCATGTTACGATGTTCTTCCCAGGTGCAACTTGCCCCGTGACTGTGAATGATTGAAGTAACATGAGTTATCAACTTTCAGCATGTGCCGATACGCTGTTTTGTGATTTGCCTTTTGTGGATCGAGCCAAGCGAATTTCCGCGGCAGGATTTTTGGTTGAGTTTTGGGGCTGGCATGACCGGGATATTGATGCCCTGGCGGACGACCCGAACATCACGATCAGCTCGATGATTGGCAACGTTGCCTATCGTGATGGCGGCTGCATGGTCCACCCCGACGGAGTTGAAGATTGGATCCAAGGAGTGCATGACTGTCTACCGATTGCCCAGCGGCTCGGGGTTCGCCAGATGATTCTACTGAGCGGCACACTGGATCAAAAGGGTCATGGAAATCATCAGATCGCCGAACATCCAGTGACCCGTTGGGTTACCGCATACAGGGCGCTTTGTCAGGTTGCTGAAATCGCCGAAAAGTACGGGGTTTGTTATAACCTGGAACCTTTGAACATCAAGGTCGATCATCCGGGTTATTCTTTGGTCTATTTCGAAGATGCCGTGCGTCTTCTGGAACAAGTGGGAAGCCAACGTATTCGCATTCTATTTGACATCTATCACACTCAGATTCAGGAAGGCAACGTGATCTCAAAAATTCGTGATCATCAGGACATGATCGGTTATGTTCACGTTGCGGACGTGCCGGGCAGGCACGAACCGGGTACCGGTGAGATTGATTACCCAAAGATTGCCAGCGAGTTGCGCAGCGTGAAATACACCGGCATGGTTGGTTTGGAAGCCTATCCGGCTACCAGCGATGAAGTAGCCCTGGAAACGTTTCAACGCGTTTTTTCTTAGCCGGTGACCAATCTTTGCGTTGGCGCGCAGCCGCCGAGCAGGTCATTTCAATCGAAGACAGACGGCAAGCGGAGGATTCTATTTGTCGCCCCCGCTGGCCAACGCCAGGTAATCTGACTCGGCAAGGTGTGACAACGTACGGCCAAACAAGTGAATTTCAAAGTGGACGATTAACAAAGGCGAAACGGATCGGTCA
>Ga0310125_10001614_pt1 | contig 11457 bp, 9 predicted proteins | sample CB11b_Tmax_Bot8__FD_203508 | JGI IMG/M metagenome (GOLD analysis project Ga0310125, IMG submission 203508) | Marine microbial communities from Western Arctic Ocean, Canada - CB11b_Tmax_Bot8 | ecosystem: Environmental > Aquatic > Marine > Oceanic | place: Canada: Western Arctic Ocean | collected... | reverse complement strand
TGGCGCCGTCGAATCCGCCGTCGTCCTGCGGCGTGGCCCCGTTGTTCATCACCGATGGGTCATCCAGGTTGGTGGTCATAGCCTCGCTCTCCGTCGTGATCCGCCCAGGCCCTGTGACGCGTTGTCGTCCTGGGATTCGAAAAAGATGCTCAGGGTCATGAGCACGGCGACGTCGCCGTGGGTTTTGGGAAGCTGAACTAGCTTGAGCTTCGGTAATCGGGTGATACGGCTGAGCTTTTCCAGGTCGAGCATGAAACGGTAGAAGCCGTCGAAATTGCCCGTGATGGCCAGCTTGATCGGAAGCTCCGCGTATTGCGCGGTGGGCACCGGCTTGTCCGGGCGGATGCTCTTGGGCAGCAGGCTGTTACGCGCGGCGAGCTCCCACACCTGCTGGAGGATCACCTGCTCCTCGCGCCGAGCCGGCAGCTTTTCTTCGAACATCTCGATGGCGCCGGACAGTTTCACGATTTCCTCGTCGAGGTCGCTGAACTGGCTGGTGGCGGATTCGAGGTCCTGAAGCTTCTGCCGCTTCGAATTGATCTCGCGCTGAGCGTCGCGGATCTGCTCGGTCCTTGGTTCGAATACAAAAAGGTAGGCCGCCACGGGCAACGATAGGAGCAGAAGCAGGAAGATCAGTTCTCGGATTCCGAATTGCATGGCATCAGTCCCCTTGGTTCACCGATTCCGGGGCCGTGGACGCGGGCACCACTCGTGGAGAATCCTCCCCGTCGGGCTCGCGCAATCCGGTCAGCGCGTCAGACAGCGTCGCGCCGCGCAAGTTGCGCTTGACCAGTTTTGGTTCGAAGTCACTCATCGGGAGGTCTTGATTCAGCAGCATTTCAACTTTGAACTTGCGCACGTGCTCGTCGTCGATCAGAATCTGTTCACTGAACAGCAGGTTGACCATCTCGAACAGAGGCGAGCGGCCCAGCGACGTCATGTAGTCGGCCACGTCGACATCGGTGGCCGCGGTCCCGGTCAGGGTGATGATGACCCGCGTGGGGACGACCAGGGGCGTTTGCCCTTCGTCTCGATCTGCCTTCTTGCCCCGCGTCCTGCCGCGGCGGGCGTTCTGTTTAGCCGCCTCCAGGGATGTTCGCGGCTTGTGCCGTTGTGTCTTGTCGACTTTGGTCTCGAGTTCGAGGTCCACAAGCGACACGAGATCCGGCATGTTGTTGATCAGCTCTGCGAGGATGTTGCTCCGCGGAACGCGCTCCAGCAGCATCGCGGTCACCTTGGCCTTCTGGAGCATCCGCTGCTTGCGGTCCTGAAGATTCTTGAGCTGCTCCAGCCTTGTCGCGGCCTGCTCGAAGTCCTCATCCACCTGGAGCTGCTGGCGTAGGACCTCAACGCGCTGCTGGTTGGTCACGAGAAACGCGCCGACGATACCCGCCATCACGATGACGAACAGCGTGAGGCAGTTCAGATTGGTCCGACGGTGGATCCGGTTCTGCAGATAGTCTTCGGGAAGGAAGCTGGTTTTTTCCATGGCAGTTCCGATCAGAGTCGCACGTCGCGATCGTGTGGCAGCGTTGTTGCTGAACCGTTCAGTCTTGCTCCATCGACTTTTGACCCGCCACGGCGGGTCTCCGCTTCGCTTCGACTTTTGACTTGCGGCTTCCGTTTCACATGTTCGCTTCGCACTGGCAAAGTCCGATCGGCACGGCCCATCCCGGCTGAGGCTCACACAGATTGACTCCCGTGGGGGCCCTGGTGTTCTGTGGTCGCGCCATCCGCGAGAGCGGGTCGCCGAGCTGGGCACCGATTCTCAGTGCTTTGGCCACCTTCTGGCAGGTTTCCACGTGCCTCGACTCGCCGCCGAGGAACACGATCTTCTCGATGGTTCGATGCGGAAAGACGCTCTGGTGGTAACGGATGGAAAGGCGCAGCTCGTCGATCAGGCAATCGAGCGCGTCATCGGTGACGTCGGGCGCAGGGGAATTATTCGACTTCTCGTCGTCGGGTGCATCGATCACGGTCAGGTCCGACCGCGGCGACTGCGCCGCGCGACCAGAACCGTCGCAGCCGGCGGCCACCGGCTGCTTCCGCTCCACGGCGCTGACACCTTCTCGGCGGTGCCGGCGTGCCTCGGCGGCCTCGATGCCGCGTGCCTTTGCGATCTGACGTGACAATTGATCGCCGGCGGTGTGTATCGTTTTGGCGAACACCATCTGGGCACCGTGGGCCACGATGACCTTGGTGGTCGCGGCCCCGATATCCACGAAACACGTCGTGCGCATCTCGTCGCCCTTGCGCTGGTAGAGGTAGGCAAACGATTGAAGGATGGCCAGCGGCTCACAGTGCATGCCCACCACGTCGAGCTTGGCCCGCCGGGCGATTTCTATGTACCGCAACACGACCTCGCGCGAGGCCGCGATGCATACGACTTCCTGTTTCGCCGAACCGTTGCCGCCGCTGTCGCCGACGCAGAATGAACGCACGACCATTCTTGATGGGTCGACGTTCAGTCTCTGGCGCAAGTGCAGGTCGATCTGTGCTTCGACCTGTTCGCTTTCTCCCTTGCCGATCTGCAGGTTCTGAACCAGCGTCTGGTAGGCGGGGATGGAACAGATGGCACGGCGCCCCTGGAACGGCTGATCGGCCAGCAGCTGCCGCAATCCGTCCGCGAACGCTGCGTGCCTCATTGCGGGGTCGTTTCTTGCTTCGTCGGGAACCGCAACCGCGGCGGCGGCCACCATCTGGGGCGGGTAGCCCGGAGAGATTTGAAGCAGTTTCAGGCTGTCGAATCCGAAGTCGACCGCGATCGGCAACACGCCATTCTTGCTCCATCCGAATGCCATCGCGTGTTCCGCCGCCTCCAAAGGGACTTCGGACTCCGCACGCCGTGCTCGCGGACCGCGTCAACCCACGGCCTGCGTGCCCCTGAATCGACCGCGCGTCACCTGCAAGATCGACGCAACCTTTCCGGCGGTTTAGGGCCCTGGATCATCCATGGGCAAGGTGCGTGCGGGATCGACCGGAACATGTCACCGATCCGGTATAACCCGCACAGTCGTTCGCCGAACAGAGCGTTCTCGCCTCGGCTGTAGTAACTTGAGCGTCGGCGAAGTCCGCCAGTACTGGCGGAACAAAGCCAGGAGCAGTTGCAGCCCGCTCAGGACGCTACAGCCGAGGTGAAACCGCTCCAATACGTGGGAGTGGCTCCTGCGTGCCCGGGGCACTACCATGGGTTCGCACGGTGCGGTGCCTCACCTATTGAAAGTTGCGGATCTTGGAGAACCTGACCCCAAGCCAGATCGTTGCCGAATTGGACCGGTACATCATCGGCCAGATGGCGGCCAAACGGGCCGTGGCCGTCGCGATTCGAAACCGCTGGCGGCGGCAACAATTGGAACCGGCGATGGCCGCCGAGGTCTATCCCAAGAACATTGTGATGATGGGACCTACCGGGGTGGGCAAGACCGAAATCGCCCGGCGTCTGGCCAGCCTGACCGGGGCCCCCTTTGTCAAGGTCGAGGCGAGCAAGTTCACGGAGGTCGGCTACCACGGACGCGACGTCGAATCGATGGTGCGCGACCTGGTCGATCAGGCGGTCAACATGGCCCGTGCCGAGCAGGCTCGGCAGGTCGAGCAGAAGGCCGCCGCCGCGGCCGAGAAGCGACTCATGCAGATCCTTCTACCGGAGCCGGTCGGCGTGACGACCACCGTGGCCGGTGGATACATCGAAAGCGATGACTCGGACGAGCACCGCGATCACACGCGGCAGCGGCTGCGTGACCAGCTTCGAAGCGGCGCCCTCGACGAGCGGCAGGTGGAGATCGACATCACGACGAAACCCGCGGCCCAGGTCATGTTCGCCAACATGGGCATCGACCAGATGGATCCGGACATGGCCAACGTGTTTGAGCGGCTGATCCCCGAGCAGTCGCGCCGTCGTCGCGTCACCGTGGCTGAGGCGAGGCGGATTCTTGTCGAGCAGGAAACGGAGAAGCTGCTGGACACCGACAAGATCACCGCCGACGCGATTGCGCGCACCGAGGACACGGGCATCGTCTTCCTGGACGAGATCGACAAGATCGCCCTGCCGGCGGGCTCGGGCGATGGGCGCGGGCCCGACGTCTCACGGCAGGGCGTGCAGCGCGACCTGCTGCCCATTGTCGAAGGATCGGCCGTCAACACGCGATACGGTGTGGTCCACACGGATCACGTTCTTTTCATTGCGGCCGGCGCCTTTCATTCCGTGACGGTAAGCGATCTGATGCCGGAACTGCAGGGCCGGTTCCCGATCCGTGTGGAATTGTCGGCTCTGACGCAAGCCGATTTCGTGAGGATCCTCACCGAACCCGGCAACGCCCTGACCAAACAGCAGAAGGAGCTGCTCGGTGTCGAGGGTCTTGCGATCGAATTCGATCAGGCCGCGATCGATACGATCGCCGACCTGGCCGCCAAGGCCAACGATTCTCTGGAGAACATCGGCGCCCGCCGCCTGATGACCATCGTCGAAAAACTGTTCGAGCAGGTGAACTTCGACGCGCCGGAAATGGTTGCCCGGGGCGAAACCCGGCTGCGAGTGACGGATCAATTCGTCCGAGAACAGGTGAAGGGAATCGTCGACGATCCGGACCTGAGCAAGTTTGTGCTTTAGCAGGACGCTGCAAAACCCCGGATTCTGGCGTTCGCCAAGAATCTCCAATTTGAAACTACCGCTCTCGCTTCGCAGATCGAGTCCAAACGCGTGGAAGGCGAAACTTTTGAAAATCTCAGGTACACGTTTTTTCGCCGACCGAGTTTTGCAGCGTCCTGTTAGAGCGTTTTCATCCATGACGTAGCGTCTTGAGCTGGCTGCAGCCGCGCCTGGCTTTGTCGTGCTGCATCGCCGCCCACTGCGGGGTCGCCTGCTTCGCCCTCCGCGCCAGCCTTGCTTCGCCGACGCTCAAAACGCTACGTCATGAATGAAAACGCTCTAACTCTGCACAAGGCGGGTAGACGGTAGGATTTTGACAGGATCAACAGGATGGGATCGGATGATCGACAGGATGGGATTGGGGGTGTGCGTAAGTACTGACGGGCGCACCTCTGCGGTATCACACAAAGTTTCGATCCTCTTGATCCTCAGAAAATCCTCTAAATCCTGTCAACTCCCCTCTAATCTGATTTTCTGATTTTCCGATTTCCTGATCTTTCCTTCCCCCACACTCGATTGGATCCTGTAGATCTCCCTTCCCATCCTGTTGATCCTGTCAACTTCCCTCCCCTCTGATGTTTTGCTTTTCTTTTTTTCTGCGCTTGGAGCCTCCGTCACCCCGTCTGCCTGTCCAGCAAACGGTGCTGCACCGCCTCGGCGACGTGGTGGTCCCGCACCACGTCGTCATCTTCGAGGTCCGCGATCGTGCGGGGAATCCTTCGGATCTTGTCGTAGGCACGAGAGCTGAGACCCAACTCCGTCATGGCCTGACGGACGAGTTGTCGGCCCGACTCATTCATTGGAGCAAGCCGGTCCAACTCGGCGCTTGTCAGCGCACTGTTGGGCCGGGTGGGGCCACCGTTGCGCTGCGCCTGGATGCGGCGGGCGGCCGCGACGCGCCGGCACATCGTTTTCGTGTCGGTGCCGTTGCGATTCGACGTCAACTGCCCGAACGGCACGGTCGGCACCTCGACGTGAATGTCGATTCGATCGAGAAGCGGCCTACTGATCCGCGACAGGTAACGTTGCATCTGGCGTTCGCTGATCAGGCCCGACGGCTTGTCGCCCTTGGGCGTCGGATTCATAGCAGCGACGAGCATGAAGCGCGACGGAAAGCTCAACGAGATGTGGGCGCGGGCAATGCTAACGCGGCCGTCCTCGATCGGTTGGCGAAGCGTTTCCAGGACGTTTCGCGGGAACTCCGGCATCTCATCGAGAAACAGGACGCCGCGGTGGGCGAGGCTGACCTCGCCGGGGCGCGGTACGGAGCCGCCGCCGATCATGGCCACGCCGCTCGACGTGTGGTGAGACGTGCGCACAGGACGGCGTGTCACCAGCGGCTCGGCGCGCGGGATCAGACCGACCGTTGAGTAAATCCGTGTCACCTCCAGAGCCTCTTCACGCGACAATGGCGGCAGGATTCCGGTGAGTGCCTTGGCCATCAGCGCCTTGCCCGTTCCCGCCGGGCCGATCATCAGGATGTTATGCACGCCGGCGCGCGGCGACAGTCACCGCGCGCTTGGCCGCCTCTTGCCCGCGCACATCGGCGAAGTCCACTTCCGCTTCACGCGTGGCGAGCGTGGCATCGACGTCGATTGCCGCGATGGCGGGTATGTCGACTAGCCCGTTGAGGAACCGACAACGCCGCAGAGCGTGGCGGCAGGAATCACGTCGATCCCGCCCACCGCCGCGGCTTCCGAAGCGTTGGACTCCGGTACGACGATCCCCTCGGCTCGGCACGACTTGGCGAGGATGGCAAGGTTGATCACACCGTTGATCAGGCACAAGCGACCGTCGAGCGACAGTTCGCCGGCAAAGAACAGGCGCCGGTGCTTCTGCGATTGGATCACCTGCTCTGCAAGCAGCAGGCCCACGGTGATGGGCAGATCGAAGTTCGGCCCTTCCTTGCGAATATCGGCGGGCGCCAGGTTGATCAGCAGCCGCGTCATCGGAAACACGTAACCGCTGTTCACGATCACCGTGCGAACTCGCTCGATCGATTCCTTCACGGCGACGTCGGGCAGGCCCACGATCGTGGTCTTTGCCAGGCCGCGATCGGCGACATCCACATCGACCTCGCACGTGACGGCGTCGATTCCCTACGAGACAAAGCTGTGCACCTGGGCCAACATGGGGCGAGAGTGTAGCAGATCATGTAAGTCACGCGGCGCGTGGCGTGGCAAGTCACGGCGGCGGCATTCGTCGCCGTGACTTACCACGCGCGGGCTCAGCACTCGCCAGCACCGTCGCCCAGGTGTTCCAGCAGCGCTTCTACCGTCGTACGCGCCGCGCACACTTTGTCGTCAGCGGCGCCGTAGTAGACCAGGAGATTCGAGTCGCCGTCCGCCACGCTGCCGCCGGGAAAGACGACGCCGCCGAAGAATCCCTCGTTTTCATAGTCGGCGTCGGGTTCCAGGATTGGCACCGGCGACCTGGCCAGAACGTGACCCGGGTCCTCGCGGTCGACCAGAATGGCGCCGGCGCAATAACGGTCGTTGGCGTCAGCGCCATGGTAGATCGCCAGCCATCCGGCTTCGGTGACCACCGGCACTGTGCCGGCGCCGACGCGGCCTGCGTCCCACATGCCCGGGCGCGGGGCGATGACCGGGCGGTGCGCCCCCCAATGGCGCAGGTCGGTGCTGTGCGCCACCCACATTTCCGGCAGTGACCCGTGGTTGCCGACCGGCCGCGTCCAGGCGGCGTAACCGCCGGCGAACCGATCAGGAAAGATCACGACGTCGAGGTTCTCCGGGCAGAAGATCACGCCGTGCCGCTCGAAGGTGCGAAAATCTCGCGTGTGTGCTAGGGCCGTGCAGATGCCATGGGGGCTGACCGCTTTGAACGTGATCCAATAGTCATCGCCGATCCGGGTGACCCTGGGGTCCTCGATGCCGTAGGTTTCCAGGTCGCCCTCGGCGCACAGCGCCGGCTGTCGATCCACGGCAAATCGGATCGCGTTCCTGGAGCGGGCGGCGCGAAGGTGGGAGATCGATGTCAGGTGGAACTGCCCGCGGTAATGAAAGACACGTTGGTCACGAAACACGACGTCCGGGTCGTCCTTGCGAACGCGCACAACACGAATCTCCCCCGATTGCGGATCGTGAATCGGTGCCGCCAACCAATCGCGTTCGATCTGTCGCGGTGCCTCGGCGATGCGCAACAGGAGCACGACCTCATCACCGCAACGGGCGGCGCCTGCATTGAAAACGCCCACGACGCGGAAGTCCGGTCTGGACGGCGTCACGTCCGCGGGCACGATCAGCGGGTTCTGCTCGAGACGTTGGAGGGGCATTCGATGGCTCAGCGGGCAAGCGCCGCTAGCATGTCGACCCATGGCACCGACACGCCGTGCTCCCTGGCACCGGTCACCATGGTCGCGACGTAGTCCGCGGTCGGCCGGAACGGACCGCCGCTTTCGGCCTTTGCATAATACGTCCACGCCTCGACCGTCTTGCCGCCGCCCTGGGCTACCGCGATCCGGTCGCGCCGGTACTCGCCCTCGTCAACCCCTTCATAGTCATCCAGTGCGGCCAGGTGGCCATCGCTCACCGACCAGAGAACGCCCTCGACGAACGACTTTGCATCCGGCGCCAGACCGGCGACACCCCCGCGCCACTCGGTGCAGCGACACGGGAATACGAGTCGATGACCCCCAAGCACCGCCGCGCCCAGAGGTGCGGATCCCGGACACCGCGCCGCCATCTGCTCGCTGCTCATGTTGCAACCATAGGCGAAGTAAGGACACATCGGTCAGGCATGCTAAGACGACAACTCCCTCCCCCCTTCGTGCCTCAGTGCCTCAGTGCCTTCCCCCTCAACTTTCTTTCCCAGCGAAGCCGAGGAACTCGTCGAGCCAGTCGTCGGTTTTCAGAACCTGCTTGCGCTGCCGCAGGGCCAGGCGCTCGGCGCGGTGCTGGGCCAACCTCACCGCGCGTCGTCCAGAAGGACCGCTGGCCTCGCCGTCGCCGTTGGCACGTCGCGCGAGACGGCGATGATAGCGCACGATCAGTTCGTCGCCGAAGCTGGCATACGACTCGGTGCTGCCGGGATCACCCTGACGACCGCACCGCCCGAAAAGCTGGCGGTCGATGCGGCCGGATTCGTGCCACTCGGTGGTGATCACGTGCAGGCCGCCTTTCCCCTCGACGCCCCGGCCGAGTTTGATGTCAGTGCCGCGGCCCGCCATGTTCGTGGCCACCGTGATCCGCCCTTCCTGGCCGGCCTCGGCGACAATGCTGGCCTCCTCGGCGTGGCGCACCGCGTTGAGCACCTCGTGCTCCAGCGAGGATTCAGTGAGCAGTTTGCTCAGGTGCTCGCTGGAACGCACGCTGCGAGTCCCGACCAGGATGGGGCGGCCCGTCTCGTGGATTTTCTTGATCTCATCGACGATGGCCTCCCACTTGGCCTCCGGCGAATGAAACACGCGTCCCGGATTCTGGCGACGGGCGCAGCGCCGATGCGTCGGGATGCGCACCACGGGCATGTGATAGATCAGCCAGAACTCGTGACGTCCTTCCCAGGCCGTGCCGGTCATCCCCGACAGCACGCGATAGCCGCGAAAGAACCGTTGAAAACTGATGCGCGCCAGCGTGTCCTTGGGCGGCTGGACCTCCAGATTCTCCTTGGCTTCCACCGCCTGGTGCAGCCCGTCGCGCCAGGTTCGATCGGGCATCAGGCGGCCCGTGAACTCGTCGACGATGACCACCTTCTCGTCCTGAACGACGTACTGTTTGCCGTGCTGGTAGAGTTGACGGGCCGTCAGCGCCTGTGTGAGCAGCTCCTCGCGACGCCGCGAACCGCGCCAGATACCGCCGAACGGTTCGCTCAGATCGGCGGCGCGTTGCCGCCCTTCCGATGTCAGTGTCACCTCTCGATATCGCTGATCGATCCGGAAATGTTTCTCCAGATCCAGCTCGGCCGCGACCTTTGCCGCCTGCGCGAACGCCGCGGTCTGCTGGCTGTTCGGAGCCTCGCCGGAAATGATCAGCGGCGTCACGGCTTCGTCGATGAGCACGGAGTCGGCCTCGTCCACGATGCCGTACTCCAGGCCCCGCATGACCAGCTTGTCGAGGCTTTTTTCACCGTCGGTCATCTTGTCCAGCAAGGCCGAAGGCAGTCGCGTCGTTCGCCCCAGCGCCAGACGGTCACGCAGATAGTCGGCCGCCACTTCCTTGTTCGTCAGGTAAGTCACGTCGGCGTTGTAGCCCCTGCGCCGTTCTGGCGCCGGCGTCGGGCCCTCGATGTGCGCGACCGAGAGGCCGCAGTACCGGTACATCGGAGCCATCCATTCCGCGTCGCGCTTGGCCAGGTAGTCGTTGACCGTGATCACATGACAGCCGCGTCCGCGCCAGCCGGCGATCGTGGCCGGCAACGTCGCGGCGAGCGTCTTGCCTTCGCCGGTGGCCATCTCGGCGACACATCCGGCGTTCAACGCCAGGGCCGCGGCGATCTGCTCCGGGTAGGGCCGCAGTTCCAATGATCGCCACGCCGCCTCGCGCAGCATCGCGAATGCGTGGTCGAGCTGCTCGCGGCTGGTTCGGCCGACACGAAACTCCGACCGCATCTGGGCGAGGGATTCACGCAGTCGAGCGTCGCTCAGATCGGTGTATTCGCTTTCGAGGGCGACAATCGCTGCGGCCTTGCGCATCAGGCGACCACGACGCGGCACGAACGGCACGACAAGACCCACCGCCGCATCCCAGACCGCATCGATCCCTTTAGGAAGCTTCTGCTTTACGGCGCGCGACGCCAGCATGCGCCACATGGCGCTGGGCACGGGCTGGTTCATCCCGGGCGGGGCAAGGGCTCCAGTTGGTGACGCCTGAGTCATCGGTCTCCATGCCACAAGTTATGAACCCACGATCGCACAGGCGACCGTTGTCGTCATCGCAGCAAAGACGGCCTCCGTCGTTCGCTGGCCGCTTGCGCGACACCCCTTCGTCGCTCCGTGACTACGTCGCGGAGTTTGCCCGCCGTGACGGGTCGCTTCTTCCCCCTCATGCCTGGAAGCGCCGCTGCACGAGTTGGCGCACCGAGAGCCACCACTGCTGGGCCAGCGGCCGCGACCCCATCGAGAACCGAACCACCACGCGCTGACCCGGCAACAGGTATGACGGCATGCTCACCTCGCCGACCTCGCCGACAAGCTGTCCCGGCGCGCCGTGCGCTTCGGTCGCCGCGGCGGCGGCGCCGCCGCCGGACGTGCTGAGGTCAACAACGGCGATCAATCCCACATTGGCCACCCCGTCGCCGTGCGGCATCGCCACGTTCACGGTCCGTGTCAGGGACTCGCCCGGTTCCAATTCGATCGCGATCGGGCCCAGCGTGCCAACGATGCGATCGACCTCGCCGCCGGCCTCGTCCGCGGCGGACTCGATCCTCACGGTCACCTCGCCGCGGGCGGCCGTCGTGCCGGAATTCGTCAGCGTCACCTGCGCAAGCCTGTCCGGCTGGATGTGCACCTCGAAAAACTTTTCGGTGGTCTTGGTTCCCTCGGGATCGGACGGATCCACCGCCAGGGCGCCCTGGGCGGCGTAACCCATGGACGGCGTGGGCAGCCTCTGCATCCCCGCGGGCAGCACCTTGAATATCTTGCCCGTGAAGTAAATTTCCGGACGCCCCTTGATGCGCATCTCGACGCGTGGGTGCTCGACTGGATCGATCCACGGACCGATGGTCTGCCCGGCCAAAGCGCGCACGAAGAGGCTTCCCTCGCTGGCGACGCGCCCGATGAAGTCACCGGGCCGCACGTACGCGCCCACGATTCGGTCGATGCCCGGTGCGACCCACACGCCGCGTATCGGGCTGACGAT
>Ga0310125_10001610_pt1 | contig 11467 bp, 8 predicted proteins | sample CB11b_Tmax_Bot8__FD_203508 | JGI IMG/M metagenome (GOLD analysis project Ga0310125, IMG submission 203508) | Marine microbial communities from Western Arctic Ocean, Canada - CB11b_Tmax_Bot8 | ecosystem: Environmental > Aquatic > Marine > Oceanic | place: Canada: Western Arctic Ocean | collected... | reverse complement strand
CTGCGTGATGAGACGTTTTACCTGGGCGGTGTCTTGATATGTGATGTCGTCCGGGTCCCTGTCGGCCGCACGTGACAATGCCTTGATCATCGATCCTCGCTGGTCGATCGCCAGCATCCGAAACTGACCCTTGCCGTCCGAAAGCTTCTGCAGTCGGCGAAATTTCCCCGGTGAAATCGGTTGACCCATGTCGTTCTCGCAGTCTTATTGAATCGTTCGTTAACCCATCCGCAGGTGTTGTGGACGGCAAAGTTCCATGTTACGTCCAAGGCGACCGCTTCACAAGCCCGTGAACGATGGATGCGTCGAAGCGGTCGACGGGCTGAGCGATCGCAGCGTGAACCAGCAGGTGGTCTTCATTGACCATGTTCCTCTGTTTCTGCAACTTGCTGGTGATTCGCCATTCCTGATTCCCATGTTCTCCGGGATTTCGGTATGCTTGGCACGACGTTCCTGTACGCTTGGTCGTACAACCTCGCCCCCGTTTTCAGTGCCGCCGATTCAACCCGAAGAAGAGTTGCACCATGACATTGGAACACAAGAATACCGAAGCGCTCATTCAAGCTTCATGGGCATTGAGAGAGATGTACGACCGCGATCCGCAACGGCCGCGGTATCACTTCATGCCCGCGGCGGCGTGGATGAACGACATCAATGGAGCTATTTTCTGGAAGGGGAGGTACCACGTCTTCTATCAGCACAATCCGGATGGCGGGTACTGGAAGTGGATGCAGTGGGGGCATGCGTCCAGTGTCGATCTGGTGCACTGGGTTCATCATCCGATCGCGTTGACGCCGACGAGCAACGGCCCCGACCGCAACGGGTGCTACAGCGGCGGGGCGTTCGTGAGCAAGGAAGGCAGACCCACGTTCATCTATCACGGTGTGCCCGATGGAACGTGTATTGCGACCGCCGAAGACGATCTGCTGATTCACTGGACAAAGCACCCGGCAAATCCGGTGATTCGCGCCTTGCAGCCGGGCAATCGCGGGGATGGCGATTTCGTGGTGTTCGACCCGTGCGCATGGGTAGACGGCGACACCACCTACGCGCTGATCGGCAATTGCGTTCCCAGCCAGAAAGGCGACGCCACATCGCTGTTCAAATCACAGGACCTCGTCCATTGGGAGCACGTCGGACCCTTCTATCAATCCGACCGACGCTGGACGGAGGCCGGAAACGACTGTGCCGTGCCGGACTTCTTTCCGTTGGGCGACAAGCACATGCTGCTGTTCTGCAGTCACCTGTGCTGCACCCAGTTCTATCTCGGACGGCTGGAGGGTAACCACTTTGAACCGGAGTTCCACGACGGGATGAGCTGGCCGGGCGGTCACCTCGGTGGCGCCAGAACGTTGTTGGACGCATCGGGTCGCCGCATCTTCTTCGACTGGATCATGGAGCTGCGCGGCGTTGATCGGGAACGCAATTCGGGCTGGTCGGGCGTGATGACGCTTCCGAGAGTGCTCTCGCTCGCGGAGGATGGCACCCTGCGCATCGAGCCGCCGCCGGAATTCGAAGTTCTGAGGATGAACGGCCGTGTGCACGAGAACGTGCGCCTGGGCGCTGATGAGCAAAGGACGCTGGACGACATCCGCGGCGACTGCCTGGAACTGGCCGTCACGATCGAACCCGGCGACGCGAAAGAGTTCGGAGTCAGCGTCCGCTGCACACCGGATGGTGCCGAACAGACCGGGATCGTCTGCGTGCCGCGCGACAAGAAGCTGAAGATCGACGTGAGCCAATCGACGCTCGATCCGAAAATCGTCTATCCCTATTACCGCGACGCCAAGAGAAGCGAGCGGCTGCCGGAATCGGAGCGGACGGTCACTGCCCAGGCGGCGCCGTTCGAACTCGCCGACGGCGAAGCGCTCCAGCTGCGAATCTTCCTCGATCGTTCGGTGCTGGAGGTATTCGCCAACGGGCGCCAGTGCATTACCCACCGCATCCACCCGACCCGAAGCGACAGCCTCGGCGTGGCGTTGTTCTCGCGCGGCGGAAGCGCGAAGTTCCCGCGTGTCGAGGCATGGGAGATGGCGCCGACGGTCGATTAGAAGAAATCTCGTTGACGAAATTCCAATGCTGCCACATCGGTTCGAATCCCACCCTCTCCGCGAAGCGGAGAGGGTGGGATTCGAACCCACGGTGAACCGAAGTCCACACCGGTTTTCGAGACCGGCTCCTTAAGCCGCTCGGACACCTCTCCGGAGGAGAATATCATCGTCACAATCGGGCCGGTGACTGTCAATGTACGCCGTCGCGAGTGCTGTCGCGAGTGAATAGCGAGCGGCGGAATGCCTTGTTCCCCGGTCGAGCGACGGAACCCAGCGATGTTCGGCACCGAACGCGTCTCGCCAGGAGTCTGAGGCCAATCCGAGTTTCCCCGTCGGGTTTGAGAGGCACTCGGATTCACTACCGATTAGGTTGCAAATAAATGCCTCATCCGCCATCGCCCGGTGGTGCGCGGTTGACGAAATCGATTGTTTCGCCTTGCGAACGATCGATCCGTTCGCGGTGCCGTGTGCGGCGACGGCCAGGGACAGCACGGCGATCGGGAGCCACATCCAGAGCCGTGCGGGCAACAGGCGCTGATAGCTGAACAGCAGCGGCGGTAGGCCGATAAGGATGAACCGGTCGAAGGAGTGAAAGCCCCACCGGCTGCCGATGCACACGACGAACATCGTGTTGGCCCCGAGCCAGACCGCGGCCGTCACGGCGAGCAGTATGTCCCTTCTGGATCGCGCGAGGCGCCATCGCACGGCAGCGATGCCACAGCCGATGACGACGGGCACGACGTGGATCCAGATGAACGCGATCTTCCAGGTCGGCACCGGTTTGATTTTTCCGTCAGGGGTCTGCTCGTGCTCGCGGCGCTGTCGCGCCGGCGTCATGACCAGCGACTCGAACGGCCACGTGAGAATGCGGCCGCCGTAATGTTCATCCCCGTAAGCCTTCTCGTGGCTGTAACCCACGAAGCTCATGAAAGGGGTTCCGAATCTCAGGGCCACCAGACCCATCCCCCCGATGACGACCGCGGCGGCAACCGCAGCACAAAGCAGGCCCTGCGTCCAGCGGCCGCGCCGGATGGTCATCGCGACGTAACCGGCGAGGATGAGGCATGCCATCGGGCGCATCATTCCGGCAAGACCGAAGGCCATTCCGGCCGCTACGACCGCATTGCGCCGTGCAAGCCATAGCCCCGCGAGTCCGAGCAGCAGACACCACGGCTCGGCCGAGATCAGAACCGAGTTGATCAGGAACGAAGGCGTGAGCACTGCCATCGCGTAGCCGATCCGTCGATCTGAAAAGAGCGCGGCGCTGAACACCGCGATGCCGCCGGCGGCCAACCAGTTCGGCAGGACCGCCGCGGCGTGCAGGGGCGCACCAAGGATGTGCAGCAGCGCCATGAGACCGGGGTAACCCGGGAACAGTCGCTGGTTGTAAGAGTCCAGGGCGTTGTCCGCGCCGAGCCAGGCCCGGGCGTAGGCGAGGTAATGGCGGCCGTCGATGTACTCTACAAATCGATTGAACGAGACCTCGTCGACCCAGGCAACGACCAGGTACAGCACGACGCGCATGGCGACGGCCAGCGCGAAAATAACCAGCAGATCAGTAGCGCCTGGTCGGTACCGGACGGCCCGTGTGCTGAGATGTTTCATGCGTTGTCAGCGTATCGCATTGCGATGGTCGGGCCAAACAATGTGTCGTGCAACGGATCGCGGCGGGCGAGAGCGTTTTCGCCTCGGCTGTAGCGTCCTGGGCGTCGGCGAAACAAGCCTGACGCGGAGGGCGACCTTCCTTCGCCCGCCGAAGCGGGCTTCGCGAAGGCTGGAGCAGTCGACCCCGCAGCGGGTCGGCGATGTCCGCCGCAGGCGGAACAAAGGCAGGTGCCGTTGCAGCCAGCTCAGAACGCTTCAGTTGAGGTGCAACCGAAGGTCCGCGAAGCGAAACCGCTCTACGTTCCACGGAATTCAAGATCCCGCCGCGGCGAATGTCGATAACAGCAGCGGCATGACGCACTATGTTCGGTTAATGCGACCCCACGAATGGATCAAGAACCTCGTGGTCCTGGCGGGGCCGATCTTTGCGGTGCGCCTGGCCGATCCGCGCGGCCTCCTGGCGTTTGTGGCGTTCTGCCTGGTCTCCAGCGCGGGGTACGCGATCAACGACGTGCTCGACCGGGATGCCGACAAGGCGCACCCCGAGAAACGCGGCCGACCGATCGCCAGCGGGGCGGTGTCGCCAGGTGGCGCCGTCGCGTTCGGCCTCGGGCTGCTGGCGCTGTCGCTGGCGGTGACCATATTTCTACCCCGCGCCGTGACCTGGCTCGTTCTGGGCTATTTCGTCCTGATCACGCTGTACTCGGTGGACCTCAAACGTCGGGCCATCATCGACGTGATCGTGATCGCCATCGGCTTCGTCCTGCGGGCCATCACCGGGTCGATGTCCATCGAAATCTCCGTTTCGCCCTGGCTGATGGTGTGCACGTTCACGCTCTGCCTGTTTCTGGGTTTCGGCAAGCGACGATGCGAACTGGCCACATTGGACAATCAGACTGACGCCGGTGCTCATCGGGAAACGCTTCTGCGATACACGTCCGATCTGCTCAACCAGCTGACCAGCGTGGCGGCGGGGATCGCCATCGTGACATTTCTGATCTACACGCTGGACCACAATCCCGAAAGCCCCGCGTTCGTGGAGCCCGGCTTCCGGAAGGACTACCTTTTATACACGCTGCCCCTCGTGACCTACGGCCTGTTTCGATATGCGATGCTCGCCGGTTCGGGCCGATTCACGGGGCCGACCCATATCGTGTTGAAGGATGTCGGTTTGATCGTCACGGGTCTGCTCTGGGCGGCGGCCGTCGTGGCCATCACGATGCTGACCAGGCCGTGAGGTCGGGTGTCGGCGACGTCGGGCAGTTCTGACCCTCTCTCCCGGAGGGAGACTCGCCTCGCCAGTGGATAATCGATGTTGCAGCGTCAACCGGGCTGTTCGATGCTGGGTTCCGTCACTCGACCGGGGAAAAGGTGTCCCGTGGCTCGCTCATCACTCGCCAAGGCGCTCGACCTACTCGACGCGTTTGACGATCACCGCGGTCAGATCGTCCATTTGGGGGGCGCCTGCCGCGAAGTGCATGGTCGCTTCAAGAAGGGCGTCCACGATCTGCTGCGCCGATTCCTCGGCGTTCTCGGTGATCACGGCACCCACACGGTCGTCGCCGAATTGATCGCCCGTGGCGTCCTGATATTCGTAGAAACCGTCGGTCAACAGGACGAAGAGGTCGCCGGGCGCCATCTCAATCGGTGGCGGCTCTTCGAATGGCGGGTCGTCGAGGATGCCAAGGGGTACCGTCGAGGCGCTGAACCATACGCATTCACGCTTGGCGGCACGGTAGTGCAGCAGCGGGCCCTGGCCGGGGGCGTGATAGTCCAGGCGGTTGCGGGCCGGGTCGAGGATCCCAAGGAACGCGGTGATGAAACGGTTGGCGGCCAGATCCTCGGTGAGCTGGCTGTTGATATTGGTCAGCAACTCATCGATCTTGTGGCTGAAGCGCAGGCCAATGCGAAGCATCGCCCGCGACTGGGTGACGCTCAGCGCGGCGCCGATGCCGTGGCCCGTGGCGTCGGCGAGCATGATCATCAACTGTGAGTTGCCCGACTTATCGTGAAGCGTCACCAGGTCGTAGATGTCTCCCCCGGTTTCGTCAGCGGGCCGGCTGAACGAAGCCACGTCATACCCCACACATTCTGGGATTTCTTTCGGCAGCACGTTCAACTGGATCTGGCGGGCTAGGTCCAGGTCGCGCTCTAGCTTCATCTTGACGATCTGCGCCTCCAGCAGGCGGGCTCGCTGGATCGCCACGGCCGCCTGCGATGCCAGTGCCTCGGCGATGCGCTCGTCCGCCTCGTCGAATGCGGGCTTCGACGGGTTGAGCATCTGTGTGACGCCGACCAGTTCATCTTCCAGACCGATCAGGGGCACCGTCAGCGAACTGCGGGTGCGGTAACCGGTTTTCTTGTCGATGTCGCGGTTGAAACGGGGGTCGGCATAGCAATCGGGCACGTTGATGATCGTCTGGGTTCGGGCACACTCGCCGGCGATGCCGAAGTCTACGCTGAAACGGATCTCCTTCTCGCCAGTAGCGACCGTGGAATAGAGTTCTCGCCGCTCGGCGTCGTAAAGAAACACCGAGCCGCGGTCGGCCGTGAGCACCTCGCGACCGACCGCGATGACCAGCTCCAGAAGCTCTTTGAGTTCGTGCGGCGCCGCAAGCTTGCGGGCCACGTCGAGCACCCGAAGCAGCATCTCGGCATCGGGTTGGCCGTCTTGGACGCGATTGTTCATGAGGTGATCCCGTATTTCTCACGAGTTTCGCCGCTCGGTGATGTAGAGACCAGCGGCGCGGGATTTGAGGCGGGGCCTTCGATATTCGGCCGGTGACAGTCTGCACACCAGCGCGGCAGGTTTGTTCGTTGGCTAGGACGCATATGCGATCCTCCGCCAGCGTAGCTGAATACTACGTCGAGGACGGATCGGACGGAGGACGAAGCCAGCGAACGAAGCCGCCCGCTGGGCGGTGAAACTCGTGAGAAACGCGGGCTAGTCACCACACACCTGGTGCTGCCGTGCAAGCTCATGCCCGTACGCTTCTATTGCCTGCGTGACGTTTCGTGAAGGCTCCCAGCCAAGTCCCGTTGCGGTCTCGGACAAGTCGGCGCAGGTAAAGTCCTGATAGAAGGGGTAGGGGTTTTCGAAGTATTCCGGGTCGTAGCTGGTGCCCAGAGCGACGTTCAGCGACGCGATGATCTGATTGAACGTTGTTGCCCGGCCCGACCCGACGTTGTAGATGCCGCTCGTGGCGCCGTCCATGGATGCTGCGATCGTTGCATCGACCACATCATCGACCGGGACCTGGTCGCGGGCCTGTTCGCCATCCACGAAAATCCGCGGCGCCTTTCCGTCGAGCATCCGGCGAGCGAGCTGGTAGACCATGCTAGCCATGTGACCCTTATTCTGTTCGCCGCGCCCGAAGACGTTGAAGTAACGCAAGCCGACGATATGGGCATCCGGGTGCTCCCGGTGAAAGTCGCGGTGAAGGTTTTCCATGACCCACTTGGACTCACCGTAGACGTTGGCGGGCTCGCCGGCGTCCTTGATCCGAAAAGGGCGGCGGGCAGCGCTGGCGCCGTTGGCGCGCAGGCCGTACGTGGCGGCGCTGGAAGCCCAGACGAGCCTGGCGCCGGTTCTGGCGGTCATTTCCAGGAGCCATCGGAACGGCTCGACGTTGTCGCCCATCATCCGCGCCTCGTCGGCCACGGTCGTGTCGGTAATTGACGCTTCGTGAAAGATGACGTCCGGACGGAACCGGTCAGGAAGTTCACTCAGCTCGTCGCGCGTCAGCGGGCCGGTGATCAGTTCGCCACGGAACGTGAAGCCCCCGTCATCGTCGCCGGAAAGATTCGCAACCGTTCCCGTGCGCAGATCGTCGATCACCAGCAGTTGCGCGTCCGGGACCTTCCCCTGGAGTGCCCTGACAAGATTGGACCCGACAAAGCCCGCGCCGCCGGTGATGAGAATTCGTTCCATAGGGTGATTTTATACCATTCGATGCAGCCCCTGCTGCTCGCGTTTCTGGTTGACCAGGGCCAGCGCCGACGGTTCGAGCTTGAGAATTCTCACGAGTTGTGATGAGGTGCAGTTCAGGGCCTTGGCGGCCGCCGCCATGTCCAGACCACAGGTCGCCACGACGTCGAGCGCTTCGGCGATCATCGCCGGAAAATCGTCGTGTCGCGGGTTGATCGATACCGTTCCACGCCGGCAGCGGCGACGCCACATTTCACTGGGTTGATAGGCCTGCCCGGCCGGGCAGCGCACATCGATCGCCACCTTGAGGCGCAGTCGGGAGAGCGCCGCCTTGCGGTTTTCCTCACTGCTGCGGCGCTCCGTGGCGGTCACCGTGAGGCCGGTCGGCCGGTGCACCAGCCTGACCGCCGTTTGCACCTTGTTGCGTCTCTGGCCGCCCGGGCCGCCTCCGCGGGTGCGCGCCAAGGAGCATTGCGATAGAAAATCCTGCGGATCAAGCGCGGCGGGGTGAAGCACGATGGTCACCTGTATACTGGCCGGTCGACGTGGCAGCCTTGCGGAATCGAATGAAGGATCTTCTTTGTCGAGCGAAAATTCAACCGGAACAGATGGTCCCGAAGATTCCGGGCCCGATTCCGCCAGTCGCGGCCTCATGGACCACCTCGACACCTGGATGGCTCAGAACCCCTGGCATCCGCGCGTCGCGCCATTCGCCATCTACATCGTCATGCTCTTGCCGATCCAGTGGGTGACTGAGAATTTGCCGCGCGCCTATCCGGCAGTCTACGCAGTCCAGTGCCTGCTGGTGGTCTGGGTACTCTGGCGATATCGCGGGCTCCTGCCCGAACTGAACATGAAATTCCATTGGCTGGCGCTTCCGGTGGGCGTCGCAGTCCTGGTCGCGTGGGTGCTGCTGGGGTGGTTCATGGTCGGCGAACTGGGCTATCGCTGGCAGTCGTTGACGGCGGGGGGGCTCGACGGACTTCACGGTCGCCTCGACGCCGATGCACTCGGTGACGACCCCGGTTTCCTGGCTGAAACATTCGGGACGAGCGAGGTGCACTTCCTGGAAACGATGCGCGGCGAGTCTCCCGCGATCTACTGGCTGTCGAACGGACTTCGCTTGCTGGGTATGGCCGTCATCGTTCCTCTCTTCGAAGAGTTGTTCATCCGTTCGCTTATCCTGCGCAGCCTGCACAGAGCCGGGCCCACGGGCACGGGCCTGCTCCAGGTGCTTCTCGATCTTCCATTCATTGGCGAATGGCTCATCAAGACCGATGCGGGGCAGCGCGCCAGCGAGCAGCCGCCCGCGTTCGGCCACCAGTTTCACGCCACACCCGTCGGGGCCCTGTGCATCTTCGGCGTCTTCTCTTCCACGTTCGTTTTCATGGTCAACCACCTGATGCGCGACTGGCCGGGCTGCATCGTCTGCGGCGTAGCCTATTGCCTGCTTCTGGGTGCCACGCGGCACAAAGGGCTGGGGCCGGTGGTCTGGGCGCACGGCATGACGAACGCGCTGCTTTGGGTTTACACGTTGCATACGGGAGATTGGCAGTTTCTGTAGAGGCGTTGTTCGAAGCGGATGCGAAGTGAAGATAGGATGGTGGGGGAACTTATTATTTGTTGTTTGCTGTTTGTTATTAATTATTTTTGATGCATGTCCCCCGTTTAGCATCGCCATTGTTCCAAGCGGATAACAATTAACAAACAGCAAATAGTCAATAATATATTCTCCGCAGCGCACACACGTGACGCCTGCCCTGTTACTCCACCCTGTCGAGCGCTTACCTCTCCGGTCGCACCCACCTTCAATTCAAATCTGTGCTGACCCAGGTCGTTCCATCCCCGACCTGAATGCGTTGCAGCACGTGAAATCTCACGTATTGTCCGACGCGCCCGACGAGGGACGCCGCGACCTTCGACTCGCTTGTAAATAGGTGCAGCACCGGCTTTCGACTCAGGTCGAAGCGGCACTGCCGCATCGTGAGACTCAGAAGTGACAGGTGCTGGCGCACCCATGTCCTCGCTTCGATGAGGTCGATCAAGGCGATGCGCAGGTCTTCGTGAAGGGCTTCGTCCTGCCGGCGCAGCAGGTGCAGGCGGCCGCTCTGATCCAGGATCAACTGGGTCGCCGGTTGCAACGGGCACCGTGCTTCCAGTGCGACGGCTCCGGCATGGGTCGCGCTAATCAGGTGCAGCAGATCGGGTGCAGCATCGGAGTGTTCCGGGCACGCCGTTGGCGAACCACTGCGAATGGGGATCCGGTCGGCCTGGTCGGTGGCGACCGGGGCCGCCGTGTAGGCAGGTTCGCCGGCCGGTTGGTCCCGGGGCGACTGTTCGGCGCCGACCACGGGTGCGTCGGGCATCGTCTGCGATTCGTCATAATCGATTCGGACACTCGTTGCGTCGACACGGCCGACCACCGCCGGTGGCGTGCGGGGCCGGTCGGTGGTGTCGGACTCCAGCATGTCCTCGTCCGTGGCGCGGCGCAGATACGCAATCAGGTCCAGCCACTGCGCGGGCGAATTGGCGAACTGACCAATCGGCTTCTGCTGCACCGGCACCATCTTCTTTTGTGAGTAGAGCAGTTCAACGGGCGTCTCGAGCAATCGACCGACCGCCTCATTGAGCTTGGCGGCCACCGCAAGACTCGCGTCTTCATCGCTGCCCATGACGGCGAGGCCGACGCGCCGCTCCGCGCGGGCCGGGTCGCGTTCGAGCATCTGTTTCAGCAACTGATAGGCGGCCGCGATCGCCGCTTCGTCCGCGCCGCAAAGCAGCGTCCAGCGCTTCAGTGCCAGTGTCCAATCCTGCTCGCCGCTACTGTCGGGCGGGGGCAGATGGATCAGGTACGTCGTCGGCGCGTGGGTTTGCGATTCTGCCAGAGATTGCAGCCGTGCCGCCAGTGACTCGCCGTCAGTCGGAACCGGGCCGTCGTCTCCGATCGTCGTGTCGCGCATTCGAGGCGAGTCGGTGGTGCAGATCAACTCCGCTTCGATCTGATCGGGATCGATATGGAGCACAACCACGGGTCCGCGGGACTGGGAGATTCGATGGGCGTACTGTGTCAGCCACGGTCGACCCAGAACCGGTAGGTTCCCCAGCAGCACCGCTTCAAGGTGTATCGAATCGGCTTCGTTCTGGCGGGCACTGCGGCGTCCATCGCTTCTGCCCGGATCGGGCCGGGGAAGGCGCAGCGTCAGAGGCGGGGTCGCGTCCACCGCTTCGGGCCTGTCGCCGCCGGCGAGCACCGCTGCCACAGGCGTCTTGGGCGGCAGGCGCATGGGCCGCGGTGTGCCGCGCATGGTGACGGGGACCGCTTGCTCAGCCTGAACGTCGGACCGCGCCGGATGCGTCTCGACTTCTGGTTCAGTCAGGAACAGGTCGGCCAACGCGTCGAGCGTCTTCCTCGTGCTTGCGTCATCCATCACGACGGACCGGATTTATAGCGGTTTCACGGTACAGCCAGAAAAAGGTATCAGGAACCTTTTGTGGGGAGCACCCTTTGGGCCGTACCGGCAAAAGGCACCTGACACCTTTTTCGCGTCCTTACACCTTGTTCGCGTCAATCCTCACCCTGCGTCGGTGTGGTGAGACGTTTCACTGGGTGATCTTGACTTCAACGATGCTGTTCAACTCACCGAACGGATTCGATTCCACGTACTTGTTGTATGGATCCTGCAACCATTCGCCGTCGACGACCAGGCGGTAGCGGTAACGGCCCGGTGACACGTCGACGCAGGTCTGGAAAACGCCAAGATTCTCGTCGCGTTGCAGTGGCGTCGTCTGGGGTCTCCATTGGTTGAAGTCGCTGGCGATCTGGACCGTCGTGGCGCCGTTGACCGGCTGCACGAACTGCAGGCCCTGAGTCGTGGCTCGCGCC
>Ga0310125_10001609_pt1 | contig 11469 bp, 7 predicted proteins | sample CB11b_Tmax_Bot8__FD_203508 | JGI IMG/M metagenome (GOLD analysis project Ga0310125, IMG submission 203508) | Marine microbial communities from Western Arctic Ocean, Canada - CB11b_Tmax_Bot8 | ecosystem: Environmental > Aquatic > Marine > Oceanic | place: Canada: Western Arctic Ocean | collected... | reverse complement strand
TAAGTGATTCGTTAGGAGTGTATCCCCAGTATTCTTTACGAACCAACTCATGTAAGCGTTCCGCAAATGCTTCAGCGAAACGATCTGCCAATGCTTTTAACATTATTGAGCTATAATCATCATGCTCATTTTCGAACTGTTTTATACGTTCTTCCATATTAAAACCAGTTGCAACAGCGAATGCGCCAATGTAATCATTTTTTTTAGTTTCTTTTGGAGCAATAAAATCGGCTAGAGCAAAATTACATTGCCCAGGTGGTTTTTGGGTTTGCTGTCTCAGAGAATGTATTGTAGTCAGAAGATTATTTCTTTTTTCATTAGTATAGATTTCAATATCATCATAATTTACCGAATTTGCTGGAAATAAACCGTAGACACCTCTAGCAGTAAACCATTTTTCATTGATAATTTTTGATAACATAATTTGAGCATCATTATAAAGACGAGTTGCTTCTACTCCGACTATTTTATCGCTTAATATTTTTGGAAATTTTCCCGCAAGTTCCCATGCAACAAAAAATGGTGTCCAGTCGATATATTTTACTAACTCATTTAGCGGATAATCATGAAAAGCATTAATACCAAGTTTATTTGGTGTTATTGGGGAATAATCAGACCATGCAATTTTCTTATGATTATTGCGAGCTTCTTCCATTGTTAACCAATTTATTTTAGCTTGTTTTCCTTTGTGGCGCTCCCGTAATATATTATATTCTGATTGTATTTCTTTTGAATAAGATTTCTTCATATCAATATTGAGTAATTTTGTTGAAACACCAACAGCGCGTGAAGCATCTTTTACATGAACGACAAGATAATCATAGTCAGGATCGATTTTAACGGCAGTATGAGTTCTTGATGTAGTAGCCCCACCAATCATTAACGGAATTTGAAATTCCAGGCGTTTCATTTCTTTTGCCACATGAACCATCTCATCAAGTGATGGAGTAATTAAGCCACTTAAACCAATAATGTCTGCATTTTGCTCACGCGCAGTATCTAGAATTTTTTGTGCGGGTACCATAACTCCGAGATCAATGATTTCATAATTATTACATTGCAATACAACCCCAACTATATTTTTACCAATATCATGCACATCACCTTTTACTGTTGCTAATATAATTTTGCCATTACTTTTTATTTTTTCTCCATCTTTTTCAGCTTCAATGAAAGGAGTGAGATAACCAACCGCTTTTTTCATTACGCGTGCACTTTTTACCACTTGAGGTAAAAACATTTTACCGGCACCAAATAAATCACCTACAACATTCATTCCATCCATTAATGGACCTTCGATTACCTCAATTGGTCTTTTCACTTGTTTTCGTGCTTCTTCCGTATCTTCTATTATATAATCCGTAATTCCTTTTACTAAAGCATGAATCAATCTTTTACTAACCGTATCTTCACGCCATTTAGTGTCAGTCTTCTTTTGTTTTGCTTTTCCAGTTTTTACTGTTTGAGCAAAGTCAACTAAGCGTTCAGTTGAATCATCACGACGATTTAATAAAACATCTTCAATGTATCCGAGTAATTCTGTTGGTATTTCATCATATATACCTAACTGACCAGCATTTACAATTCCCATATCCATGCCTGATTGAATACCATGGAATAAAAAAGCAGTATGCATTGCTTCACGAACAGAATTGTTTCCACGAAATGAAAATGACACATTACTTAGCCCGCCACTAACTAATGCATGGGGCAAATGTTTTTTTATCATTCGTGTTACTTCAAAAAATGAAACTGCATAGTTGTTGTGTTCTTCCATGCCGGTAGCAATAGTTAAAATATTTGGATCAAAGATAATATCTTCCGGTGGAAAGTTAACTTTATTTATTAAAATATCATATGAACGTTTGCAAACTTCAAATCGTCTTTCAGTTGTATCTGCCTGACCTTTTTCATCGAATGCCATCACAACAACTGCAGCACCATAGCGTTTTACTAATATTGCATGCCCAATGAATACTTTTTCACCTTCTTTTAGACTTATTGAATTAACAATTCCTTTGCCTTGTATGCATTGCAACCCAGCTTCAATTACACTCCATTTAGAAGAGTCGATCATAATTGGTACTCGACTAATATCAGGTTCTGAACTAATTAATTTTAAAAAGTCAGCCATTAGCTGCTCTGATTCAAGCATACCTTCATCCATACAGATATCGATAATCTGCGCACCATTCTCAACTTGTTGACGCGCAATATCGAGGGCAGCCTCCATGTTCTCGTCTTCTTTAATTAATTTTAGAAATTTTGGAGAGCCAGCAACATTTGTTCTTTCTCCAATATTGATAAAATTAACATTATTAGTGATATTAAATGCCTCAAGACCACTTAATCGTTGCGAAGTTTGTACATCTGGGCGTTTTCTAGGGCTAATTGTTTCAACGGTCTCAGATATTTTTCTTATATGATCCGGTGTAGTACCGCAACACCCGCCAACAATATTTAAGAATCCTGAATTAGCCCACTCCTCAATATGTTTTGCCATTGAATCGGCGTCCAAATCATATTCGCCAAACTCATTTGGTAGTCCAGCATTGGGATGGGCGCTTACAAAACAATTTGAAAAGCTAGAAAGTTCTTCAATATATTGACGTAAGTCATTGGGACCTAAGGCACAATTAAGCCCTATTGAAAGAGGTTTTGCATGCTTAACTGAATTCCAAAAAGCTTCTGTAGTTTGCCCTGTTAGCGTACGACCAGAAGCATCAGTTATCGTGCCTGAAATCATGATAGGAAGATTAATGCTATTTTTTTCAAAATATTCGTCAATAGCAAATAATGCAGCCTTTGCATTCAGTGTATCAAAAATAGTTTCCACTAAAATCATATCGGCTTGACCATCAATAAGTCCTTTTAACGCCCCTATGTATGCTGAAACAAGTTCCCCGAAATTTATATTTCGGTAACCTGGATTATTAACATCTGGAGATATTGAACAAGTTCGGTTTGTTGGGCCAAGAACGCCAGCAACAAAGCGAGGTTTTGCATCTTTTTCTTCGAAGTCATCAGCAACAGATCGGGCTAGAGCTGCACCCTGTTTATTTAACTCGTAGACTAAATCTTCCATTTGGTAGTCAGCCATAGCAATAGATGTAGAATTGAATGTATTAGTTTCTACAATGTCTGCGCCGGCTTCAAAGTATGCGTTATGAATTGCTTTGATAATATCTGGCTGCGTTACTGAGAGTAGGTCGTTATTGCCTTTTAAATCACAGGGGTGTTTTTTAAATTGTTCTCCACGATAGTCTGCTTCTTCTAATTTGTAAGACTGTATCATTGTGCCCATCCCACCGTCTAAAACTAGAATTCGCTCAGTCATAAGCTCTTTTATTTGTTTAGATTTATTAATCATGGTTTTTTGATAATTTGATTTATCTTGATTTTAGTTGGGCTGCAATAGGATATCAGTTTCAAACATGAACTGTTAAGAGTTGTCTCATTTGACTATTTGTTGATACCACACTACGACAACACCATAACTGAGAAGTGCGGCTAAAGAAGTTTTATTTTACTAGCTGTTTAGGGTTATTCGACAATTACGTGTGAGCCTTTTGGCCTAAACACAAACCAACCAACATAACCAACAGGCCAGGCAATCAGTGCCATCATCATGCCCTTGGTTAGCGCTAGTGCTGCCGCAATTACAAATATAAGAGGCAAGATAGTTCCTTTTATTCCCATATCTCGGGTAGCTGCGTCACCATATATCCACAATATACTGCAGACGTAAACCGAACAAAGAATTATAAAAATAAAAACTTCTGTTGAATTACCAAATGAAATAGACACGTAAATCTCCTTAGAAGTTATTCTTTCATATGATGTTTAGCATCAACAGGACGCATTGTTGCGTTCATTATTAATGCCACAAATAGGACTACCGCCATTAAATACATTGTCGTATTGTAGAGTCCCGAAGTTGGATCAACAGTACCTGAAGGCGCTATTTCCATTAATTTATTTATAGTCACCGTTTTTGCAGCAACTAACTGGTCAAGCTGATTTACACCTGCTCCGAATTTTTCCTGAAATGTAGTCGGATCAATTTTTCCCACTAGATTATGAATTGCATTTTTAACTGATATTTCTCTTAGGGATGTTATGGCAAGGGGTCCAAAAACTCCAGCGCTTGCCCATGCGGTTAATAGTCGGCCATGTATACCGCCAACATACTTAGTGCCAAAAATATCAGCGAGATATGCAGGTATTGTAGCAAAACCGCCGCCATACATAGTGAATATCAGCATGGTTGCTGCGTAGAAATAAACTAACCAGACAACGCTAGGATTTACACTAACTTGTTGTGCTGTATACGGTATTGAGCAGTACAAAATAATCCCCAGTGTAAAAAATATCCAATAGGTATTTCTGCGCCCAAGATAGTCAGAGGAACTTGCCCAGAAGATACGACCGATCATATTAAAAAGGCTAATCATTAAGACATAAGTTGATGCAAAGGCAGCATCCACAATATGCGGAAGGGTGCTACCAAAAATCTCACTCATCATTGTTTTAGCTACACCTAAAACACCGATGCCCGCCGTTACGTTAAAACATAAAATGACCCATAATTGATAAAATTGACGAGTTTTTAATGCCTCATCGATATGTACATGATGTTGAGTAATCATACTTTTCAGTTTATCTTCAGCTGGTGGTTCCCATCCCGCGGGCTTCCACCCTTCACGTGGGATACGATAGCCAAACGCGGCACACAACATAATGACAAAGTAGATAGCACCCAGTGTAAAAAAAGCTTGAGCAACACCAACAGTACCTGTGCCAACAAGGTAGACTCCTTCAGGCCCAGGGGCATACATACCAGCTAGATCATTAGCTCCAACCACAACAACTTCTCGTAGTTCTCCGGCAATTTCAACAAGACGTCTACCACTCTGTGTAATTAATTCAACAGCATCAACAGTGCCAAGATATTCAGGAGCTTTGTAATATATTTTAATGAATGGCTCGATCATAAATTTAGCTATCATAGCGCCACCACCAAAACCCATAATAGCGATCCCCGTTGCCATTCCACGCCTATCAGGAAACCATCTGATTAGTGTTCCAACTGGCGAAACATAGCCAAGCCCCAGCCCACAACCTCCAATCACACCGTAACCAAGGTACAGCAACCAAAGTTCCCCAGTTAATATACCTATACCACCAACAATAAAACCACCACCCCAACAAATGGCGGACACAGTTCCAACCATGCGAGGACCAACTTTTTCAAGCCATTTACCCCCAACGGCAGCAGATAATCCGAGAAATACAATTGCAACAGTAAAAATCCAAACGACACTTTTTAATGTCCAGTCATCAGCAGCACTTGTCACAACACCAAGACGTTTTATTAATGCAGGATTAAATAGGCTCCAAGCGTAAACAGAGCCTATACATAAATGAATACCTAATGCAGCAGGGGCAACCAACCAACGATTGAAGCCTTCTTTGGCTACGATATGCTTTTTTGACAAAATATCTAGCATGACTGGAGAACTCCCTAAAAAATATATTGAAGATTTTTATTATTTATTATGTTTTTTTGAATCAGTTTTTATTGTTGTATATTAAATGACCGAGAAAGTACTTTATTTGATTAGAGATAGGATAAACAGTATTATCATTAATTGAAAGCACTAGGTGCCAACTGTTTTTTTAAATATGACAGTTGTGTTAAACGGGAAGTCAGTCAAATCCTGACGCTGCCCCCGCAACGGTAGACGAGTTAAAAATCATTCAAAATGTCACTGTACCAGTTGAAGCAAGACAGTATGGGAAGACGAATGATTGATGCAAAGCATACTCGTAAGCCCGGAGACCGGCCTTAAATTTCAGAAAAAACATTCTGCGGGTGGCAGTATGGAATCTATTTATAAATTCTAGCAATAGACAGTAGATTCAATACCTACCAGATTCCACTTATACCCGCATTAAATATCTACTTAATATTACACGGGCGGTGTATGAGAAAAACTTTAACTATGTCGTTTCCAGATTATTTTGTTTTATTTATATTCATATATGTTATTTCTTATAATACTTTTGCTGAAAATATAAAAAGATTTGAAGGATTAATCGTAAATGGCACAAGATTAGATCAAAATAATATTGAGGATTTACCATTAAATATTTCTGTTATAACCGCTGAAGAAATTAAATTAAGTCCAGCACAAACACTCCCCGAGTTACTTTCACAAGAACCAGGCATTCAGAAAAGTAGTCAATTTGGTAATCATGCCGTTAGAAGCGATATTGACATTCGAGGGTTTGGAGCAAGAGGTACTCAAAATACGTTAATTTTATTAGATGGCAAACGTCTTAACGATAATGATCAATCGACAATTAATTTTAGTGCTATACCGATGGAGAATATTGAGAGAATAGAGATTATAAAAAGTGCAGGCGGCGTGCTCTACGGTGATGGCGCAGTAGGCGGCGCTATTAATATTATTACCAAAACACCATCTTATAAAACTAAGAAATATTTAATTGAGCAAACAATGGGCTCATATGATTCAATCCAGACAGATGTGGCAGCTAAATACAGTAACGAGAAAATTTCACTTAATCTCTTTGGTAGTCTTATTCACTCAGATGGCTATCGAGTTAATAACAAATTAGAGCAACAATCTTTATCAACAAATTTCAGTTATTTTATTAGTAACACGGAAATTTTTTTAAAATTTGGAATATCTGAGCAAAATTTAAGACTTCCTGGTGATAGGGCCGTTAATTTTGTTACAGGTGTAGATGAATTTTCTTCTGATAGAAAGGGATCAGATGATCCATTTGATTTTGCTATCGAAGAGGGATCTTTCTTAACATTAGGTTTCATACATTCTTTTGCAGATAATATCGAATTACTAGTAGATGGTGGATATAAAACCAAAGAAAGCGATATTTTTGTAGAGAATAGCCAAGAATTTCGAAATACAAATCATGCAAATCTATATTTTAGCCCCCAGCTAAAATGGAAATTTGACTTATTTCATGCAGAACATAATATTAATATAGGCTTTGATATTTACCATTATCAGTTTGGTTTAGATATCGAAAATACCACCGCAGCTGATACAAATCATGTGATAGCTCAACCACAGCATAGGCTTGATATCGAACAGGAAAACTATTCATTTTATTTAAACGATTTTTTCAAATTTACACCAAACACTACATTCCAAGCAGGAGCTCGTATACAACATAGCAATGTTGATGCATTTGATCAGTTTGATTCGACTGCTAGAACTGCTGGTTTCGCGAGCAGCCAAAGACCTTCGCTTAATAAATCGGACAGAGGGTATATGGCTAACTTTGGGATTAAACATCAGTTTAATTCCTATTTTTCTAGCTATATTACAACTGGGCAGAGTATACGTTTTGCAAATAATGATGATTTTAATCAATTAGACGCAACTTTTGCGCCTAGTTTTTCTAATATAAAACCACAACGCGGCAGATATCTTGATGGCGGAGTCATATATTCTAGCGAATATCTTAATACTTCGTTCAGTGCGTATTTAATGGAAATGACAAATCAAATTGATTTTGATCCAGCACGTTCTATCAATAGAAATTTTGAACCAATTAAAAGGGAGGGGCTAGAGTATAGTATTTTACTTAAACCTACTGATGAAATTACAACCAATTTTAATTATGCATTTACTAAAGCAGTTTTTGATGAAGGATTAAATAAAGGCAATAACGTTCCACTTGTTGCGAAACATACAGCAAATTTGGCTTTTAATTATAATCTGTTTAGGAATATGAATTTATCGGCAACATGGAATTATGTTGGAGATAAAGTTTTTGATAATGATCAGGATAATACATTTTTTGCCAAAATTCCTTCGCACTCGTCCATTGATATGAAATTGGGCTATGAGCGAGGTAATTTTGATGTAAATTTTTCAGTTAACAATTTGTTAAATAAAGAATATTTCGAGACCGGAACCGCTAATAGTCTGCTTTTTGATGCCGCACATACGCGATTTAATGCATCACCCATGCCAGAGAGAAACTTTTCGTTTACAATACGATATAAGTTTGACTAAATAGATATATTACTCGGAGTTTAGAATTATGTTTAACTCAAGCATAAAAGTAGATAAGAATATTACGATCATTTTAAGTTTGATTTTGTTTGCTGTTGTCTTAAGGTTACTTCCTCATCCGCCAAATTTCTCACCTATAGGCGCAATTGGTTTATTTGCCGGATGCTATCTAAGTTTAAAAAGATTCTGGTTAATACCTATTGCTGCGCTATTTGTTAGTGATTTTGTACTGGGTTTTTATCATCCAATTTCAATGCTTAGTGTTTATCTTTCCTTTGGGATATCGGCACTATTGGGTAGCTTTTTTTTAAAAGATAAAATAACACCATTCAGAATTACTGGGACTGCAATTTTCTCCGCTACACAATTTTTTATTCTTAGTAATTTAGGTGTTTGGATTTCAGGATTAATTTATCCAATAAATATTACGGGTCTTATTAGTTGTTATGTAATGGCAATTCCATTTTATGGAAATACACTATTAAGCGAGCTCTTTTATGCATTTATTCTTTTTGCAACTTATTATTTTCTAACTAATTTTGTCAAAAAGGGAAATACACATAATACAAAAAGTATTTAGTAATATTTCTTAATTCTATTCTTTAGATTTTCTCAAATATTATTAAAATATCTATATGCAATTTAAGTAATATAAATAATGTCTAATCGTTTAACAAAAATTTATACACGTACTGGCGATGATGGAACGACGGGGCTCGCGAATTCCAATCGAATTGATAAGTTCAACACACGAATAGAAGCCATGGGTGAGATAGATGAGCTTAATAGTCTAATCGGTGTTCTTGTGGCGAATGAACTACCTAACGATATTTCAGGGTATTTATTAAATATTCAACATAGATTGTTTGATATTGGCGCAGAATTGGCAATACCGGGAAATGCTCTAACATCGCCAGATTGCGTAAAAAGATTGGAAGATTTAATTGATTCTTATAACAATGAACTTCCAGCGCTTAAGGAATTTGTTTTACCAGGAGGTTCGATGTCTGCTTCACTATGCCACCTCGCTAGAACAGTTTGTCGTCGCGCTGAACGCACACTTGTTAAATTAGCACGAAACGAATCTTTTAATTCTGAAACATTACGTTACATAAATCGTCTGTCCGATTTATTATTTGTATTTGCGAGAACACTAAATCAAAACGGAAAAGATAAGGAAGTATTATGGGACAGTGATCGATTAAAGCATTCTGTTTAATTGATATTATTTTTCTAATACCATATATTTCCCTTCTCTTTTCATATCAAGTTTTCCAAGAAAAGACATTCCTAGTAATGTTATACCAGTCATGTCATCTGAAACAACACCCAAAACACTATATAGCTCAATATCTCCTACCTTAACTTTTTTTAATTTTACCCCGTAAGCTATAGACATGCCCTTTGCGGTTTCCAATTGAATTTTATTGCCTTTTTCGTATTTAATTTTAAGTTGTTTTGCTAAATCACTGCTCATTGAGACATATGTTGCGCCAGTATCGACTAAAAATTCCACAGTTTTTCCATTTATTTGACCTTTAGTTAAATACATTCCATTAGCATCTCCTTTAATTGTTGCTTTTTTTCTAATAGAAATAGTATTTTTATCGTCAGATGTTGTCTTAAATGTGTTGCCTATTTTTTCATCAAGAGTAAAAACTTTAGAGATACCGTCAATTTCAATAGTCGCCTCCTTGCTATTTGATTTTATTAATTTGACTCCCTCAGGTGTTAGCTTATTTTTTTTTAGTATTTGCTGTTTACCATCAATTGTGACAACAACTTTATCTTTAAATAAACCATTGATAATTATATTTTCGATAGCAAGAGAAATTTGAGGCACAACAGTGCCTATAGAGAATATTACAAATAAGGCATACACATGCTTCATTTATCTATTATAGCTATTTTAAGTACGTAGAATAATGAATTTTACTTTTATTTGGCAATAATTCTATGCTCCAATTATCAATAGCCCAGTCTAAAATTGTTTTGGTATCAGAATCTATAATTCCAGTTGGTGGTGATTGTCCTAAGAATTTGAGTGCATTTACTAAGCTTCTTCTAGGATTTGATACTACAGACTTTGTTATCTTATCCGCCTTACTTATTTTTTTTCCTTTATTATCAATTACAATTGGAAGATGAAGATATGTTGGAGTTATATATTTAAGTTTTTTTTGTAAGAAAATTTGTCTTGGTGTCGAATCAAGCAAATCAAATCCTCGTACAATGTGTGTAATATTTTGCTCGCCATCATCAACTGCGGCCACGAGATGGTATGCAAAATAACCATCAGCCCTTTTAATTATAAAATCTCCAATTTCTGAATCTATAGATTGGGAATAGTAACCTTGCAATCTATCAAATATAGAAATTGGGATATTATTTGTTTTTATTCTAATTGATTGATTAGAATTTAAAGTGTGAATTTTATCACGACACGTTCCAGGATAAATCATCCCTTTTATTTCTTTTCTAGAGCAGTCGCATGAAAAGATGCATTTTAATTTTTCAAGTTTTTTAAAGGCTATTTCATATAAATCAATTCGTTGTGTTTGATATACAATTGGTTCATCCCAAATAAGTCCTAGCTGTTCGAGCTGTTCTAAAATTATTTTATCAGCACCTAATTTATTTCGGGATTGGTCAATATCATCAATTCTAACTAACCATGCGCCCTTTTTACTCTTGGCATCAAGATAACTTCCTAGAGCAGTTATTATTGATCCGAAGTGAAGTGGACCACTTGGAGTAGGAGCAAAACGACCACGATAACAATTACGATTAGATTGTTTTACTGTGTCCACATGTACTTATGACTTAGAATTATGAGTTTAATTGAATAAAATATTTACCTTAAATACTTATCGGTCGGAGTGAATGGTGTCACGAAATTGCTTTTCTTTTCGCTCGTGTCGTTCTTGCGCTTCCAGACAAAGCGTTGCAACTGGTCTTGCTTCTAAACGTTTAATTCCAATTTCATCACCAGTTTCTTCGCAAAAACCATATGTTCCGTCATCTATTCTTTGTATCGCTTCATTAATTTTTCGTAATAATTTACGCTCACGATCACGTGTCCGTAATTCAAGCCCAAATTCTTCTTCTTGTGATGCACGATCTATTGGATCAGGAAAATTACCCGCATCTTCCTGCATATGAGTGATTGTTCGATTAACTTCATACTGTAAATCAGTTTTCCATTTTGTGAGTATTTCACGAAAATGGCTTAACTGTTTTTTACCCATATAGGTTTCGCTATGTTTCCTTTCGTACGGTTTAAAATCAGGTTTCTCAACACTTGTTCGTCTTTTTAAAATCCTGTTTTTTGAGGCAACCTTCTTTTTAGGGGCAGCTTTCTTCTTAGCCACTTTCTTTTTAGCGGCAACTTTCT
>Ga0310125_10001608_pt1 | contig 11473 bp, 13 predicted proteins | sample CB11b_Tmax_Bot8__FD_203508 | JGI IMG/M metagenome (GOLD analysis project Ga0310125, IMG submission 203508) | Marine microbial communities from Western Arctic Ocean, Canada - CB11b_Tmax_Bot8 | ecosystem: Environmental > Aquatic > Marine > Oceanic | place: Canada: Western Arctic Ocean | collected... | reverse complement strand
ACGGACGCCACGCCGTTTTCCTCCTCGATAGATGCGAGGGTCTCCCGTGCCCGCGCGGTCTCGTTGTCCACCAGCAGCACGCGACCGCCCTCTTTTGCGAGCAGGATAGATATGGCCTTGCCGGTACCGACGCCGGGGCCGCTGGAGCCGGCGCCGGTCACTATCGCCACCTTGCCTTCAAGTCTCGGCCTTTTCTCAGCCATCCAGCACCCCTGGTCCGCTACGGGACGATCAGCACCAGCTTCCCGAAAAAGGTCTGGGCCTCCATATCCTCGTGGGCCTTTGCCGCCTCTTGTAGCGGGTAGGTCTTGTGTATAACTCCTCGGATGACGCCCCGCTCAGCCATCTGCACGATATGGCTCAGATCGCCGCTGCGGCCCATGAACACTCCCAGGATGGTCTGCTGCTTGAGGAAGAGCGTCCCCATCTGCAGCTCGGCGCGGTAGCCGGACGTGACGCCGCAGATCCCGTAGCGGCCGCCCGGCGCCAGCGCCGCGGTGGCCGTGGGCCATGCGTCGGCGCCCACGTGGTCCAGCACCACGTCGGCGCCTCGGCCTCCGGTCAGGTTCCTTACTCGTGTCGTGACGTCTTCAGTCGTGTAGTTGACCACCGCGTCGGCGCCCAACTCGGTGGCCATGCGCGCCTTCTCGTCGGTACTGGTGGTGGCGATGACCGTCGCGCCGACCACGTTCTTGGCCACCTGGATGGCCGCGGTGCCGACTCCGCTGGACGCCGAGAGCACCAGCGCCGTCTCCCACGGCTTCAGGTCGGCCTTGCGGAGCAGCAGCGACCACGAGGGCATGAACACCGTCGGCAGCGAGGCGCCCTGCTCGTAGCTCACGGAGTCGGGCAGCGGCACCGCGTTGACCGCGGGCACGCTGACGTACTCAGCGTAGCTGCCCGCCGTGGTGGAGCCGATACGCCCTGACGAGGAGCACAGCTCGTCGCTGCCCCCGGCGCACTGGGCGCACCGGCCGCAGGTCAGACGGGGGTTGATGACGACGCGGTCGCCGGGCGCGAGGCCGGTGACCGCGCTGCCGGTCTCGACCACGTCGCCCGCCGTGTCTCCGCCCAGGATGTGCGGCCCGGACAGCGCCACGCGGGTGCCCTTGACGCCGGCGCGGGTGAACAGGTCGAGCCGGTTGACGGACGTGGCCCTGACCCGGACCTTGACGTCGTTGGGGCCGACATCCGGCTCGGGCAGGTCGCCGCAGGTAAGGGCGTCGACCCCGCCGTGCTTCTCGATGTAGACCGCCTTCATGTCGGCCCCGCCGATCGGCGCTCAGCTTCCAACAAGGGGTATCACCTCTTCAACGAATTCGTTCATCCGGTCCACGGTCTCGTCCAGGGTGGGCCTCTGGAATCCCAGCACCAGGTGGCGGACACCCAGTTCCTCGAATGCGCGGATGTCCCCGGCGACCTGCTCGGGGGTGCCGGTAAAGCAGGGGCGGCCCCCCGCCGGCCGCATGGACGCGCGGGGATCATCGTACCACCCTGCGCTGTACCCGATGTCGATCTAGGCCGGATCGCGGCCGGCCTCCTCCGCGTAGTGGCGTAGCCGCGCCAGGGCGTAGGAAACCCGCTCCGGGGTGTCGACCGGATATGTGGAATTGGTGCCGATGGGATACCAGCCGTCGCCCAGCCGGGCCGCGCGTCGAAGCGCCCGCGGGCTCTCCCCGCCGATCCAGATCGGTGAGTGCGGTTTCTGCACCGGCCTTGGGCCTAACTTGATGTCGGAGAAGCTGGCGTATCTCCCGTCGAAGGTCGGGTTATCGGACGTCCAGAGTTCTCTGAAAACGCGGATGTACTCGTCGGCCACGTCGCCGCGCTCGTCGAAGGGCGGAGCGCCTATGGCCTCGAACTCCTCCTGCATCCAGCCGACCCCGCAGCCTACGATCAGGCGACCCCCTGAGAGCACGTTTATGGAGGCCAGCATCTTCGCCGTCAGCACCGGGCCACGATGCGGCAGCACCATCACCGAGGTGAGCAGCCGGGCCTTCTGCGTCCGCGCGGCGATGAAGCTCAGCAAAGTGAACTGGTCTAGGCAGTCGCCCGAGCCGCCGTACTCTCCGCTCTCGCCCTGGGTATGATGACGTGGTCGCTGACGGCGATGAGGCCGAAGCCCATCTGCTCGCCGCGGTCAACGAGGGTCGCGATAGCGTCCGGCGTCGCCGGCAGGCCGCCGGTTGGGATGTTGAAGCCGTATTCCATACGATTCACCTGCGTATTGCATTCGCCGGGCAGGGGCGGGTTTGATGGTCATTGACAAGGTACTTTTGCGGAGTCCCGGGCTGTCACCCTGAGCTATGCGAGGGTCTGGGGTGGCGGGGATGGCCCCCGCATTCGCCCCGTAATTCGCTGCCGTGGACTTTGCTGAAGACCCCACCCAAAATCCTGCATCCCGATGCGGCATCGGGACTCAGGAAGACATCGCGTCGGAGGGTAGGCTATAGCGTCACGGGAACGCGGTCAACCTGGCCGGAAAGCCTGCATGGTGGGGCCGCCTGGCCACACCCACCCTCACTTGGTGGCCGCGTTGGGCTCCTTCAGGAAGCCGGCGATGGTGTCGTAGTAGGCGCGGCCTCCGACGACGTAGGTGTCGTTGTGGTCGGCTCCGTCGATTGTGTAGAAGCGTTTGGGGACGGTGGCCGCGTCGTAGATCTCACGCCCCATGGCGATAGGCACCGTGCCGTCTCGGTCGCCGTGGAGTACCATCAGCGGCGAGCGGACATCCTTGATCTTGCTCATTGAGTCGTACCGGGTCTTGACCAGCTTCCCGACGCCCGGGAGGAACGGGTAGTGGTGCCGCGCCATCGCCTGTATGGATGTAAACGGCGACTCGAGAAGGACTGCGTAGAAGTCGTGCCTGGCAGCCATCTCGACGGCAACGGCGCCGCCCAGGGACCGCCCGAAGAGCACGATCCTGTCCTGGTCCACGTCGTCTCGCGACCGCAGGTAGGCCAGTGCGGCCTCGGCGTCGAGGTAGGTGCCGTCCTCGGAGGCACTGCCGTCGCTCAGGCCGAAGCCGCGGTAGTCGAAAGTGAGCACGTTCACGCCCAGGTAGCGGTGCATCTCTTCCAGGTTCCGCATAAGGCCTGAGATGTTGCCGGCGTTTCCGTGGGATAACAATAGCGTCGTGTCGCTACGGCCGGGAACGAACCACCCGTGCAGCTCCACGCCGTCGGCGGCCGTGAAACGGGCCTCGTCGAAGGCCAGGCCCCACTCGCCGGGGTCGGTGACGATGCCCCTGTCTGGGAAAAAGACGAAGTAGCGATCGATCAAGTTCGTGTACCGGGCGGCGCTCACAAGGACACCAGCACAAAAGCCGTGACGCCGGCGATGCGTAAGCCCTTCGGGATGACTTTCCGGGCGAGCAGTAGCGCCTCATTCATGGGGACGTCGGGCGTTGTCAGCTCTCGTTGCTAGCGGATTGCAGACCGCGGCGTTGCGCCCTGGACCTATTGTAGGATACAGCGGCGTTGTTCTTCGTTAGTGGGGGACAAAACGCAGGACATGAGTAGACCGCATGGCAGTCGTGGTACGGTCGATCGTGAGGATCGACCTGCACCGCGGGCCTTGCTAAGGCAGCATCGCGCGGTAGACTTCCTGGCCCTGGCGGAACAGGTCCACGACCTCGCGGCGCTGGGCGTCTTTGTAAAACTTCCCCTTCTTGTTCACCAGCTCCAGCGACGCGTCTATCTCCGCGATGAACCGGCGCGCTGCGTCCTGCTTGTGTGGCCCGTCGCCGCCCGCCCGCACGTAGACCGGGCTGGTGTGCGCGAAGATGGGCTGTAGGTAGCTGTCCCGGGCCTCGCTGGACACACGGGCGGCTACCCAGCCGTCGGATTCCGCGACCACGTCGGCCTCCAGGCGGCCCTCGGTTGAGCCCTGTGGGTACGACTCCGCCGCCACGACGGCGCCGTTGGACACGACCTCGACGCGGCTTATAGGGTAGTGTGACTTCCAGTTGACCAGGGTGGAGAGCCGCCGTTCCGACGAGGCCTCGACCTCGGCGCCCGGCGCCTGATTGTCCACAGAGAGCGTCAGCGCGGGCCCGTTGGTGATGAAGGTTCGGCCGGCCGTCAGGGCCTCGACCCACGACTCGTAGTCGAAGGGCCCGTCGCTGTGGGCGTAGACGCGGTTGCCGGAGCACAGGAACCAGTCGGAGCCCGTCGACGCGGGCAGCCTGATCCCGGCGTTCAGCATCTGGTAGTAGATGTCGTACTCGGCGTCGGCCCAGTAGGGGTCGAACAGGTTGAACGCGTCGACCTTCCCCAGCGCAGCCGCGACCGGTGCCTCCATGCCTCGGCCGTTGTGGCACCAGATCACGATCCCGCCCTGGCGCCGGGTGTCGTCGCAGGCATACGAGAGCGGCGGGTAGTCGGGGTCGAAGGCGTCCACCAGCATCCCGCGGCTGACCGGCTCCACCACGTTGCGGATGCTGAGCAACATGATGTGGCCATACCCCATGTTGTCGCCCTGCTCCTCGAGCCACCTCGCGCCGTGGCGGTTCTCCTCGCCGCACTGGACGTAGTGGTGGGCAGACGAGAACTCAGTGAGCATGCCCGGCGGGTACTTGTTGCTGGCGTAGTCGAGGTCCCACCGCCTGAGGACGCTGATGGCCGTCATGCGCAGATCCTCGACCCGGGGATCGAGCCACAGGCGCTCGTCCGGCCGCTCCTCCTTCTCGTCATAGTGGATGTGGGTGTTGCCGGGGTGCCAGCCCTGGTCGCCGAGCTCCGACCACCGCTCCAGCTCGACATCGATCGCAACCGTCTCGCGGGCGGGCATTTCCACGTCGACGACCGCGGGAACGTACTCGGTGCCGCGCTCGACGACGACGCGGGTGAGCCCTCGGGAGACCTTCACTTCGAAGGTGCCCTCGGAGTAGAAGAAGGGGTCGCCGGTGCCGACCTTGAGGATGGAGTCCCGCGGGTGGACAAAATTCCCGTCCGAGCTTGTGACCCCGACCTTGGCCGGGATCCGCTCGCCGGTGGCCTTGTCGGTGATGGAGCCGGCCAGTGTGGCGCCTCCCGGCGAGAAGGCTAGCCGTCCGAAGGTCCTGACCATCGCAGCGCCTCCCTGGTGGAGTCCAGTGTGGCTTGGTCCGTATGCCGCGCCCGCCGCGCCTGAGGAGGAGAAGCCGGCGCGTCAGCCAACGTAGTGGGGAAGGCGGGACTCGAACCCGCACGCCTTTCGGCACGTGGTCCTAAACCACGCTCGTCTGCCAATTCCGACACTTCCCCGTGTCGAGGGCGCGGCCATTATAGCCCGGCTTTGCGGCGAGTGTCATTGAAGCAGTGTCGCCTGGGAAGATGACCGCGGCGGTCAATACTGGCCCAGGGTGCCGCGCTTCCTGGCCACGCCCTCGGCATACTTGAAGGCGACCCAGCCTACGACTAGAAACAGCACGGAGTGCACCAGCAGGAAGGCGAGACTGCCGTCGGACCAGATGGCGTTCAGCGAATGGCCCTCCAGCATGACGTCGCGCAGGACGATGATCCCTTGTGTGGTGGGCAGGGCCCTTCGCGGCGAGCTCGACGCTGTCCGGCAGCCGGTCCACTGGCAGCAGCGAGCCGTTGAGGAACAGCAGCAGGTTCGTCACCATGTTGGTCAGGGCGGGCACCCGCTTGAACACGAGGGTCTCCGGCTACTCAGACGAACGCCGACGCGGTGACACGTGGCTGCACCCCGGGCCAAGCAACCTTGAAGAGACGCGGTAGGGCTTCTGTGTAGGGAGGCTAGAAGCCGGCGCGCTTGTCGCAGACCCGAACGAAGGGCTCGTTGACCAGGAACCTGCGTAGGTTCTCCTTGAAGAGCTGCTGGCGCCCCTCGTACATCTCCGGGCTGGACGCCGACGAGTGCGGCGAGATTATGGTGTTCAGGTCCCACAGCGGGCTGTCCACGGGCAGCGGCTCGACGTCGGCCACATCGAGGCCGGCGCCGGCTATGCGCCCGGACCTAAGACCCTCAATCATGGCGTCCTCGTCGACGATGCCCCCGCGTGAGATCACGATCACGTGCGCGCCTTCTTTCAGATGCGCGAAACGCCCCGCGTCGATCATCTTGTCGGTCTCGGCGGTGTACGGGACCGCCACCACGAACCAGTCGGAGATGCTCATCAGCTCGTCCAGGCGCTCGAGACCCCAGACCTCTTTGACCACGGGCGTAGGCGGTTTCGGGTGCAGGTCGACACCGTAGACGTCCATGTTGAACGCGTGGGCGCGGACGGCCACCGCCATACCGATCTGACCCAGGGCCAGGATGCCCATCGTCCGGCCGGTCAGCTCCGCGAAGCGGGCCGTGTAGTTGCTCCCTCCCCAGCGGCGCGCCCGCTGATCGTCCCATGCCTCGCCGAATCGGTGCGCCAGGGCGACGACCATCCCCATAACGTGGTCGGCCATGACGTTGACGTGAGGACCGGGCGAGTTAGTCAGCACGACGTCGCTTTCGACCAGCTCTGGGATCTCCACAAGCCGATCGATTCCGACCCCAGGGCAGTGGATCCACTGCAGCCGGTCGGCCGCCAGGAAGACGTCCCTGGTTATCCAGCCGAAGTAGGCGTTGGCGTCCTTGATCTCTTTCATCTGGTCCTCGACGGTGTCGACGACCTTGATGTCGACCTCGGGGAAGCTGGTTTTCAGGTCCGCGTAGAACGCGCTGTTCTCGGGCCAGATGCCTTCGGCCGGCATTGTCATCAGCAGCTTCATTTTGGAGAGGCTCCTTCTGTCAGAGATTGGCAGAGTATATCACCGGCTATCAAAAGCCGGCGCGCTTGTCGCACACGTAGATGAATTGCTTGTTGGCCAGGAACCTGCGCAGGTTCTCCTTGAAGTTCTCCCTGCCGCCGGCGCGGGCGTCGGGAGAATTGGCCGAAGTGTGTGGGGACAGTACGACGTTCTCCATGTCCCAGAGCGGGCTCTCGACGGGCAGCGGCTCCACGGCCGTCACGTCCAGGGCGGCCCCGGCCAGGTGGCCGGAGCGCAGATGCTTGATCAGCGCCTCCTCATCGACGATATTGCCTCTGGAGATCGCGACCACGTACGCGCCTTGCTTGAGAAGGCCCAACCTGCGTGAGTCAATGAGCCCCCGGGTCTCGGCCGTAAGGGGCGCCGTCACGACGAACCAGTCCGACATCTCGAGCAGCTCGTCCAGGCGCTCGAGTCCCCACAGGCCCGAGACGCCCGGCGGCGGGGACTCGGGGTCCTTGTCGACCGCGTAGACCTCCAATCCGAAGCCGATAGCCCTCTGGGCCACCGCCTTGCCCACGTCTCCGAGGGCCAGGATGCCCATCACGCGCCCGTCGAGGTCTACGAACGGCGAAGAGCCGGCCTTGCCGGCCTGCCAGTCATGAGCGCGCTGGGCGTCAATCAGCCTGGGTAGTCGGTGGGCGAGGCTCAGTATCATCGCGAAGACGTGGTTCGCCATCGGAAGGGCGTGGGGCCCTCTGGAGTTGGTCAGCACGACGTCGCTGTCCACCAGCTCGGGCAGGTCAACGATCTGGTTGATCCCGGTGCCGGGGCGCTGTATCCAGCGCAGCTTTTCCGCGGCGATGAAGGCCTCCCGCGTTGGCCAGCCGTACATCGCGTCGGCGTCCGCGAGTTGCTCGAGCTGCTCGGCCTGGTTGGTGGCCACTGTGAACGTGATCCCAACGTGCTCGGCTCTCAGCTCGTCGGCAAGGGGCTCGTGGTCGCCGGTGAGGACGATCTTCATCATGGATCTTCTTAGGTGCTCTGGTTGGTCAGGCGTCCGCTGCCGTGGCCTGGGCGTCGGCCAGGCACAGCTCGATCTCGCGGCGGACGGCCGTGTCGTCCTCGGTCTCCAACGCCGATCGCAGGGCGGACCTGGCTTCGTCACCGCCAATACGGCCCAGGGCCCAGGCGGCGTGCTCCCTCACCAGTGCGTCGCGCGCACCCAGCGACTTGACCAGCGCCGGGACCGCCACCGGGTCCCCGATGTTGCCCAGGGCGACGCAGACGTTGCGCTGAAGGCCGGCGCGCTTGGCGCGTTTTATCGGGCTGCCGCGGAACCGCTCCCTGAAGTCCTCGTCGCTCATCTCCAGCAGTGGCAGCAGCTCGGGCGCGGCGAAGTCGTGGCGCTGGCGGAAGGCCGGCTCGTTCCCGCCGCCGGCTTTCCGGTTCACGGGGCACACGTCCTGGCAGATGTCGCAGCCAAAGACCCAGTCCCCCACCAGCGGCCGCAGTTCTCTTGGAATCGAACCCCGGAGCTCGATGGTGAGGAAGGAGATGCAGCGCCGGTTGTCTATCACGAAGGGGGCCACGATGGCGCCGGTCGGGCAGTCGTCGATGCAGCGCACGCATTCGCCGCAGTTCTTGGCCAGCGGCGGGTCCGGCTCCAACTCCAGGTCGGTGACGACGTTGCCCAGCAGGATCCACGAGCCGAGCGTGGGATTGAGGATGTTGGTGTTCTTGCCGAACCAGCCGATTCCGGCCCGCTCGGCGGCGGCCCGGTCGTTCATCGGGCCGTCGTCGACGAAGATGCGGGTAGCTACGGGGCGTCCCGCACGCTGGGACAGGCCGTCGCAGAACTGTCTGAGGCGTGCCTTCATCACGTCGTGGTAGTCGTCGCCCCAGGCGTACCGGGCCACCCGGCCGTGCGGTCCCGAGCCCTTCGTGCGTGGCTCGCCGGTCAGATAGCTCATCGCAAGCGAAACGATAGATCGCGCGCCGGGGAGGAGCACCCCGGGCCGGTTGGCCCGCCGCACGCGCTCCTCCGTGTACCAGGGCAGACCGTCCATCAGCCCCTCTCGCACGCGCTGGACCGCCGCCTGCTCGTCGCGGGAGAAGGGCTCGGCCGAGGCGATGCCCACGCTGTCGAAGCCAAGCCCGCGGGCGTAACGCTTGATGCTGTCTTCCAGGGTGACCATCAGACTGGGCCCAATTATGGCACAGGCTCGGACCGCCTTCCACGCCGCGGCTGGACCGACTCCCGTGGGTGGCGCCCTGCCAGCCGTCGTTGAGACGTGGCGGAGGGCTCGAATCACACTCGCCACGGTCCTGAGTTAGGTCCGCCTCTCATGTACGAGACCCGGGCGCAATGACTTGCACAAGGCCGGGCGCCTTACCGGGTATGGGTGCGTCCGTCTGAGGACCGCCACGTGCAAGCTGGACGTCGGAGGTTCGGGAGAGACGCTGTATGGTATCGTGGGTATTCAGACGCCCGATAGCTCGCAGCGCCGAGGGATATATGGCAACCGACAGCAGGCTAACGCACCTGGAGCTGGACGACGGCGACGTCGTTGTGGAGTGGGGCGACGGCCACAAGAGCCACTACGGGGCCAAGTACCTGCGTGTCAACTGCGCGTGCGCCGAGTGCATCGAGGAGTGGAGCCGTCGTCGCATCCTCGACCCGGCGACGGTTCAGGCCGACATACGCGCCGAGGACCACCTGATGGTTGGCCGATACGCGGTGCAGTTCCTGTGGAGCGATGAACACTACACCGGGATATACACTTTCGAGCTGCTCCGGAAGCTGTGCACCTGCGACGAGTGTAAGGCATTGCAGGCGCCGTAACCGGGCCGCAGCGGAGCGGGACGACAAAAGGCCCCGCCGGTTTTGTGTCGGCGGGGCCTTTTGTCGTCGTTCGGCTGGGAGTTAGATTCGGACTCGCGCCCGCCTGCCCCTGATGACGAGCAGACCGCCTGCCACGAGCAGCAGCACCGAGGCGATCAGGGCCGCCTGTGCCAGCATTGGAATTGCAGGCTCGCCGACTACAGGCGGCTGGCCCGGAACGTTGGGAATGTCCGGCACCTCTTCGAGGCTTGTCAGGTACGTGTCCAGGTCCTGGATTGATGCGGAGGCCTGGACGGCACCGTCGCCAAGGGCCACTGACCCGTTCAAAGCGGCTTCGAGATCGCTAATGACGGTGTTGCCGCCCGGGCCCAAAAAGATCTTGGCCAGGCTCAGGCTGGTCTCGTTGAGGATGCCGAGTGCAATGTCTCTGGCGCTTCCTGACTTGGTAATCGCGTTGTCGGCGCCGGTGGAGATAGCCGTAGTGATTGCCACTAGCTCCGCGTCGTCCGGTAAGGCCGAAGCAACGGCGTCGGCCTGGGCCGCCAGCGTCGTAGCGTGTCCAACGACTCCGATGCCGTCACCGAAGTCCTCGGTGGTGCCGTCGCCGTTCAGGTCGCCATAGTTCGCGCCGCCCGCGCCCTCGATGGCGTTGATGACGTGCTCGAGGTGGCTGTGTATGCCCTCGATGGTCGTCTCGTTCTTGGCCAGGTGAGCGTGTGTGACGGCCATGTTGAGCTGGGCTTCAAGGTTGCCAGCGGTCGTCTCCAGGGCACCGTGCCCTGCCCCGTAAACGATCCCGACCGGTAGTACGATCAGTAGCCCCAAGGCGATCAGAGAGACCTGCTTTATCCTGTGCATGTTGCGTCCCTCGCCTCCTGCGGTTCGTTTGATTCCGGACAACGTACGATGCATACGCTAACACAAGGAGTGTACTTGCGATAGACCTTGGGCAGTCAGTTTACCACAGAATGCTATAGATCGCCCAGATTGCCCCGCAAGACCGGATCGCCGGAAGGCTGGGGTTTGCCTGCCGCCTTGTCGACGGTGATCAAGATCGATTCGTAGTTGGAGATCGGCTCTGGCAGGAGGATGGTCTTGATGCCGTTTCCGTTGGAGTCGACGTCGATGGTGCCGGCGTTGTATTCAGTCCCCTCTTTGACCATCCAAACTCGGAAAACTCTGTCAGCAGGCAGCACCGGCATATTGGACGCCCACAGCTTCACAGCCGACTCCGATGCCCGTACAACTATCATGCCGCCGGCTTGTGTCGCCCTGTCGGTGGCCGAGAGCAGCTTCACCGAAGCGTCCGGCGCGTTGGCCCAGTAGGTGAGGTCCCGCAGGTCGTTGACCATCTTGGCCATCTCTGCCTCGCCGTCGGCCATCGTCTCGAGCTGGCTCTCCAGGACGTCTTTTTCCTCGGAGATGTCGTTGATCCTGACGTTTACCCACACGCCGGCCAGGATCAGCACCACCGCCATGACACCCGCGGCCGCTCCCGCGGGCCCCGACACCGTTCTCTGCCAGGTGTCGGACAGATTGCGGAGCCATCGGACCAGCTCACCGGCCGGAGTCGGGGCGACGGGCGTCGCCGGGATCCTCGCCATGAGCCTCTGCTTGACGCTGTCCGGGGCCTCCAATCGTGGGGCCGCGTAGACCAGGTGGACGAGTAGATCGGCCTCTTGCCGGAGTGTAACAAGGCACTCGGCGCAGCTATCGATGTGCGCCTCCATCTCGGCCATCTCGCGGTCGTCGAGGGCGCCGAGCATATACGGTGCCAGGCGCTCTTCGTTTTCCCTACAGCCCATCCCTAGTTCCACTCCTCCTGGGCCTGCGGGCCCATCAGGTCTCTGAGCTTCTTCAATGCCAATCGCATCCGGGTCTTCACGGTACCCAGGGGCTGGTCCAGCTTCTTTGCGATCTCGGAGTGGGTCAGGCCGCC
>Ga0310125_10001606_pt1 | contig 11476 bp, 7 predicted proteins | sample CB11b_Tmax_Bot8__FD_203508 | JGI IMG/M metagenome (GOLD analysis project Ga0310125, IMG submission 203508) | Marine microbial communities from Western Arctic Ocean, Canada - CB11b_Tmax_Bot8 | ecosystem: Environmental > Aquatic > Marine > Oceanic | place: Canada: Western Arctic Ocean | collected... | reverse complement strand
GCCCCCAATGCCCTCGGAGTCGGGAAACATCTCAGCCCAATCGGCGTGCAGGCGTGCGATGTCGATCGGGTTGCGACCGATCAGGGCGGTGGCCACCCGCTGTTGCCAGTCGTCGGGTTCGGGCACTTCGTCGGGTTCGATGTCGGAGATTTCGCCCCAGCCGACGTGGCCGCTGTCGGTAGTGGCCTTGAGGAACAGAAACGGAGAGGCCTCGACGACTTTGCGTGCCCCGCCGCCTTCCTGTGCGATTTGAGTCGCATAGCGACGCCGTACGTCAAACGGGACCAGCTCGACTTCGGTGATTCTCATTGTGTGCGGCCGTCTTTCCTGGTTGGCATCGGGGCCCGGGTCCGTTTCCGCCAGTCGAGCATCAGACGATGGAGCCGGTCGGCGACTTTCGGTTCTGTTCCGATCAGGTTGCGTGTTTCACCGATGTCGCGGCCGGTGTGATACAGCTCCTTTCGCCCGTCCTCGAAGAACTCGAGCAGCTTCCAGTCTCCCAGTCTCACGGCGGCGGCCGGAGTGGTCCGCCAGGCGCCCTGGCGTCCGTAGGCCTGCAGGTAGCCGGGGAAGTGCCAGAACAGAGGCCGCTGGGGCAGGCTCTGGCCTCGAAGCAGACCGGTGATGCTGACTCCGTCGCCGGTCTGTTTTTTCGGCAGCGGTGCTGCGGCGATCTCGGCCAACGTGGGATAGAAGTCGACGGTGATCACCGGTGTCGCACAGGTTGAGCCGGGCTTGGTGCGGCCGGGCCAGCGGACAATCATCGGCACTCGGATCCCTCCCTCGTAGAGCATCCCCTTGCCCCCTTTCAGGGGTGCGTTGTCGGTGATGCCGTTGGGGAGTTGGCTGTCGGCGGAGGTGTAGCCACCCAGCCCGCCGTTGTCGGAGGTGAAGATGACCAGGGTCTTGTCGGCGATCTTCATGTCATCCAGCGCGGCGAGCACTCGCCCGACGCCCGAGTCCATGGTCTCGACCATCGCCGCGTACTTTGCATTCCTGTGGCCTCCGACCTTCGCCCTCTTGCCGTATTTGGCGGCGAGCGCGGGCTTGGCCTGGATTGGCGTGTGCACGGCATAGAACGGCAGGTAGATGAACAGGGGCGTGTCGGCTGACTTGCGGACGTGGTTGCGGATCACGCCGGCGGCCTCGGTGCTGAGCCGGTCGGTGAGGTGTTCGCCGGCGGGTCCGTCCTCGAGTTGCGGATTGCGGTAGGGCGAGAAGTAGCCGCCGCGAGGGGAACCGGTGCGGTTGCCGCCGAAGTTGATGTCAAAGCCCTGCTGGCGTGGTCCGCCTGTCGGCGGGGGACCCAGGTGCCACTTGCCGAAGTGGGCGGTCGTGTAGCCGGCCGCCTTGAGTGTCTCGGCCAGGGTCACGATCTCCGGGTCGAGCACGGTCGTGTTCTTGGCGGGGACCAGTTTTCGGAGCCGAGCCGGTCCGCGGGCTCCGCTGCCGACGGTGTAGATGCCGTGGCGTGGCGAGTACTGGCCACTCATCAGGCAGGCCCGGGTCGGGGCGCAGTTGGGGCCACAGGTGTAGGTGGCCGTGAACTTCATGCCCGAGCGGGCGAGGCGGTCGAGGTGAGGCGTGCGGTAGTAGCCGCTGCCGAAGCAGGCCAGGTCGCTGAAGCCCAGGTCATCGGCAACGATCAGCACGATGTGGGGCGGGGCCGAGTGGGCCTGAGCGGCCAGGCCGGTGGCCAGGAGCAGGAGTGGCAGCAGGCGTGGCAGCAGGCGTGAGTACATTGCGTGGATTCCCTACCGCGGCCTATTTGTCGATCATCAGCAGGTCAATCCCCTGGCGGTCTTTCCGGATCCGCAGTCGCAGCCCCCAGATTGCCGTTTTCTGCTGTTTGCTTCGAGGATCGTAGTAGACGACATAGATCGATCCGTCGGACAACTCGGTGCCGATCGCGTAGACGTAGACCGACCCATCCAGCCGAAAGCCCCGATCGCGGGCCGGTGCGGTCCAGGTGTGACCGTGGTCGTGGCTGAAGATGACCTGCAGTCCTCCGGTGCCCCCGTAGCCAAACAGGCAGACGATGGTGCCGTCGGCGAGTGTCAACAGGCAGGGTGCGACCATCTTGATCCCGGTTGCGATCGGTTGGCTCCAGCTGCGGCCGTCGTCCTGCGAGAAGGCGAGTTCTCCGTTGGGTCGGGCGACCATCACGACCTGTCCGTTGGCCGCTCGCGTGATGGCGGGTTCGTCGAGTGCTCCGGTGGTGCCCTTGAGCCGAGAGACAAACTGCCAGCTCTTGCCCGAATCGTCGCTGCGGTACATGCCCAGCTGTTCGGGTCCGGTCCAGGTGTCCTTGCCGTAGGTGCTCAACAGCACGCCCCCATCGGGCAGCAGCACCGGTTTGCCGCACATCCGGTCGTAGTAGCCAAATGGCGAGGGCATGTAGGCGGGTTTCGACCAGCTGCGGCCCTGGTTGGTCGAGCGGATCGAGGCGACTCGGCTGTTCTTGTTCCGTCCCCTGGGGGGCTTGTCGTAGCCGTACCAGTTGTCGATGACGAAGAAGACGCAGACCAGCGTGCCGTCGTCGAGTTCGACGATCACCGGGTGCCGGTCGTCGCCGGGAGTGTCGACCAGCGTGAGGGGTCGCGACCAGCTGCGGCCATTGTCCTTCGAGCGGCACCAGAGTCCGCGGCCGCCGGTGGGCGCGTCGATCTTGGCGGGAAATCCTGCTTTGGTGTATTGCTCGAGCAGCGGGGGCTTGAGATCGATGGGTGTGGGGAAGGATACGTGCCAGTAGCCTGCCGAGAACGAGCAGAGCAGGTCACCGTTTTTCAGTTGGATGACCGATTCCCATCCGACGAACCCGGTGCAGCCCTGGTAGGCGGGGTGCGGATTGACATCGGGGCCGGTGATCATCTGCCGCAGCTTGCGGTAGTCGCCACTCGAGCGGTTCTTGACGACCTGGACCTCGAACCTGGGTGCGGCATGGCAGCTCAGCGTGGCCAGCACAACGGCGGCGAGCAGACGAATGGGGTCAAGCATGATCCGGGGCGGTTCCTGGGCCACAGCGGCAGGCTAGGAGGATGGCCGGTTCGGAGAATTCGAATCCGGTGGCGGCAGGTCGGCTGCGATGAACGCCTTGAGCACAAAGCCGCTGATGATGCTCAGGGCGATGAGTCCCAGGAAGGGGAGTGGGGCGATCGACGTCTCGAAGCCATGCGTCAGGTTGACACCGAAGATGGCCGAGAGCGTGGCCATGGGGAAGAAGAAGGCGACGAGCAGGTTGAGTCGGTGTGAGGAGCGGGCCATCTGGTAGCCGGAGGTGGCCTGGGCTTCGGCCTGCAGCGCGGTCGTGAAGCCGAGCGTATTCTGAGCATCCTGGTAGGCGAGTTCGGCCATCCGTTCGATTTGATTCGACCGATCGCGATAGACGATGATCTCGTCGATTTCGGAGAGCATTTCGCGAGCGTGCTGCAGGGCGGAGTGCAGGTTGCGGGTGGCCCGGACCAGCGGGGCCAGCGCGGTGATGTCGGCGTGGAGTTCGACGGCGTTTTCTGCCGCCGGGTCTCGCTCGTCGAGTTCCGCAACGATGGTCTCGTACTCGGCGAGGTGGGCGTCGAGTGATCGGCATGGTTTGCCGGTGGAATGCGCAGACCAGCCTCCGCCGGGATCCCTCCAGAAAAATCTCCCGCCACGTGTAGCATGGTCATCGGCGGGAGGTGCGTGCAGCACCAGCAGCAGGTGTCCCTCGTGGACCATGGCCCGCTGGCGTCCGGAGGTGACTCCCAGCCGGTCCCGAAAGATCTGCGGGATGTCCCAGGCGGCGGGCATCAGCGAGGGTCCGGTGGACATGCGGGAGTCTCGAGCAGGGCGGGGGCTGTTCCCGGGGCTTGGTCAGGGCCGTTGGTCAGGGCCGTTGGTCAGGGCCGTTGAGCGACATGCTCGCGGACGTGGGTGGCCACGTCGTTGAAGCACTGAATCATCAGGGTCACGTCGACGCCGTAGCAGATCCAGTCGAGGCCGTAGTCGGCCCACTGGGCGACCGATTCGGGGTTCGAGCCGATCGAAACACCGGTGGCGACCCCGGCGGCCTTGGCCGCCTCGACCACCCGCTTGACCGCTTCCTCGACCGCCGGGTGACCCGGCTGTCCGCGGTGGCCCAGCGAGGCCGAGAGGTCCATCGGGCCAAAGGCCAGGCTGGTCAGGCCCTCGACCGCCACGATCTCCTCGATGTTCTCCACCGCCTCGGCCTGTTCGATCTGCACCACCACGATGATGTTCTCATCGGCCTCGTCGCAGAACTCGACCGCGTCCCTGCGTCCGTAGTCCAGCGGTCGCAGCGGTCCGAAACCTCGCACGCCTGCCGGCGGGTAGCGGCAGGCCGAGACCGCTTTGCGGACGTCGTCGGCGGTCTGGATCATCGGGAAGATGATGCCGTCGGCTCCCAGGTCGAGCACCGGCTTGACCAGCACCGGGTCGTTCCACGGAACCCGGACCAGCGCCGCGGTCTCGGTGCCCTTGAGCGCCATCATCATCGTCTTGATGCTGTCCAGCGAGATCGAAGCGTGCTCGGTATCGATCCACAGGATGTCGGCGTCCGGACCCAGAGCCTCGGCGGCCTGGGCGTCGGAGAGGCTGATACAGGTGCCCAGGCACAATTGGCCACTGCGAATCTTCTCAACAAAACGATGCATCGTCGGCGGGGCTCCTGGAAACAGGTCGCGAAACCGACAGCATACTCAACCCGCACCGCACGTGTCAGTCAGTCGCCTCGGTGGGAGCCAGCGAGTAGGATGCCGTTGCCGATGATGGCGAAGAGTTTTGTTCCAGGAGCACACCCTCTCATGCGGTCGATCGTCCGCTTCTCGTTCCAGGCCCTCTCGCTTGCTTTGCTCCTCTCGCCGCTGTCACTGGCCGCCGGGCCTGTTGCTGGGCCTGTTGCTGGGCCTGTCACCGGAGAGGTCGGTCCCAACGACTGGCCCTGGTGGCGAGGTCCGGCTCGTGACGGGGTCGCGGTGGGAGCGGGGGCTGCTGTGAAGTGGTCGGCCACCAGCAACATTGCCTGGAAGTCCGAGGTGCCCGGTCGTGGCCATTCCTCGCCAACGGTCATCGGCTCACTGGTTGTCATGCAGACGTCCAACGAGACGGCCAAGACCCAATCGGTCGTGGCGTTTGACCGCAAGACTGGCAAGCGGCGGTGGCAGACCACGATCAACAGCGGCGGCTTCCCGGCTCGCATCCACCGCAAGAACACTCACGCCTCACCCACCGTTGCCGCCGACGGCACCCGGCTGTTCGCCGTGGCCTACCACCACCAGGCGATCCATGTCACGGCGCTGGACATGGCCGGCAAGAAGTTGTGGCAGAAGCAGATCGGTCCCTTCCGGCCCGACGAGTACAAGAACGGATATGCCGCTTCACCGATCGTGCATGGCAAGCACCTGATCGTGTTGGCCGAGTGCGACGACAGCAGCTACATGGTGTCGCTTGAGCGTAGCAGCGGAGAGCTGACCTGGCGGGTCACACGACCGGCCCGCATCAGCTATTCGTCTCCGATTCTCGCCCGGGTCGCCGGCCGCAACCAGGTCCTGATTTCCGGCTGCGACCGCGTCGCCGGTTTCGACCCCGACACGGGGAAGGGCTTGTGGGAGGTCCCGGCCACCACGATGGCCACCAGCGGGACGATGGTCTGGTACAAGGACCTGGTGTTTGCCAGCGGCGGGTTCCCCAAGGCCGAGACGGTCTGCATCAAGGCCGACGGGTCGGGGAAGGTTGTCTGGAGGAACACTCAGAAGTGCTATGAGCAATCGATGATTGTGCACGGTGGCTACGTTTACGCGATGACCGATCCGGGTATCGTCTTCTGCTGGAAGGCGACCGATGGCAAGGTGATGTGGCGAGAACGCCTGGCCGGCCCCGTCAGTGCCTCGCCGGTCATCGCCGGTGGGAACATCTACATGACCAACGAGCGGGGCACGACGTTCGTGTTCAAGGCCTCGCCGACGAAGTACATCGAGCTGGGCCGCAACACGCTGGGCAACGAGGTGTTTGCCACGCCGTCGATCTGTGGCGGTCGCGTCTACGCCCGGGTCGGCCATCTGAAGGCGGGCAGTCGTCGCGAGATGCTCTATTGCATCTCCGATACGTCATCCGCGTCGCGACCCTAGTCCCTGGCGGCGGGCGGCTGCAGCAACGGCACCGACAGGAAGACGCCGAACTCGCCGACAAAATCGACCGCGATGCAGGCGTGGACCCGTCCCTGCTTGTCATCAAACACGACCCGCTCACCCAGCGGATACAGAGGTTGATGCCAGGTGCCCGGCAGCAGGTTGATCCCGTGCCGCCCGTCGCAGTAGAAGGCCCGGAAGTCTCCGGGGGTCACGTCGTCACCGGCGGCAGCCAGCAGGGCGACGAAGGGGTCCTGGTTGCGGGGCGAGAAGACCTGGCCGCCGTCGGGGTGGTAATTCGCCTCGCTGACCAGCACCCGTGACGGGTCGCGGGGAGTGACCTCCTCGGAGGCCGTCCCGGGGTCATCGAACCAGCCGGTGACGTAGTAGCCGCCGACGGCATGATTGCGGCCCAGCACCAGTTGGCCGCTGCGGTAGACTTCGAACTCACCACAGGTCACCCCGCCCTCGTTCCCGGTCCCGTCCACCACCGGTCGCCAGCCCGGTTGAGGCCAGGTCTCGATCCGTACCTCCGCCTCCTCGAACGAGTCCTCGAGCGTGGCCAGGCCCTCGAGATTCTCGGAGGTGGCGTGGACCAGCGGCACGTCGAACACCGAAACGCCCGGCTCGTTGATCGAGCGGATGCGATCGACCGGTGATGTCAGCGAGGGTGTCGGTGAGTCCATGAGTCGGCTTTTGGGTTTTCCGATTTGTGGGTTTCTCGGCAAGAGAGTCACTCGAGCAGCGAGTCGATCTCTTGCGCGAGTTGTTCGAAGGCGGTCCAGTTGAGCTTGACCATCGCATCCTCTTGGGCCGGCGTGGCTGCGGGGACCGCTGCGCCGAAGATCTTCGCCATCCGCTGATCGTCCTTCCGCTTCGAGTTCTCGACTTGCTCGGCCATGGTCCGGGCGGCGGTCTTGAGTTCTTCGAGCATCGCGGGAATGTCGGTGCGGCCGCCCAGGAGTTGGCGGGCGAATGTCCAGTCGGGGTCGTCGGGATCCGGCTGCAGGCAGTCGGCCGCTTGCGGGGCGTGGGCCGTGACGGCGGCCGTTTCGAGTCGCTGTTTGACACTGTGCAGGGCGTAGCGGTTGACGTGGAAGCGATAGGTTTCGATCGCATCTTCGAGCCCGGCGCGGGTCAGAAAGTTCTTACCCAATCCGGCGATGTCAGCCTCGGTGTAAAGCGGTTGAGTCTCAGCCGCCTCGAGCCGCCTTAATGCCTCCTGCATCAGCTGGATCGTGTGAAGTGACAACGCATCCAGGGCCAGCACATCGTGGCGGGCACGGTCTCGTTGCCGGTGCTTTTCGTCATTGCGACGGACCTGGTACAGGCTGTGACGCAGGACCCAGGCGGGAGTCAACTGGTTGAGTCCAGTCGGGAGTTCCGCGGCGGCATCGACACGGTCGGTCGGGACGTTGATCAGCGAAAAGGGGAATTCGAGGCATTGCGGGAGCGTGGTGACTCCGGCGGCAATCACTGTGTGGGGTGCCGAAGTGAAGTCGGCGGGGAACTTGAGCAGGCACCCCAGTCCGAAGAACAGGCCCTCGCCACAGCGGATCCCCTGGTCGGCGGCGCGGCCGGTATGATTCGAGCCGACCTGGGCACCCGAGCCGATATTGCCTCGCCCAGCGGGCCACGTGGCGGCGATCAGCAGCGACTGGTGGTGAGCGGCCACGAAGGGGCCCAACAGCGACGCGGTGACTTCGGCCTGGCCGATGTGTGAGTTGGCTCCGAGGTACGATTCGCGGATCAGCGAGTTGTGTTCAACCGTGGCGTGTTCGCCGATCACCGAGTCTCGCACCACGGACTGGGTGCTGACAGTGCCGCCCCACTGGACGATCGATCCGTACAGGCAGGCACCGTCGCTGATCGACGTCGGTTGTTCTTCGTCGGAGATCACGCAGCTGTTGTCGATGATCTGGGCTCCCCTGACCTCCGCGGCGCGGCCGATGTAGGATCCGACGACCCGACCCGAGTCCTGGATCACCGCGGCCTCGTCGACGATCGTCCAGTGGCCGGTCGCTTCGATGACGTACTGTTCCAGCAGGCTCTCGTAGTCGACCCGAAAATCCTCATCGTCGAAGCACTCGATCAACTCGGCCAGCATCGTCGCATTCAACTCGGCAAACGTCCCCATGCGGACCGCGCAGGCTTCGATCCCCGGCGGCAACGCCAGGTCGCAGCCGTAGAACGTCTCTTCACCGCCGGTCACACTGTCGGTGCCGATGATGCTGGCATGCGATGCGACCAGGGTGCCGGAGATCAGGCCGACGCGGTGGATCAGTGCTTCGTCTCCGATCTCACAATCCTTGAGTGTCGAGTCGAACACTCCGGTTGGCAGAGCCACCTGGGCCTCGAATTCCGCCGGTGTCCCGGTGAAGTGACCCAGGACCACCTTGCCCAGGAAGTGGTTGCCCCAGACATGGTCCGTGGCAAAGTCGCTTCCGACCTCGATCGTCGACCAGTCCGCTGCCCGGTTCCCTTGCGAAACGAGCTGATCGATCTCGTCGCCGGAGAGAGCCCGGGTGGCGACGCCCAGTACCAGGCTGACCTCGTCCTCGACCCATTCGCGGACCGTGGCCAGCGTGTTGAGCAACTCGGATTGCTCCATCGCCTCTCGAATCGACTCGAGCAGGCGATGCGAGTTGTTAGCGGGCATGATCCACGCGGAGTTCGGGAGGTCCGACGGCGCACCGGTTTTCTCTTCATCAGGTTATAATCACCGGCCAAGTTGCTTTGACAGAGAAGCACTGAAAAACCCAGAGAAAGACCGGGGAACACGATGCAGGAGGGGCGGACAACCCGATCGAGGTGGCTGCTGATGCTGGGCCTGGTTCTGCTGCGGACCGGCCCGAGTGCCGCCGGCGAGGAGCCGTTGCCCGCAGTCGACGATGAGTACCAGCCGGGATTGGTGGGCACCTACACCTCGGGCGGTCACACGATCGAGCGGATCGATCCGGGCATCGCCTTTGACTGGCGAGACTCCTCGCCCGACACACGGCTGCCCGAGGGTCGATTTCGGGCCCTCTGGCGGGGCAACCTGCTGGTCCGGCAGCCGGGTCGATATCGCTGGCACGCGTTTGTCAGCGGGACGATCCGAGTGCGACTGGGAGGCCGCGAGGTCCTGGAGGCTCAGTCGGCCGTTCCGGGCTGGAAATCCGGCGGTGAAGTCGAGCTGGCGTTTGGTGAGCAGTCGTTGGAGATCGACTACTCGCGGAGTGGCAAGACGGGACGCGTGCAGGTGTTCTGGTCATCGGAGCACTTTCCGCTGGAGCCCCTGCCGGCTCATCTGCTGTTCCTTCCCAAGCCGCGGGGCGATCTGCTGGGTGTCGAAGTGGGCCGACGGCTGGCTCGGACGCATCGCTGCAATCGCTGCCACCTGCGGACTCACGACCCGGCAGCACCCCAGGCTCCCGACCTCTCGACCGCAACCGTCGGCACCTCGCTCGGCTCACTGGTCGAACAGATCATCGATCCTCGCAAGGCCAACGCCTCGCACCGCATGCCGCACATGGGGGTGAATCCCGAGCAGGCCCGGTCGATTGTCGGCTGGCTGGTCGCGGCAGCTCGCAAGGTCCAGTTGCTCGAGCCTCCCAAACCGAAGATCCCCGATCCCGAAAAGTTCCGGCAGGCCGGCCACCAGTTGCTGATATCAACAGGGTGCCTGGCGTGTCACAAGGTCAACTCGCTGGGTGGGACGTCGATCGAGAGCGGTCCGGAATTGACCGATGTCGGCCGCCGACGATCGACCCGCTGGCTCTGGACCTGGTTGAAGGACCCGTCGCGACTGAACCGCGATCACCAGATGCCGCTGTTTCGGCTCAGCGATATCGAGCGTCTGCAGCTGGTCGCGGCCTTGTCGGCCCTGGGAGGACCGTGGAAGGCTGAACCGGTTGCGGTGACTGCAGATCAGATCGTGCGAGGCCGCAAGCTGGTGCAGGAGGCCGGGTGTGCCAGCTGCCATCGATTGCCAGGTCCAGCGGCGAAGCCGGGTCAGGACAAGACGGCACAGCGTAGGCCGGGCGACCTGTCGCGGGCGGTGACCGACTGGGAGTCGAGCTGCCTGGGCGAGGCTCCGGATCGGGGCAGGCGACGTCCTGCATTCGGCAAGTTGTTGGCCAGGGGCCAGGCGGCCGCGATCCGGGCGTTTGTCGAATCGCGAGTCAAGCGGCCGCTGGCGGCGCTTTCGAGTTACGACCGCGGCCGGTTGGTTCTCGAACGACGTGGCTGCCTTGTGTGTCACGAACGGGGCACCAGCAAGGGATTGGCGGCGGTGGCCGGTGCGGTTGCGTTGTCATCCGAGCCGCTCACCGGTCAGAGCCCGGCGATGGTCCCGCCGTCCCTCTCGGCGGTCGGCGACAAGTTGCTCGATGCGGAACTGGACCGCTCGGTGGCCGGTGAGCAGAAGACGGTGCGGATGCCGTGGCTGCGGGTCCGCATGCCTCGCTTTGTGCACACACCCGATGACGTGAAGGCACTGACGCACCACCTGAAGGCGTCGGACCGCATCCCGGCCGACCCGCCCGCGACGCCGGCGGTGCCGCCACACAGCGGAAGTGACCAGGAACTGCTCGAGTCCCAGGACCTGATCGGTTTCAAGGGATTCAGCTGCATCGCCTGTCATAGCTTTGGCAGCTTTACCCCGAAGAACGTCGCCCTGGGAACACGCGGTTCGGATCTCAAGGGCCTGGCCGGCCACATACGCCGCGAGTATTTCCTGAGGTGGTGTCGCGAGCCGTTGAGGATCGTGCCGGGGATGGAAATGCCGTCGTACAAGAAACCGATCAAGGGCATCTTCGGCGGCGAGATCGAGCGTCAACTCGCGGCGATGTGGGACGCTCTGAACGACAAGCGGTTCCAGGCACCGGTGAATCCCAACGCGGTCGAGCAGTTCCTGGTGATCAATCGAGGCGAGTCACCTCGAGTGGTTCGCGACGTGTTCACGTTGCCCAAATCGGCAGGTGGCGGGACTGTGGCCCGGTCGCTGGCGATCGGGTTCTCGAATTCTCACAACCTGCTGCTGGATCTCGATCGAGCCAACCTGGCGATGTGGACGTTCGGCGACTTCGCCACGCAGCGGACGCAGGGCAAGAGCTGGTTCTGGGACATGGCGGGTCGGTTGGTTTTGACCGGAGGAGAGCGGCGAGGCGACGTGGTGCTGGTGATTGTCGATGGGACCGGGAAGCCGATCTCGGTGCACCGTCCGCTGAAAGACATGGTGACCGCGGCGCGGTTGATCGGGTACCAGCAGGATGAAGAAGGTGCGGTCGACGTTTTCTACGAACTGCAGTTTGCGGTCGGTAAGAAGAGATACACCGTCCGGGTCAGCGAACTGCTGCAGCCGACTCCAGCCC
>Ga0310125_10001603_pt1 | contig 11486 bp, 10 predicted proteins | sample CB11b_Tmax_Bot8__FD_203508 | JGI IMG/M metagenome (GOLD analysis project Ga0310125, IMG submission 203508) | Marine microbial communities from Western Arctic Ocean, Canada - CB11b_Tmax_Bot8 | ecosystem: Environmental > Aquatic > Marine > Oceanic | place: Canada: Western Arctic Ocean | collected... | reverse complement strand
TCAGACACCCCCCAGATATATGTCAGGGGGATGTAGCCTCTTTAAAATGGACATGAGGTTAAAGGTATCTATATTGTCTTTCGCATGTGTGCATGTGAGGGAGGCAATCCCACAAATAATAGGTGTCCATATAGGTGTCTATCAGCCCTGATATTCAGTACTATTCAGTAACACTTGGTATAAGTGACAAGTGGAGTTATGATACTGTAGATATTAGTTAATTGTACTTAATAGCATTCAGTATAATACTGTGAAACCGGAATGAAAATCCGTGTGTCGGTGGTTCAATTCCACCTCTGGCCACCACATAATAGTCAATAATTTCAATATATAATCCATAAAAAAGTCAATTAAAATAGGCATCTTATTTAAGTTCTACAAGGTTCTACAAACCATATTTTGGCCTTTTAAACTGCCTCCAGGTTCTACATTAGTTCTACAAAATTAGACCCCACACCCCTACGGGGTACCACCCTACTTCGTTATTTAGAGAGAGAGACAATCCCCAGAAATAATATCCAGGCAACCAATCCTCTATCAATCTAAATATAAAAATGATTAAAGATTTTTGTTGTTGACAATTCTTTATTTATTTTGTAGATTTGATGCGTCAGTGAAAAAAAGACTAATCTTTTTCTTGAAGTATATTTTAACTATAGAAATGAAGGAGGAAAGGGATGGTACTTTAAGAAGTTTGTTCTTTTACTCTGACTTTAAAAAATTTAGTGTGATCACTTGAGTCACGCTTTTTTGGGTTATTCATATTTTAGGGTACCCTTAACTATGTAGATTAGGAGAAGAACTATGTTTATCAAATCTGTTATGAGAACTGTTCTCATTTCAATCATGTTTTGGGGGATAGCCCTCACATCAGTAACGGCTGCGGATTATAATCTCCGTGCGACGGCGAACTCGAACGAAAATGATGAGGACTATGATGGGCTTGTCGTTTTCAAAAACTACGTAGAATCGGCATCAAACGGCGCCATTTCAGTAGAACTCTTCATTGGGACGCAACTCTGTTCTAAAGGTGCAGAGTGTCTCCAAGGAGTAGCAGACGGTACAATTGACATTTATATTTCTACATCTGGTGGTGCTGCAGGAATTTTCCCCTATGTTCAAGTTCTGGATCTGCCTTACCTGATGAGTAATGATCGGGTTGCTGAAGAAGTGCTTGCCGGAGACTTTACCCGCAAGATAAGGGAATTGGCCCTCGAAGACTCTGGTGGTAAGATCAGGCTGATGACCATCGGCAACACTGGTGGTTGGAGAAACTTCGCAAACACCAAACGTCGCGTTACTCAGCCATCGGACATGAAAGGACTCAAGATCCGGACAGTTGTGGCAGATCTGCCTCAGGAACTGGTTAGAGCCATGGGTGCTTCTCCCACGCCTATACCTTGGCCTGAACTTTTCACATCCTTTCAGACAGGCGTAGTGGAAGGTTCCAAGAATGGGATCACCGACATCATGAACATGAAGTTTCCTGATGCAGGCCTAAAATATGTGACTCTCGACGGACATGCTTACATGGGTGCCCTCTGGTGGATGTCGAACGACAAATTTCTGTCGATGCCAATGGAAATACGCCGGGTAGTGGTCAATGGCTTCGCCGCGCTGCAACAGGCGACTTTTGCTTCGCCTAAGCGCAAGTCAATCAAGGCTTACGAAGATTTTGTTGCGGGTGGAGGAGACCTGTATGTGCCTACTCCAGCCCAGAAAACAAGTTTCAAAAAAGCTGCTTCACCTGTATATAATTGGTTCAAGTCCAATGTTAAAAACGGAACCGTAGTCTTTAATGCTCTGACATACGCCGTTACCAAAGCAGAAGCAAATATTGCTGTTGGAATGACACAGGATCTAAACTAATTCAAATTAAGGGTTGTTCTGGAAAGGGCAGCCCTTCTACACAGAAAATCTCCACGCCCAAGTTTTTTCTTATTAGGGGAAGAAACGTCCATTGAAGAATCCAAATTAAAGGACCTCTCTGATGAGGTCAGAAATTATTTAGTTGCATTCTTAATGAATCTAATTTGAAACCATGATTTTTCTGCTGAAAGGACTTGTTGGCTTCAATACGATTTGCCTCAGACTTGGACGTCAGCTTGCCTGGATCGCAATCGGCCTGATGGTGATCATTATTCTCATCCAAGTATTTTTCAGATACGGACTGAATTCAGCCCTTCCCTGGCCCGATGAAGCTGCTCGTTTTTTGATGCTCTGGATGACAGGATTCATTGCTCCAAGCGCCTATCGCTGGGGAGGTTTTGTATCTATTGAGATGCTCTTTCGCTTTCTACCTTCCAGGATGGTCAAAATTGTGACCCTAATGCTACTGATGATTTCCCTGCTGGTTCTAGTCGTCGGATTACAATTTGGTTTAAAGCACGTTGACAGTGGATGGCTTTTTTCCTCTTCTTCCTTGAAATGGCCCTTGCACCTGATAGGTATGGAAGCTACTCGGGTAAAACTTGCCTGGATGTATATGTCGCTCCCCGTCGGGCTGGCAATGATGACTCTGGTGAACGTTGAACTAATCATAAAAAATTTTCTATGGCTCTGGAATCCAAACCTTGAATTGCCAATTGATCCCGATCAACCGAAAAGAGATGGGAGCTGAATGCTAGCTTTATTCCTGCCTATTTTCCTTCTTTTCCTGATGATCGGTCTGCCGGTATTTTTCGGCCTGCTGGCAGCACCTGGACTTCTACTTTGGCTTAACGGGCAGCCACGTGATCTGGCCCTACTCTACAGAAATGTTTACAACGGGATGGACAGCTTCCCTCTAATGGCCATTCCGTTTTTCATGTTGGCAGGTGTTTTAATGAACCGGGGGGGAATCACAGCCCGCCTAATTGAATTCTCACAGGCGATTATGGGGCATTTCAGGGGAGGACTGGCCCACGTTAACATTCTCAGCTCAATGCTCTTCGCAGGCCTGTCTGGTTCTGCTGTCGCTGATACTTCGGCAATAGGTTCCATGTTAATTCCAGCAATGGTAAAAAACGGTTACACCAGAAAATTTTCTGCAGCTATAACTGCAGCCTCGTCTGTGATTGGACCAATCATACCTCCTTCGGGAATCATGATCATTTATTCCTATGTGATGGGCGAAAGTGTGGCAGCGTTATTTCTGGCAGGCATCATCCCTGGGATTCTTGTTGGACTGGGGCTGATGCTGATGACCTGGGTCATGGCTCAGCGTTATGATTTTCCGGTCGCAACAAAACGCTCCACCTGGTCTGAGCGTGGGAATGCGTCAATCAAGGCGTTCTTTCCACTATTGACTCCCGTGATCATCCTTGGAGGGATACTGGGGGGTATTTTCACTCCCACTGAAGCATCGGCAGTTGCTGTGGCGTATGCGTTGATCGTCAGTCTTTTCATTCTTAAGTCGATGACTGTTCGAGACTTGCCAAAGATACTGACAGAAGCAGCAATGGTATCCTCTGTGGTACTTTTGCTAGTCGGGGCGGCGATGGCCTTTAAAACAGTGGTCAGCCTGTCCCATGCACCGGAGATTCTGGCAGCATGGATCCTGACTCTTTCCGATAATCCACTGATTTTGCTCTTTCTGATCAATCTTCTGCTGTTCGTGGTGGGCATGTTTCTCGATGCTGGACCGGCGATCATTATTCTTGCCCCCATCCTGGGGCCCATTTTCATCAACCTTGGCGTCCATCCGGTGCACTTTGCGATCATCATGAGCGTCAACCTCACGGTGGGTCTTGCCACTCCGCCCATGGGGCTGGTTCTTTTTGTGGCATCCTCCGTTTCAGGAGAGAGGATCGAGTCGATATCGAAAGCGATCCTTCCTTTCCTTGCCGTAGAAGTAGTGGTGATCTTCATGATAACTTATATACCAGCGGTTTCTCTGGCAATTCCACGTTATTTTGGTTTCATTATTGGAGGTTAAAGTGTAGTGTAGTGGAGCATTTACTTGCCAAAAATATTTCAAGGTTAAGGGGAACAGTCAGAACGGAGACCGTTTTAACGAAAAGGATAGAGCCAAACCTTATAATCATCGATTAGCACATGGGCTTTTTCAATCTGCTCCGACGACATTTTCTTTACAACTTCTTCCTGGCTTATAGCGGCGTCAGGATCCCCTCCAATTGCAGAAAGGACGTACCACATATAGGCCCGGACCAAGTCAGGAGCAGGCATGCCTCGCCCTACTTCGTAATACCAACCTACACCGGACTGTGCCCCCGGATGACCCTTCATGGCAGAGCGCAGGTACCATTCGAAAGCCCTCATGTCGTCACGCTTCACCCCGAGCCCCATAGCATACATGACACCGATCAATTCCTCTGCATCTGCATTTCCAGAACGGGCCGCAGGAAGCAACTCATTCATCGCCTCCTCAAATCGATTGTCCTCCATCAGGTCACGAGCCTTTTCGATATCGGCGTGAGCTGCAAACGCTATGCAGCAAAACAACGCCACGATTTGAAAATGCATCATTTTTTTCATCATACATTTCTCTTTGGGTTGTTACGGATGTTGCTTGTATCGATCCCAATGATCTTCATTTCACCAGATTCAATGCTTTTGGCCGACAAGTTGAAAGGGATGAAACCGGTTACAGCAAAGGACTTCAAACCAATCCAGGAAAACCGGGCCAAACTTGGACGGCTTCTCTTTTATGATAACATCCTTTCAGGAAATCTCAACATTTCCTGCGGCACCTGTCATCACCACAGGCATCATGGAACCGACGGACTTTCTCTAGGAGTAGGGGAAGGAGGAACTGGAGTCGGTTTGGAACGGTCCGCTGGAAAGGATGATTCACGGATCAAGAAACGGATTCCAAGAAACTCACCGGCATTGTTCAACCTAGGCGCCACAGAGATCCGTGTGATCTTCCATGATGGGAGACTTAGCCCAGGGGAAGGGTATGAAAACGGATTTAATAGTCCAGCGGAAGAATGGCTTCATGATGGGCTGGACAACCTGCTGGCCGCTCAAGTACTTTTACCACTGGCCGGTGAATTTGAAATGGCTGGGAATTCTGGAGAGAATCAAGTCATCGGTGCGATCTATGACCGGATAGATAAGGGCTGGCCGATATTGTCCAAAAGAGTCCGGAGCATTCCGGAATACGGTGAGCTTTTTGTTGCTGCTTTTGAAGACATCATTGACCCGACTCAAGTGAATATTACTCATATTGCGAATGCCATCAGTGATTTCATCAATATCGAGTGGCGCAGTTTCGATAGCCCTTTCGATTCCTATCTCAAAGGGAATCAAAAGGTCCTAAGTCAGAATCAGAAAAGTGGAATGGAACTTTTTTATGGAAAGGGTAAATGTGCGGAATGCCATCAGGGACCGTTCTTTACCGACCAGGAATTTCACGCTCTGGCTCTTCCTCAGTTTGGCCCAGGTCGGACCCGAAACTTAGACCCATACGTTAGAGATGTGGGGCGGATGGGTGAAACCGACAGACTGGAGGATGCTTACCGTTTCCGTACCCCGGCTCTGCGAAATGTAGCTCTAACAGGACCTTACGGTCATAACGGCGCATATGCTACGCTGGAAGGCATCATCCGTCATCACTTGGATCCTCTCGGTTCTCTGGCAAACTGGGATCCTGCCCAAGTGATCCTCCCCAAGGCAGAATGGCTGGAAGGTATCGATTTTGTTGTCCTAGAAGATCGACTTGAAAGGAAGCGTTTGAAATCCCACTTGGATATCCAGCCTCTTGATCTGAATGGGGACGAAGTCGCAGATCTTGTTACTTTTATGCATGCCCTGACTGGAAAAGAAAGCATCTGGGGAACACTAGGGCGTCCAGATCGAGTTCCCAGCGGATTGCCTGTAGATTGAGAGAAGATGTGAATAAAATTCAGGAAAAAATACAAATCTTTAAATAACCGTAACTTCCTAATTCGGAACTGGTGATCTAATTATTTATCCGCACAATTATCCACAGGATTCCTTCAATAATGACTTCAAGAAATTCGGTACTCACCACGGGTGAGATCGATTGCTTCTCCAGTTTCTATGGAGCGGTGTACTGCCAGTCCTATCAGTACGGCTTTTAGGCCATCCTGCAGAGTAACTTCCACTGACTGTTCTCCGCGTAGTACCCGGGCAAACCGTTCGTGCTGATAGAAGGTCGAACCATTATGGTCTCCAGCTTCCAAAAGTTTGGGATCGACAGGAACCTCTAGTGTCTTTGGACCTTTCGGGTCGCGGGGACTGAGAGTAAGTTGTGGTGTCGGGGACTCTCCCAGTGACTCCTTCGGCCAAAATCGCGTCGGTCCAGGAATCTGACACTCGACTTTTGCTTGAGAACCGACCACAACGATCGATTCTTGAAACCATGAGCCGTCCGCGAACATATTTAATTCCAGCATTGCACGCTGTTTAGAGGCGAAATCCACGACTACAAAGGCGTTGTCGAGAATGTCCGGAACACGTCCGTCGTAGTGCTCGTCCAAATGATTCAAGTTCTGTGCTCCCGAACCATAGACTCGTACCGGTTCGCTCTGCAGGACGAAGCACATCAGGTCGAAGAAATGACAGCATTTCTCAACCAGCGTTCCTCCGGTGTTTTCGTTGAAGCGGTTCCAGTCTCCGATCTTGGTAAGGAACGGATAGCGGTGCTCCCGGATGCTTAGCGATGTAATCTTGCCGAGCGCGACTCCGTTATGTACCTCCTCCACAAGCCTTGAGATTGGAGGCATATATCGGTATTCCATTGCCACCCAAATTGGTGATGGGTAATTCGTATCCAGTCTTTGGAGCGCCCGAATTTGTTCCAGCGATGTGCAGACCGGCTTTTCCACCAGCACCGGAATCGGACGAATCGTGGAGATGCGTTCCAATTGTCTGCTGTGTAGATAGTTCGGACTTGTGATCACCAAAGCGTCCACGTCTTCGGCGCGGATGACTTCTTCCTCAGACTCCGCGAACCGTGCCTTAGGAACCAATCGAGCACTTTCAGAACGCATTGCTGCATCTGGCTCATAGATCGCAATCACTTCAGTACCTTTGATCATTGCCAAGTTGCGTAAATGCTCCTGTCCCATCATGCCGCAACCGATGAATCCGTAGCGTAATGTCTTCGACATATTAAGTCAGCTCCAGCACAGGCAGTTTGAGTTGGCGGGCCAGAATTCTAAGCAATTTATCAACTTTACTGTAGGTGATGGCATAATGATGTTCCAATCCTTCGCTTATAACTGTGTCCATCACTTGTGAAGCTGGTTTGTCAAAGCGGATCACTCCGGATGTTCCAGAAAAACTTTTAGGTGCCTTGAGCATCTTCCCCTTACCGATCACCATCCTTGTAAGATTGAGGGACTGACTCAGTCGAAAAAGTGTAACCTCTCCGGGCTTAAGGGCAAACTCGTTAACCAGTGGTTTCTTTCGGTTGGAATGGATACCGGCTTCGACTGAAGCATCGGGGTCAGCCATATTCAGTGGTGCCAGTCCACAGTGCCAAAAGACTCCCGTATCATCGCTGTTGTCGATATCTACAAGATCGGCTATGAATGAGGGTTCACCCCCGAGCCAGTTCAGTATAAGAGTACTTATAGTACCATATACATCCGCTTCGCATCCTGACGCAATTCCTTGCGAATTAAGAACACCCATTGCTCCACAAGCTGCGCAACCGTATTCAGTAAAAAATTCTGGCCAGCAACGAACCGAAAATCCTTGATAACCTTCACTCTCAGCTTTTTTTCGAAGGGTTGACAAAATGCGAATACTTTTTTCCAGTGGTTCCTGTTCAACTAATTCTAAACCATTAATTTTTGAATCCAGTTCACTTCGGATCAAATTAACTGTTTTTTGTTCGATTTTTTCGGCTTCATCGAACAGGTCAGTAAGTTCCATCTGTTCAACTGTTACCCCGAATATTTCCTTCAATTTCCCACTGTCAAAAGCACAAGTGTGGAATCCATCCGGATGTTTCCCGATTACAGCGATTTTGGTACTTGAGAGATTTTTACGAGTCTGGAAGGCACGTATCCAGGAACTTAGATCCTCTGAAGTTTCAGGATCATTTGGACTAAGATTTATGTAGTCGCACTGAATTCCAGATTTTCCCAAGGCGTGGGCTGCTAGATTGACTCCACATAGAGAATTGAGACGCAAACGGCCTCCTGTCCTTTTCTCAGGGAATGACCAGAAAAGGAGGGGGACATCAAAAGATTCTGCTATCTTTACAGTCATTGTTGCATCTGTGAAAGTCAATTGCATTATCAACAATAGGTCAATGGGTTTTTTCTTTAATTTTGTAAGTTGAGATTCAACTGATTCAGCATCGAACAGCAGTTTGCCAGAGCCAACCCAATCAACTGGGATCTGTTCCATTAATTTCCAGGCATCCGCACAGACCTGCTCGGCAAAAGGGACATCGAAGGTTGGTCGTGCTAAAGATAGCACACCAACACGCAAAGGTTCGGCAGGGCTCATGTTGTTCCTTTATATTGGAGCAGTGCTAATTCGTTGAGGACTGCATGTCCTTTGGCGGGGATCAACACCTGATTGTTAAACAGCGTAAAGTGTGAGGCAGGCGAAACAAAAAATAGGCATATCAGCAACACTCTAGATTCATCAACACTGCTATCCCTCAGCATGAGCTTTATACCGGTAAGGTCATTCCAAGTAGATTCATCACTTTCCAAACAATAATTGCTGTTGTTCTGAATGGACTGGCACTGATTGATGACAACCATCCTGAATTGTCCGGATTAGTCTGCGAAGGGCCGCAGACTAATCCATTTGCCTGCAGCTAAACTCATGATCTCTGCCTGATAAAGGTTTCAATTTCTTTCTTCACCGGAATCGTATTTCGGCCACCTGATGTAGAACAGTGCAGTGCTGCAGCTGCTGAAGCCCTTATCAGGGCATTACTCTCTAAATGTCCTTCCGCTAGGCTCAAGGCGAAGACACCATGAAAAACATCCCCCGCTCCAAGCGTATCCACCGTCTTGATTTCGAATGCTGGAAGATGACGTAGTTTTCCATCATCCAACCAGCGGGTTCCTGATGAGCCTTCTGTTACTCCCACCCAACCACGGTTCAGTTCCACGGCATAATTAAGGGCTTTTTCTGTGGACTTTCCTGATGCGAACTCCTTCAGTGCTGGCTGTGAAAAAAGGACGTGAGTAGCACTACTAATCACATCCTCATTCAGACCCTCAGGTACCAAATCGGCGTCAAGAACGCCCGGTATTCCGAGTTCACGAGCTCTGCGGAGGGTTTTAAGCGCTCCTTCCTGCCAACGCAGGTCAGCGAGTACCGCACCGGATTTTACCAGCTTTCCCAGTGGAAGCCAGTCAGCGTTATTAATGAGTTGCCGGTCAATGTAGTTGGTGATTAGTCTTTCGCCTGCAGCATCGATCAACACGGAGGAAACCCCGGATTTCACCCCTGGTAACCGGAGGACATCCCCGACATCGACACCGAACGCTTCAAGTTCTGACAGGATCAGGTCTCCATTCTGGTCATCACCAAGTCTTCCCCAAAAAACCGCCTGCCCTCCTGCCCGGCTAAGTGCAACAGCCGCTGTTGCTGCATTTCCTCCGCCCACAGGGTGGTAGTTTGTGGCAAAACTCTTGATCGGGGTTTTGGGTATTTCTGGCAAGTAAAAAACATGGTCAAGAACAGCCAAACCACAGCAAATAACGTGTTTCATCCTTTTACTCCGTCACCTGATTATGCAGTATTCCATGTGCCAGAGATAGTTTTGGTTCCTTTTTATACCAGATTACATTAGAGCAGTCTTTTCTTGATAGACGTTTTGACATTGTTCTTTTCTGTTAAACATCATACTTAATCACCTTTTGAAACCCATAATATGTATTGTATCCGGTCTTATGGGAAAATAATATGCTTTAAAGTTATTTACTTTTACCTGTCGAGACTTTAATGAATGAGTTTACCTCCAGTCCAAATCTGTTTTGCTTTCAATCCATTACCTTTATTCTTTGAATAAATGTTTGTTATGGCGAAATGGGTAACGGTGTCCGTAAGGTAAGAAGTTTTTACTAACTCTTCTGATGCACTGTGGCTGAAGGTTTTCAACTTGTTCTGAGTATGTCATAAAAGAAGGTGTTTATTGGGAGCAGATAATTGGAAGTATTGATTCCACCAGATATTTCACAACAATCTGACTATATCCTTTTGCAATTCTCTCCGGAGGATATCCATAACTGCGATACCTCAAAATATGTGACCCTGCTACATGGTATTACAGACTCCTTACAATCGTTTGAAGTTGCATTCCAGAGGTATGTATTCTTGATCTCTGGTTATGATGACGATCCAAGAGAGTTGTACCAGATACCTGAGGTGGTCCGCTTCATAAAAGACCTGAACAGCAAACTCCCTTTCTGGCTATACTTTGTCAACACTTCAGATAAAAAGTTTTTCTCATGGATGATTGCCTGTCTCTGCCAAGCAATGAGTCTGGATCAAGATGAGAAAACTATCTATGCAGACTTTAATGCTGAAGCCTACAATGATCTGATTGAATACCAATTCAGCAATATTGTGAAATTGATGTCTGGTTTAGGAATGGGTGAGTCAACACAGGAGAAGGTGCTAAAGGCGTTATCAGCTAACTTGGCTGCACTGATGGTTGTGGAGAATTGAGAGGATGAAGCAAGTTTTATTTACTCCCACTAATTCTTCACAGTCAGACAGTCTCCAGACGTCGCACAAGTCAGATACCCTAAGTAAAATACCCGCTTCTTGTAAAATACACCTTGACACCTACCCAGAACATCGTCGAATATTTGGTAGCATATTGGTAGCAATACTTCCGATTCATACGGATTCGAGAGGAGTTGAGAGGAGTTGAGAGGAATTTCAGACTGACACCCTGCGAAGGTTAAATGTTTGATATTCTTAGAAAACGTTGCAAACACACAGTTTCCGAAAATACCCGTTTTTAATATGGATCCACCCCGTAGAGATTCCTGGTGGATCGGACCTTTTTTCACGGCCATAGGACTGCTGGCATTCGTTGTATATTCTACCTGGGCAGCGTTTCAAAATGAACTCTATCAATGAGAATCCTATCTCTCCCCCTTTTATGCACCACTGCTTGAATATGACTGGTGGCCACTTTCACCGGCATTTCTGATACTCTGGGCTCCAGCCGGATTTCGGCTCACCTGTTACTATTACTGCAAGGCCTATTACAGGTCGCTTTTTCTAACACCGTCGGCCTGCGCGGTGGGAGGAAGACCTCAGAATTACCGTGGTGAACGGTTTTTGCTTCTGTTCCAGAATTTGCACCGCTATTTACTTTACCTCACTCTTGTCTTTTGCGTTATTCTCAGCTACGATGTCATTCTCTTATTCTATTTTGAAGATGACTTCGGCGAAGGAGTTGGAACAGTGGTTTAGTTTGAGTGGTATTTAAATTTTTTTTCAGGTTTCCAGTTCAACTATTTGCAATAAAGAATTTCGTTCAGAGGGTTCTTGCGATATGCAGATTTAATCTCACAATTACGCAATTT
>Ga0310125_10001602_pt1 | contig 11487 bp, 7 predicted proteins | sample CB11b_Tmax_Bot8__FD_203508 | JGI IMG/M metagenome (GOLD analysis project Ga0310125, IMG submission 203508) | Marine microbial communities from Western Arctic Ocean, Canada - CB11b_Tmax_Bot8 | ecosystem: Environmental > Aquatic > Marine > Oceanic | place: Canada: Western Arctic Ocean | collected... | reverse complement strand
TGCTCTCGGCAATCCGCCTGGCCGTGTAGTCGACGAAGTTCAGCGTGCTGGCGTTTCGAGGCAGGACGCGATCGAGGATCGGGAACAGTGCCGGGTCGGGCTGTCTGATCACCAGTTCGACCTTCGATCCGTCGGCTTTCTTGAGCAGCTTGCCATCGTCAAAGAGTCGGCAGAAGAAGGCCATGCCGACCAGGTTGCCCCTGATCGACATTTCACCGCGGTCTCCCGAGGCGATCAGCTTGCGATTGCGGGCCGCGGCGACCAGTTTCTCGAGCGAATGGTCACCCAGATCCTGTCTCGCGTCGAGCTGTTTCCAGGCGGTGGCGGCATGGGCACTCCACTCGGGGAACTCGGGCACCGAGACATACAGGGCATCGAGTCCGGGGTAGGTCTTCAGGAAGGCCCGGATGCGTGTGGAGATCAGCTCGGTCAGCACCTTGTCATCGGGTTTGATGGTGGGCCCGGGTCCGACGGTCAGGCTGCCCAGTTGGTGCACCTTGGCCGAGCCGGGCAGCACGGGTCCGAATTCCTTGGGGAATTCGAGGACCGAGGTCGAGAGTCCGACGGTCATGCCCAGCGAGTGTGAGACATCGATGACGCCGGTCATCAGTTTCCGGCCGGCGGCGATCTTCTGCTTGTAGGTGGTCTGCCCGACGAAGTCGGGGTTCTGGAAGATCTTGGCCCCTCGGAAGGCCACTCGACCCGGAGTGTCTCCATCGACCCTCAGTTCCTCGCCGAACCAGTGCATCGCCGTGGACCGTTTTACGCCTCGGAACTGGTAATCGACGAAGGGCTGCCAAGCGTAGACGGACATCAGGATGCGGTTGAACTTCATCTTGGCCAGTTGCCGTATAAAGGTCTTGTGATCGGCCAGCGGCCATGATTCGGGACCGATGGCAAAGTCGTTGATGGTCCGCCAGGTGCGGGTTCTCAGTTCGGGTTCATCACTGACATTGAAGGCGGGCAGTTTCAGAGTCCGTTGGGGTGGGAAGAAGTCGCGGCGGAAGGTATAGCGGGCTCCGAGTCGGTGACCAAGTTCGCAGACGGCCCAGAATGTGGCCGCCGGGCTACCGCCTCCGACCACCAGGATCTCGCGGCCGGCGGCGGTCTTGAGCGTCCGGATCACCAGTCCCTGGTCGGAGATCTTGGGCCAGAGCCCGCCGAAGCTCTTGGCGATGGCGGGGTTGGTGGTGGGGCTGCCGACGAGAACGGTGAGGTTGGTGGTGGCGGGGATCGTGTCGTGAGAGCGTTCGACGTCGACACCGAACATCAGATTCCATTGCCTGGCGAGTTCCCCGGCGGCGTCGTGTTCGAGGCGACCGGCTTTGCTGCCGGTGACGACGGCGATGGAATCGGCGGCCGGGAGGCTGGCGGTGGTGCCCAGCAGTAGTGCGAGGCAAAGAGCGAGCGAGTGGCGGATCATGATGCGATTCACTTCTTTGGGGCCGGCGTGTTGGCGAAGCAGTACAGGGTATTGACGGTGCGGACGTAGATCCGGTTCTCGGCGATCGCCGGCGTGGCCACGCAGCTTTCGCCGACGTCGTTTTTGGCCAGGTACTTCAGTTTCGGTCCCTGTTGCAGCACGACGATGAAGCCGTTTTCGCCGGTGACGTAGATCTTGCCGTCGCCGTAGACCGGTGAGGCGTAGTAGTGGCCGAGATTGCGGATGCGTCGGCGTGGCCATTGGGTGGTTCCGTCGGCGGCGGAGAAGGCGGCCGAGATGCCACCTTCCTTGACCACGAACAGTTGGTTGTTGACGACCAGTGGCGAGGCGATGTTGGAGGGGGCCTTGGAGTCGAGGTTCCAGACGAGGTGCGTCTTGGTCACGTCGCCGCGTCCTCCGCCTCGGACCATCTGGATGATGTTGCCGCCTCCGACCCGGTTGGTCTTGGCCTGGAAGGCGTCGTTGATCTCGTCATCGACCAGGAACCCGTCCTTGTTGGCATCGCCCTTGTCGAACTTCTTCCAGAACACTTTGCCCAGTTCGGTCTTGTCGAGTTTCTTGTCCTGGTTGGTGTCTCGCCATTGCAGCAGGGCGAACTTGAGCGTGCGGGCGGTGTCGCCGTAGCTCTGGACCGAGACGTAGATCTTGTCGCCGACGACAGCCGGCGTGGTCATGATGGTTCTCAGCAGCGAATGGCAACTCCAGCGGACCTTGCCGGTCTGTGGGTCGTAGCCCTTCAGCTTGCCGCTGCCGGCCATCACGATGTCGGTCTGTTTGCCGGAAGTGACGACGACCGGGACGGAGTAGCCGCCGAGCATCTCGGGTCGGCTGGTCAGCCATTTCTGCTTGCCGCTGTACTTGTCCAGTGCGACGAGGTAGCTGTTGAGGTCGTCATCGAGGCAGAAGATCAGCTTGTCTTCGTGCAGGATCGGCGAATTGGCCGCTCCCCAGCCGAGCAGGTAAAACGGCATCGGTGTCTTGTGGGTCCAGAGGTGCTTGCCGCTGCTGGCGTCCAGGCAGATCAGGCCGATGGTGCTGAAGTGCACGTAGATTCGCTCGCCGTCGGAGCAGGGTGTGCACGAGGCGTGCTGGTTGGGCCAGGTGATCTCGGGCAACTTGCCGGCCGGGAAAGATGTCTTCCAGAGTTCCTTGCCGGAAATGGCGTCAAACCCAAAGACGGTAAACTGCTCGGCACCCTTCTTGCCGGTGACTGCCGTTTCGATGCAGCGGCCACCGGAGATGATCGGGCAGGCGACTCCGGTGCCCAGCGTCTTCTTCCAGGCGACGTTTTCGGTGGTCGAGAAGTGGACCGGCAGGTTCTTGCTGTCGGGTGAGACCCCCGTGGCGTTGGGGCCGCGGAACTGGTCCCAGTCTCCAGCGTCGACCGGATGCGACAGCATTGTCCAGGCCATGACACAAAGGAGCAGCGGCAGAAAGGAACGGTGCATGTGTCGGATCCCTGTGAAATGCTGGCCGGACGGCTGTGGTCGGCTGGGTCGGTCTGAAATGACCATACCGCGGCCCGACGCTCGACTTCAACCGGACGGGCCTGAGTCGTGGTGTTCGATTCGCGAGAGTTTTTTGCATTTCGGCCGTGACATTCTGATTCCGGCGATCATATAATCACAACTTCATGTGAACGAGTGATTTCATGAGGACTCCGTTTCTGGAGCGGAATCGGCCATCGACGGCTGAGGCAGGCTCTGAGAGACGAACCGGACACGTTGACACAACTCCCCGTTTTCCCAAGACCGTGAGGACTCCAAGATGACACGTAGACTCCTGATTGCTGCGTCGCTGTGCGTGGCCGTGCTGATGACCTACCAGGTCAACGCAGCCGAGAAGAAGAAGTCGCCCCTGAAGGGCGTCAACTGCTTCCTGAAGAAGACCAAGGATGGAAAGCCGATCCCCGTGAAGGCCGCCCTTTCGGTCGCCTACAAGGGCGCGAAGGTTTACTTCTGCTGCGGCGGTTGCAAGGGCAAGTTCGCCAAGGACGCGAAGTGTCGTGCCGCCAACGCCCACAACGCCAACCACCAGTTGGCTGCCACGGGCCAGGCCAAGCTCGCCAAGTGCGTGTTCACGGGCAAGGCTCTGAACACCGCGACCAAGATTAAGGTCAACGGCGTCACAATCTGCTTCTGCTGCAACATGTGCAAGGGCAAGGTTCTGAAGGCCAAGAACAAAGTCGCTCTCGCATTCAGCGACAAGGCCTTCGCCAAGGGCTATGTCGTAGCCAAGAAGAAGTAGAGTCAGTCGCCTGAGCGACAGCGTAAAGTGAGCGGGGCACTCCTCCATGCGAGGAGTGCCCCGTTTCTTTTTTGTGACAGGCGACGGGTTGAGTCCGGCGTTTGGGTGCGAGAGAATGAGCGCGAGCAATCCAGGTTCCGCCACGTGTGCGGTCGAATCATAGAGCGGGGAGCCGGGTGATGAGACGTATCCTGACAGGTTGGATGGGCTTGGTTCTGGTCTTGGTGTTGGGCCTGGTTCTGGCTCCGGGCCTGGCACTCCCAATGCCTGCGGCCGAGCCCGGTGGTTCGTTGCTCGAGCTGTTGCCCGACGGCGCGGTGGCGGCTGCTGAGGTCAACGGGCTGGGTGCCCGGGTCAAGCAATTGAGGCTCTCGGGGTTTCCCATCTGGCTGGTCGATCAGCAGCGTGACTCGGAACAGGCTCGCCAGGCCGCGGAGGTTTCACGAGGCCTTTCGGCCGCATTGGGTGACCCGGCCTGGGAGAAGCTGGAGACTCTGCTGGGAGACCGTTTTGTCGCCGCCGCGTATTCTCCCAGCCAGCAGAAGCCAGGGATGCCTCGAGTGGCGGTCATCGCCGAGGTTCGCAACAAGGAGGCATTGCGGGAGCTGCTGTTACGGGCCAGCGCGTTGCTGATCGCTGCAGAGGATCTCACGAAGTCCAGGAAGCAGGCCGGAGGTTTCAACCGCATCTGGCTCAAGAACGGCTTCCGCCTGGCTTTTGGGGCCCAGCACATTGTCGCGGCGACCGACACCAGTTTGTTCGACGACGTCCTGGTCCGTGCCACCGCCAAGTCCCCACCGGGCGGTTCACTGGCCGACGGCAAGCTGCTTGTCGAAGCCCAACGGACCTGCGGAGCCGGTCGTCCGCTGATGGGGCTGTACGCGTTCCCGAAGCAGGCCGCCGCCGCCTACCAGCAACCTCTGCAGTTCCCCACCCAATCCGACAACGCCCTGGCGTCGCTGCTCTTCGGCGACCTGCTGTTGGCGGCGTCCTCGAGTGCATTTGCCGCGGTCACGGTTCGGGCTGATGATCGAGGAGTGGACGTGTCGTTGTGGCAGCGGCGAGCAGCGCCACCCTCGGCCTCCGCCGCGGCTGCGTTTCCGGCAACGGTTCGCGTGACCTCGCCTCTGCAGCCTGCTCGTGGCACGCTGTTTTCGTTTTCGATGCATCGTGACTGGTCGGCCTGGTACCGCCAGCGTGAGACGGTGATGCAGGCCTCGGTGCTGCCGGAATTCGATAAGTTCGAGGCGAGCATCGGGAACCTGGTGCCCGGTCGAGACTTCGCCAAGGACATACTCCCGCTGTTTGGCCCTGAGTTGAGCCTGGTCGTGATGACGCCGCCTGCTGCGTCAAAGACCGACAGCGGCAGCGGACTGGCTCTGCCGGGCATGGGCGTGGTGGTCGAATTGGCAGAGCCTCAGAAGGCCGACGACATGATGCGGCTGTTGTTCCAGACGATCGTGGCGATCCTGAACTTCCAGGCCGGCGAACAGGGCACTCAGCCCTGGGTGCTCTCACACGAGACCTACCGCAAGATCGAGATGACCTATGGCCGGCCGCTGTCATCTGAGGCCAACTCGGGCAACGCGGTGCTGGCGGCATTGCGGCCGGCGGCGGCACGAATCGGCAGCCGCTTTGTGTTCTGTTCGTCACGAGACGCCTGCCGTCGCCTGATCGATCAGCATCTCGATGCCGCCGGCAAGTCGCGGGCGGTGGCCTCGGGTACCCGCACCGTGCTGTCGGTGCCCGCGGCGGTTGAGGCACTGCAGCGGAACCGCGATCCGGTGATCGCCGCAGCGGTCCGCGACGGACGATCGTTGCCCGAAGCCCAGGCCTACCTAGCCGAGCTTGTCGAGTGGCTGGCCGGGATCCAGTCGATGTCGATCACATCGGGGTTCCAGGCGGACGTCGCCCGCGTGAGCTGGTCGTGGAGGTGGAAGTGATGGGCTCGTTGTCGAGATGGAGTCGGCCCGAGGCGTTTGATGTTGCGGCGGCCGGGCACCTGTTGGGCCGAGCCGGTTACGGCGTCGGTCTCGATCGTCTCAAGCAGGCGGTCGGCGAGGGGTTGGACCGGACGGTACAGCGGGTGCTGACCGGCGAGAAGCCCGGCGCGACGTTCCGCGAGACGGATGGGTTGCTCAAGAAAGCCGCCCTGGAAGCTGACAGCATCGATTCGCTGAAGGCCTGGTGGGCCTTCCGGCTGACCGAGTCGCCTCACCCGCTCGAAGAACGCATGACCCTGTTGTGGCACGATCACTTTGCCACGTCCTACCAGAAGGTGCAGTCGGTGCGGATGATGGCCGACCAGAACCGGTTGTTCCGTCGCGAGGCATTGGGGCGTTTCGACCGATTGCTGCTCGAGGTGGCTCGCGACCCCGCGATGCTCGTCTGGCTCGACAGCAATCTGAATCGCAAGCGTCAGCCCAACGAGAATTTTGCTCGGGAGTTGTTCGAGCTGTTTGGCCTGGGGCTGGGCAACTACACCGAGAAGGACATCAAGGAGGCGGCTCGTGCCTTCAGCGGCTGGCACGTCCGACACGGGCGGTACTGGTTCAACGAGGCCCAGTGCGACCGAGGCTCGAAGCAGGTGTTGGGGAAGACGGGGGAACTGGGTGGCGAGGATGTCATCCGCGTGACGCTCGATCAACCGGCCTGTTCGCGGTTGATCGCGAGGCGGTTGCTCGAGGAATTTGTCGCACCGGGTCCGAGTTCGGAGCAGGTCGAGGAGTTGGCCGGTCGGTTGAAGCACCATCGTTGGCAGCTTCGACCGGTACTGGGCGAGTTGTTCCGGTCTGAGCTGTTCTTTGGTGAGCGATCTCGTGGGGCACGGATCAAGAGCCCGGTGGAGCTGGTGGTGGGGACGTTTCGTCAGCTGGGCGGGACGGCGGCCTACAGCAGCATGATCGAAGTGACCGCCGGGTTGGGCCAGGACCTGTTTGCTCCTCCCAGTGTCAAGGGTTGGGATGGGGACCGTGGCTGGCTGAACACGGCGTCGATGATCCTGCGGCTGAACTTCGCGAGCGAGGTGACCGGTGGCCGCGGTCTGGGTCGACTGGGTGATGGGCCGGCTCGGGAGATGACGGCGGTGTCGCGAGTTGATCGGCTGACGAGGTCGGTGCTCCGGCGTCCGTTGATTGCCTCGACGCGTGCGAAGATCATCAAGGAAGTCGAGGCGGCCGGTGGTGCGGATCGGCAGCGACGGGTTGCCTGGCACATGGTGGTGTCGCTTCCGGAATACCAGTTGGGATAGTGCTCGAGTGGGACCGCCGGCGCGGGGCGTCGGGGTTGGAGTTTGGGGAGGGGAGTCATGCCACGACGTCGCGAGGTGTTGAAGGCTCTGGCCGGAGTGGGTGCGGTTTCTCTGGGCGGGTCTCTGCCCGAGTGCCTGTCGCGGGCCGTGGCGGCACCGGGGACAGCTGCAGGCGGCGACGGTCGCGTGTTGGTGCTGGTGCGGTTGGCCGGAGGCAACGACGGGTTGAACACCGTGGTGCCCTTCACCGATCCACTCTATTCCCAGAACAGGCCGGGCGTGGGCCTGGATCGCGACAGCCTGTTGAAGCTCAACGGGAGTCTCGGGTTCCACCCAGCGATGGGTGGCCTGAAGGGGCTGTTTGACGACGGGCGATTGTCGGTTGTGCAGGGCATCGGCTATCCCAACCCGAACCGTTCGCACTTCCGCTCGATGGACATCTGGGAATCGGCCCAGCCCCAGGCGGAGACATTTTCTGAGGGGTGGCTGGGTCGCGTGATTGACAGGTCGCAGTTTCCTGACAATCCGACACCGGCCATGGCGTTGGGACTCGATCAACTGCCTCTGGCGTTGCGAGGAGCGGGCGTGTCGGTGCCTGTGATCAAGGACCCGGCCCAGTTGAAGCTGCGACCCGGTCCTGCGGTCGAGGCGCGGGGTCGAGCGGGCCGCGATGTGATTCGCAACCTGGCGGTACAGAATTCAGGAGGCGGCTCGCAAGCGTCGTTTGTCCGCAACCTGGCTCGTTCGGCGATCGACGTGTCGCGTCGGATTGGTGACGTATTGACTCAAGAGGGTGAGACCGGCTTGCCGGCGACGGGGCTGGGTCGGCGGCTCGAGGCGGTGGTGCGATTGATCGAAGCGGGTCTTTCGAGCCGAATCTACTTTGTTTCACTGGACGGCTTCGACACTCACGCCGACCAGCAGGGAGCTCATGCTGCACTGCTGGGAGAGCTCTCAGATGCCGTGGCGGCATTCTATCGCCGGTTGTCGAAGTCGAAGATCGCCGACCGCGTGTTGCTGGCGACGTATTCGGAGTTTGGCCGTCGGGTCAAGGAGAATGGCAGCCTGGGCACCGACCATGGTTCGGCGTCGCAGTTGTTCGTGGTGACGCCGCCGGGGCGTGGGGGGATTGTCGGCGACCATCCGAGCCTGTCCGACCTGGACGACGGCGACCTGAAGCACCACACCGATTTCCGACGGGTGTACGCGATGCTGCTGGAGCGTTGGCTGAAGATCCCCGCCGTGCCGGCCGTGGGCAAGGGATTCCGGCCGCTGGAGATCGTCTAGCGATTGCCCCGGCGACAGGCACTCCGCTCGCTCCGCCTTCGGCGAACCGGGCGGCGAACCAGTCCCTGGCGGGCGGTGGCTGCTAGGTGCCTGGCTTGTTGTTGAGTTGGCCGGGGCGGATGGTGATGGTCCGCTTGCGTTCGTCGATGCGGGTGACCTTGCCGAACTTGATGCCGTCGACGATCGACTGGATCGACTGGGTGGTGGTCAGGATCACCGTGGTGGCGTCGTTGCTCGAGGTCACGTCGGGTGCTTCCTGGTTCTTGGAAAGGGTCCGCAGCGCCGCGATGTGGTCGCGGCGGGCCTTTTCATCCATCGCGCCCTGTAGGACGACCGTGATCGAGGTGACCAGTTTGGAATTGCGAGGTTCGTCGCTGCTGGAGGTGGCCAGCAGCGGGATGACCTTCAACTGAGCATCCGCGAGTGCCTTGTTGAACGACTCGACCGTGTCGGCCTTTTCGAGAGCCGTGGCGGCGGTGTCCAGTGCATCAAGCACCGCCAGCCAACTCTTGCGGGACTCGGCCGTCCCCGCCCTGGGCATCGCCTCGACCGAGACGCGTCCCAGACGCAGAGCCTCCTGGAGGTCCGCAGCCAATTCGGAAGGAAACCACTGCCCGTCGATCACGATGAACTGACGAGGAGGTGAGGGGGTCTCGGGGGTGCCCGCCGCACCGATCTGCAGCCGAGCCGTTTCCGGGCCGCGATCGAGCACGCTGATCTTTGAGGTGGCCAGGTCGCCCAATGGATCTGAGGCATCGGTCGAGGAGAGTGTGCGGAGTTGATCGAGGAACCTGGTGCCGGTGCCGGCAAAGAACTTCTGGCCGTCGAACGTCTTCAGCGTCTTCACCTCCTTCAATTCGCTGGTCAACAGCGTGTCGAAGAGCCCCAGCAGAGCCGGCCAGTTCTCGTCGAGCTGCTTCTGGTCGATCTCTCGCAAGGCCAACCCCGGGTTGTTGATCAACAGGTCCTTCTTGGATCGGGCCACGTCCAGAAGCCGCTTGAACGTCACGAATGCGCGGTCCCAGACCTCGGCGTCGACCCTGCCGGCAAAGTCCTGCACCAGCCGGTTGATGTCTCGCTGGTAACGGGACGGCAGAAAAGTCCAGATCGGCGATGCCTTCCCGTCGCGGACACCCTCCAGAACGGCACGCACAGCCTGGTCCGGCTCGCCGGCGTCCACCTTCGCGGAGGCCTCGGCTTGCGGGTCTGCGGAGCTGCCGGTCGCGGACTGGCTTCCGCCACCGGGGGCAGCCGATGGGATCGAATCAGATCCCTCGCCCCCACAGCCGATCGTGCCGAGCACGCCGACCGTTCCGATCGCGCCCATCATGCCGCAGGCACACAGGCCAACCCATGTCAGTAGCCGTCCCCGCCGTTTCATCCGTCGTCCTCGTCGCTGTTGCACTCGATCAGGACCGTTCCCCGCCACGCTCGATCGACCCCGGCGCCATCCTATCCTGCATTCCTCGACCACAGAAGCGGTTTCGGTCCAAGAATTCCGTTTTGGTGTCGGTTGCGTCTGCTTGAAAACGTCAGAGACTCACTCTAGAGTGTGCCCTTGCGCCGTTAATACTGTGGCGCAAACATAATCGGTTTCACTTATATGATTGGTCCCTAGGACGGGTTGACTGCGCGATGCACTTGCGAAACGTCGAGTTGTTCTGCGAGGTGGTATCGCGGAGCAGTTTTTCGAAGGCGGCCGAGACGCACCAGGTCTCACAGTCGGCGGCGAGCCAGGCCGTTCAGACTCTCGAGGACCGTCTGGGTGCGGTCCTGATCGACCGATCTCAGCGGCCCTTGTCTCTGACCGAAGCCGGCCAGATCTACTACGACGGTTGTCGTCGTTTGTTGGAGTCGTTTCGTCAGGTCGAGGAGCAGGTCTTTGCGATCAGCGATCGGGTGACCGGTCGCCTGCGGGTTGCGGCGATCTATTCGGTCGGGTTGCTGGAGATGGCCGAGTTGGCATCGGCTTACCGCGAGACCTATCCGGACGTGTCATTGACAGTGGACTACCTGCATCCCGAGGAAGTTTCCGAGCGGGTACTCTCTGGCGAGGCAGACCTGGGCATCGTCTCATTTCCTCGCGGCGGTGGCGATTTCACCGTGGTGGGATGGCTCGAGCAGTCGATGTCGATTGTCGTGTCTCCGGATCACCACCTGGCATCTCGGAACGGTTCCAGCGGCCCGGTTTCTGTCGAGTGGCTAGACGGCGAGTCGTTTGTCGGGTTCTGTTCGGATTTGCGAGTTCGTCGCCGGATCGACCGCTGGCTGAAGTCGGCGGGGGTTTCGGTTGAGGTGGTCCACGAGTTTGACAATTGCGAGCACATCAAGCGTGCTGTCGAGGTCGGGTCGGGCCTGTCGATCCTTCCCGAGCCGACGCTGCGTCGGGAGCTGGCCCAGGGCTCGCTGGTTTCGCTGTCTCCGGTCGACGCCGACTGGAAGCGGCCGCTGGGTTTCATCCATCGTCGCAACCGCCAGTTGAGCACGGCGGCCGAGCGATTCATCGAGCGTTTGCAGGAGACGACTCATGCCAAGTAGTCGTCGTCCCCCGCGGTCCTCGTTGTCACCCGCGGTGGTGACTCCCGGGCCGGTCTACCGGAACGGTGTTCCCGGGAAGTACGGGCTGTACGATCCGGCCAACGAGCACGACAGTTGCGGCGTGGGCTTCGTGGCTCACATCAAGGGCCAGCGGTCACGTCAGATCGTCGACGACTCGCTGCACATGCTCAACCACATGACCCATCGTGGCGCGTGCGGTTGTGAAGAGAACACAGGCGATGGTGCCGGGATCCTGACCGCCCTGCCCTACGAGTTTCTCGAGCGGGTCGCCGCCAGCGAACTCGGCGTGACCCTTCCCGAACGAGGAAGTTACGGCGTCGGTATCGTGTTCTTGCCACGAGACGAGGTTGAACGGGCCCATTGCAAGCAGGCGGTCAACGAGGTGATCCAGGAGGAGGGCCAGTCGCTGCTGGGTTGGCGGGAGGTTCCGGTCGATCCCGATGGTGCCGACATTGGTCCATCGGCTCGAGCCGCCGAGCCGGTGATCGAGATGCTGTTGATCGGGGCTGCTGCGGGCCTGGACCAGGAGGAACTGGAGCGACGGCTGTTCGTGATCCGCAAGCGGTCCAGCCACCTGCTGCGGAGCAGTGATCTGACCGAGGCGCTGCAGTTTTACATCTGTTCACTCTCGACCAAGGTCCTGATCTACAAGGGCATGCTCACCTCCGAGCAGGTCCCCCGCTACTTCCTTGACCTGGCC
>Ga0310125_10001601_pt1 | contig 11492 bp, 16 predicted proteins | sample CB11b_Tmax_Bot8__FD_203508 | JGI IMG/M metagenome (GOLD analysis project Ga0310125, IMG submission 203508) | Marine microbial communities from Western Arctic Ocean, Canada - CB11b_Tmax_Bot8 | ecosystem: Environmental > Aquatic > Marine > Oceanic | place: Canada: Western Arctic Ocean | collected... | reverse complement strand
CGACATCGGCCAACTCGCCAAGATCCTCAAGTCGGCTTGCGCCAGCGGTGGCACGGTCAAGGACCGAACCATCGAACTGCAGGGTGACCACAAGAAGAGGGCCGCCAAGATACTCGAGCAGAACGGTTACCAGGTGGAGGTGCGCTGAATGGAGACCATGCACATGTCTTGGCTCGCTCGCACGCTCACGGTTGTGGGCTCACCTGACCCCTCTCTTCTCGGACGCAGCGGTGTCGTGGTTGAGGAGAGTCGCAACATGCTGACGATTCAGAACGACATCGGTCAACAGCGGTTGGCAAAGAATGTCATCCAATTCACAATCGATGGTGGAGAGCCAATCGACGGTGCACAGGTCTGTCAGAGGCCCGAGGACCGAGTCCAGAGAAAGTACAGGAGGAACTGAAATGCGAGACATTGGCGTTGAAGTGGAGTCCCCCGCGGGTGACTGGGATGGCGACAAGAACTGTCCGTTCTACGGTTCACTCCGTCTGCGCGGCCAGATTATCGAGGGAACCGTCTCTCGGCTCGGAATGATGAACACCATCGTCGTCGAGCGCCAGCACATTCGCCACATGGTCAAGTTTGAGCGTTATGAGAAGCGCACTCGTCGCTACTCAGCTCATCTGCCGAGTTGTATCGGTGAAATCAAGGTCGGCGACCAAGTCCGCATCATGGAGTGCCGACCGCTCTCCAAGACCGTCACCTTCTGCGTGATTGAGCGAGGTGATGCAGAATGAAGGGCCTCGCCGGTCGAGTAACCCGCGGTTTGCCGACTGAGGCACGCCTGAATTGCGTTGACAACAGCGGCGCCAAGATTGTGCAGTTGATTTCAGTGCTGAAGATAGGCGGCGTCGCCCGTCGCTATCCTTCAGCCGGTGTCGGCGACATGATCAATGTCACAGTTCGCCGAGGTACGCCTGAGAGGCGCCGACAGATCTTCCGAGCAGTTGTCGTCAGGCAACGCCGCCCATTCCGTCGTGCTGACGGAACTTGGGTCCAATTCGAGGACAACGCCTGCGTATTGGTGTCAAACGATCGCGGAGAATTGATTGGAACCGACATCAAGGGTCCTATTTCTAGAGAGGCAGCAGAACGCTGGCCAAGAATCGCCGCGACGGCGAAGCAAATTGTGTGAGGTGAAATGAATGTCCACTAGAAAGCCAAACAAGCAGCGCAAGGCGAATGCTACCGCACCTCTTCATGTGAAGCGCAAGCGGGTACGCGCCCGCTGCATCGACCCAGCCTTCCCCTATCTGCGCAATGTCACCGTTCGCGTCGGAGACCGAGTTCAGGTTCACCGTGGCGACTGGGGCAACCCCGGTTCCGACAAGGCAGAGGGCGGCAAGCGACTTGGTGCAGCTCGCGGCAAGTCTGGAGCTGAAGGGCAGGTTATCGGAGTTGACGGCAAGAAGGGCAAGGTCTTCGTCGAGGGTGTCAGCCAACCGAAGGCTGACGGCAAGGAAGAGGGAATCGCAGTTCACGCTTCAAATCTCGTCGTTGTCAAGGTGAACGATGGCGACCCTATCAGAATCAAGAAGCTGGAGAGCAGAGAAGGAGGCGATGAGTAATGAGTGCAAGCCACAAGAAACGACTGGCAATGCCCCGAAGTTGGGCCCTGCCGCGCAAGACCACCGTCTGGATTACCAAGCCGAGGCCGTGCGGTCACCCAATCGAACTATGCATGCCACTAGCGGTCATCCTCCGAGATGTGCTGGGCCTCGCTCAGAACCGTCGTGAGGTGAAGAGAATGCTCAGTACTAGAGCGATCCTCGTCGATGGGCGGGTCGAAACTGACCACCTGCGCGGAGTCGGACTGATGGATGTCCTCACCGTGGGCGAAGACCACTTCCGCTGCATCATCGATGCAAACGGCAAGCTTCGCTATCTCTCAATCAACGCCAAGGAAGCAGCATCCAAGGTCTGCCGAATCGACGGCAAGACCACAGTCGCCGGCGGCGTCACCCAGTACAACCTACACGACGGCCGCAACATCCTACTCGACGACGCCAACGCCTACAAGACCGGTGACAGCCTCAGAATCAACCTTCCAGACCAAGAGATTGAAGGACACATCGCCTTCGAGTCCGGCGCAACTGCCTACCTCATCGGTGGGGCTCACGTCGGTACTCTCTGGAAAGTCAATGAGAGAATCGAGAAGAAGTCGACCATGCAGAACGAGGTCTCTTTCGAGGAGTTCGGCACCGTCGAGCGCAATGTGTTCGTCGTCGGCGACGCTCCGCTACCAGGAATCGAGGTGAGTGCATGAGTTCAGTGATGCTTGAACCTCGAATCACCAAGGTGACTGTCAACATCGGTGTTGGCGAAGGTGGTTCCCGACTACAACTCGCTGAGCGAGTGCTTGAACTGCTGACCGGCGGAACTCCAGTCCGAACTATTTCCAAGACGACTAACCGGGACCTGAAGTTGCGGGAGGGTGCGCCAATCGGCTGCAAGGTGACAGTGCGTGACAGTGCGGTTGTCGAGAAATTCCTCAAGGATGCTCTCTGGGTTCGTGAGAACACGTTACCCTCATACAACTTCGATGCCTCTGGAAACCTCTCCTTCGGAATTGCTGACTACACCGACTTCCCCGAGATGAAGTACGACCCTGACATCGGAATATTCGGGATGGACATCAACATCGTTCTCGAGCGACCCGGTCACAGGGTCAGCCGCCGTCGCCGTTACAATAGGAAGGTCGGCACTGGTCACCGTGTGACGCAAGATGAGGCGAAGGCTTGGTTCAAGGGCAAATTCGGCCTTACAATAGTGGAGGAGTGAAGATGGCGAAAGAGGAAGGAATTCGAATCGGTCGCGAATCTGGCTGCCGCAGGTGCGGTCGCAAGCGAGGAATGGTGCGCCGGCATGGGTTGAGGCTCTGCCGTCAGTGCTTCCGTGACATCGCTCCGGAAATCGGATTCAAGAAGTATAGTTAGGAGGTGTGAAGAGATGCAATTCGATCCATTGAACGATGCTTTCACGAGCATCTACAACGCAGAAATGGCTGGCCACTATGAGGTCAGCGTCGCTCCCGCCAGCAAGTTGCTCGGACACATGCTATCCATCATGCAGAGCATGGGCTACATCGGCGAGTTTGAGAAGAATGAGGATGGCCGGGGTGGTGGCTACCGAGTCGAACTGGTTGGTGCAATCAACCGGTGCGGCGTCATCAAGCCCCGCTATTCAGTGAAGCGAGCCGACTATGAGAAGTGGGAGTCCCGCTACCTGCCCGCGCAGGACTTTGGGATGCTTCTCGTAACTACAAATCAAGGTGTTATGCACCATTACCAAGCGAAGGAGGCCCGCATTGGTGGGCGCTTGTTGGCGTATGTGTTCTGAGGTGATAAAATGGTGAAACTCGATCAAATCCGACATGTTGTCGCTCTACCTGAGAGCGTCAGCGTATCATTCGACGACAATCTCGTCACAATCACCGGCGAAAGTGAGTCGATCTCCCGTGACTTCAGCCACAACAAGGTCAACCTCTCACAGGTCGATGGCAACATCATCGTACAGTGCGAACTGCCCCGCCGCAAGGAGAAGGCAATCGCTGGCACATGGCGCGCCCACCTGACCAACATGGTGACAGGTGTCACCGACGGCTTCGAGTACCGACTAAAGGCGGTCTACAGTCACTTCCCCATGGCGCTCTCAGTCAACGGAAACATCTTCCAAATCAACAACCTGTTCGGTGAAAAAGTGCCACGCAAGGCCGACCTCAAGTGGACGCCAAGTGATGTTCAGGTGAGAGTTGAGAACAAGGTCGATGTCATCGTCACCGGAGCAGATCGCGAGAAGGTCGGCCAGACAGCTGCAATCATCGAGCGGGCCTGCCGGATTCGCCGTAGAGACCGTAGAGTCTTCCAAGATGGAATTTACATCACCCAGAAGGGCAAGAAATGAGGAGGGAATGAAAGATGGGAGAATACGACGATCTGACCGTTGCTGAACTCAAGGACCTCCTGAGAGAGGCCGGTTTGCCACTCTCTGGCAAGAAGGCAGACCTGGTTGCCCGACTTGACGACGCCGGAGCAGATGCTCCTGTGACCGAGAAGGAAGTTACCGAGAAGGAAGTTACCGAGAAGGAAGTTGCTGAGGTCTCTGATGATTCCGACGAGGCAGACGCAGACGACGACTTTGATGACGACGACTTTGACGACGAAGAGGAATGGGACGACGAGGAGATGATTCACATCGCCCGCCAGAAGCCAGAACTCGATGATGCGACCAAAGAGGCGCTCGTGGCACGCAAGGCCCAGTACAAGAAGCAGCCAACATTCCGCCGCCAAGAGTGGTTCCGATACAAGCGACTATCCAAGATCGGCTGGCGAAAGCCGAAGGGATACCAGTCCTCACAGCGCCTCAACCGCAAGTACCGCTCGCCTATGGTGCGAATCGGCTTTGGAAAGGTCACCGGGGCTCGTGGTCTCCACCCTTCCGGATTCTCCGAGGTAATGGTTCACCGACCAGATGACCTTGAGGTCATCGATCCGAAGACCGAGGCCGCACGAATCGGCAAGACAGTCGGCAAGCGAAAGCGAATCGCCATTCACGAGAAGGCTGACGAATTGGGGATTCGAGTCCTCAACCGAAGGAGGAATATTTGATGCAGTTGAGTAATCAGAAGCGCCTCGCGGCCGAGATTCTCTCCGTTCAGTTGGGCGAAGAGGTTGGTCTCAACCGAGTTTGGATCAATGACAACTACCTCGAGCAGGTGAGTGGTGCAGTTCAGAAGAACGACATCCGTGACCTCATTGAGATGGGCTACATCAAGGCCAAGCCAATTCAGGGCACCAGCCGGGTGCGCGCCAACAAGAGCGCAGCACAGAAGGCGAAGGGTCGCCGCAAAGGACACGGGAAGCGCTCAGGAACGGCAAACGCTCGTGACCCTCGCAAGAACCGCTGGATGCGTACTCTACGCTCTCAGCGCCGCGTCCTAAAGGTGATGCGTACCGATGGCACTCTCAAGCCGAGCGAATACCGCTACTACTACCGCAAGGCGAAGGGGAATTCCTACCGTAGCATCGCCCACATGAAGGCGAATATGGAAGTCGATGGAATCAAACTCGGAGGTGACGAATGATGGCTTACGGAAAGAGACAGAGAATGCGGTACCGCCGACGAGAACATGGTTTGACAGACTACCGTCGGCGACTCAAGTTGCTCCGCTCTGGCGAGCCTCGCGCAGTCGTTCGAATCAGCAACACGCAAATCGTCTGTCAACTCGTCGGATACGAGGCAGATGGTGACATCATCCTCGCCTCAGCCAACGGCTCTGGACTAGTCTCTAACTACAAGTGGCCAAAGGGCGCTTCACGAAAGTCTGTCCCTGCCTGCTACCTTGTCGGATTCGCTTTGGCAAAGCAGGCCAAGTCTGCAGGTCACAGCAGTGCGGTACTCGACATCGGTCTCGCATCATCCACCAAGGGAAGCCGTGTCTTCGCCGCTCTGAAAGGAATGGTCGACGGCGGACTTGAGATTCCACACGGCGAGAGCATCCTGCCGGACGACGGCCGAATCAATGGCGCGCACATCGACGCCAAGGTCGAGAAGGCGGTCGAAAAGACCCGTAAGGCAATCGAGGGGGCATGAGAAGTATGAGTGACGAGCAGAATCCAGACGAGGTAGTCGAGCTTCCCGAGAAAATAGCGCCAGGACTTCGTCTTGCGCACAATCCACAACCGGAGCCCGCAGAAGGAGCACACCGCCGACGCCGTGGCCAACACGATCCGATGGCGGCTCTGCGCCAGTGGACTCCACGAACCCGCCTCGGTAGAATGGTTCGTAACGGTCAGGTTCTGACAATCGAGCAGGCCTTCGAAACCGGTCTTCCGATTCGAGAGGTCGAAATCGTCGATGCTCTTCTTCCGGGCCTCGAGGATGAGGTGGTAAATGTCAACATGATTCAGCGGATGACCGACAGTGGTCGCCGTGTCAGATTCAATGTGATGGCCGCGGTAGGCAACGAGGATGGCTATGTCGGGCTTGCAATCTGCAAGGGCAAGGAGGTCGCAGGGACGATTCGCAAGGCGATTGACACTGCCAAGCTGAGTGTCATACCCGTTATGCGCGGCAACGGCTCTTGGGAGTCTGGTGGCGGCGCAGGGACCAGTATTCCATTCAAGGTCCAGGGCCGCGCCGCTTCAACTCGAGTCACACTCATGCCCGCTCCGGCTGGAAAGGGGCTCGTCATCGGTGAGAAGGGTCGAATTGTACTTCGTCTCGCCGGGATTACTGATATCTACTCACGCACTGGTGGTCAGACCCGTACCACGATCAACTTCGCAAAGGCGACTTTCAACGCTTTGGAGATGCTCAACAAGTCAAAGGTGAGCGAGGAGCAGAAGAAGCGCCTCTACATGACATCCGGGAGGCTTCTCTCATGAGTTGGCTAGTTATTCGAGTTCGCTCAGACCGCACCGTCGAGCACTCCATCCGAGAGACCATGAGCTACCTCAACTTGTCCCGTGTCAACCACGCGGTCATCGTTCCAGAGAGGGAAACCTACGCTGGAATGCTTCAGAAGACGAAGGATTACGTCACCTGGGGAGAAGTTGACGCAGAGACTGTGGCAACTCTCATCCGCGAGCGTGGTCAACTGGTTGGCGGAGCACCCGTCACTGACGCTGATGTCAAGGCAGAAACCGACTTCAAGAACATCGACGAGTATGCAGCAGCACTCGCTTCCGGCGATGCGACCATGAAGGACATGGCCTCGCTGAAGAAGGTCTTCCGACTACATCCACCACGAGGTGCCAAAGGGTGGGGTGGCATCAAACGCCACTTCACGGTCGGCGGTGCCCTCGGATTCCGCGGAGATGCGATTCTAGATCTAGTTCCACGAATGATTTGAGGAGTTGAAAAAATGGTATCTAGAACAAATAAATTCCGAGGCGGAAAAAGCCGTTACCACGGTCGCGGCAAGAAGGCAGGTCGAGGCGCTGGAAAGCGTGGCGGCCGAGGAAACGCCGGCCTCAACAAGCACAAAGTCATGACCCGCATCAAGTACATGCCAGGTCACTGGGGGATGCACGGCTTCAACCGACACCCTTCCCTCCGAAATGTGCATGTCACCGTGAATGTCAGCCAACTGAGTGACCTCGCCGAAGGGGCTGACAACATCGATCTCGAAAAGTTCGGCTTCGACAAGTTGCTCGGTTCAGGCCAACTCACCACCGCAATCACGGTAACAGTGGCGCACGCGAGTGCCAAGGCAGTCGAGAAAGTCGAGGCTGCAGGTGGTTCCGTGACCCTTTCCGAGGGTGACGGCGCCGAGTGGGAAGAGGAGTGAGCCCGCCTAACGGTGGTAAGCCTGAAGAGGATGATGACGGGGGCTGAAAGATATGGTACGCAAGCCATCAGCATTCGGTATTGCAGCAATATCTCTCATCTATTTCGGCTCCATTTTTTACTGGCAGTGGGACTCCCTGACCGGTTCAGATCGCGATGCGATGGTCTTCTCCGCACAACTGATTGCAGTCGCAGTCGGATATGTCGCCTATGTGATGTGGTGTGTTCAGCGAGACCTTCCAGCGGGAATCAAGTCAATCAAGTTCTTCGGCTCGACCGCCAAGTTCCTCGGTTGGCTCGCCATCATGGGCGGCTTCTTCTACTTGTGTTTGCAGGACCAGGGCCTCGTCGGATTCCTATTCGTCGGCATCGCCCTGATGGGTCTGGGAACTGGGCTGGCACTCGCCTGTCTTGCCTATACCGGTGAGGAGAGCAGCCGCCTGTTCGGACTAAAGCGACTTGTCGATGTCTACCCAACCATCACCAAGCCGGACGGCCACGTTCGATTCGGACAGAAGATGTGGACCACAACTCTAGTGCTGATAATCTACTTCGCGATGACCAATGTCATGATTTGGGGACTGGCAGAATCCACGATGGACATCTTCTCCTCATTCCGCGCCATCATGGCGGGTGCTTCAGGTTCAATCATGCACTTGGGAATTGGTCCAATCGTCACAGCTTCAATCATCATGCAGTTGTTCGCCGGTGCAAAAATCATCAAGTTGGATTTGCAGGACTCCGAAGACAAGCAGCTCTACCAAGGTGTCCAGAAGATTCTGGTTCTGCTGATGATTCCGGTCGAGTCAATCCCTCAGGTGTACGGCTTCCTCGACCCTCACGAGGACATGATTGCGCTATACGGACTAGGATGGGCAAACTCGCTCATCGTCCTGCAACTTTTCATGGGTTCATACCTCGTTTTCCTTCTCGACGAACTTGTCAGCAAGTGGGGAATCGGCTCCGGAATTTCGCTCTTCATCGCCGCCGGTGTCGCACAGTCAACCTTCGTAGGAACACTGTCTCCACTCGCCTCTGGCCCCGGTGCCTACGGCCTCCAGAATCCTCCGGCGGGCACCCTGCCGATGATTTTCTACTGGCTCAGAACCGCCACCTATTCCGACCTCGTCACGAGGAACGGTTTCGAGTCTATCTTACTGGGCGACCAGTTTCACGCCAATCCTGTGATTGCGCTGGTTTCGAGCATCATCGTGTTTCTCATCGTAGCGTTCGCTGAGTCAAGCAAACTGGAGTTACCTCTGACACACGGGAAGGTCCGCGGACATCGTGGTAAATACCCGATCAGGCTGGTCTATGCGAGCAACATTCCAGTCATCTTGATGGCAGCACTGCTCGCCAATCTGAACATGTTCACCCTGCTCTTCTGGAGCCACCCAATCATCTCCACGGTTCCGATACTCGGAGCCAACGGCATGTGGAGTATCGCCCCTTGGTTAGGGTCGTATGAGGTCGGTTCGACCACCGCTTCGGACGGTTTCGCCTGGTATGCATCAATGGTGCAGGGAGCCCAATCATGGTTGCTGCCGATTCTTGACCAGACAGGCGACGGTTTCGGCCATAGTTTGTGGCAAATCATACTGCATATGTTCACTTATGTCTTCTTCATGACCGTAGGTTCGATGGTTTTCGCCAAGTTTTGGATTGAAACCACCAACATGTCCGCCAAGGATGTTGCCAAACAAATCGAACGAACAGGTATGCAAATCCCCGGATTCCGTAAGAATCCTGTCGTTTTGGAGCGGATTCTGGAGAGATATATTCCACCTGTTACCTTATTTTCCGGCGCTTTCGTCGGTTTGCTCGCAGCGGGAGCTGACTTGCTCGGGACTGTAGGTAACGCGACAGGAACTGGATTGCTGCTTGCCGTAGGCATCATTCTCAGAACATACGAGCAGATCCAGAAGGAGCAAGCGATGGAAATGCACCCGATTTTACGCGAATTCTTCGGTGCCGAGTGAGCACCTCAGAGTTTTCAATAGCTCACGAGGCGAGCCCAATAATTGCCCTCAGCGAGAGCGATAAAAACGCCTTTTTTTTGTCTTTTCCAGTCGTTTTGCGCCTGGAATTCCGGCCAATACACTCCTCCATTTGGCGCCTCGAAAGGAGAGCTTCTCGGCGCGAGGGTGGCTTCTGAGAGCGCGCGCGCAGAGCCCTCTTCAGTTGCCTCTAAATGTGGTACTGCGAGCATGTGCTGTGGGTGTGGTAATGGCGCCCTGTTCGTCACGTTGATATACCGGTGGTAGGTCGGCGGAATGCTGCATCAATGCACGGCGTTGGTACCTGAGTCCAGAGATGGGCGATGAAGGCTGCCATCCGCATACGATGGAGCCGAGGTAATGCGGCCGCGAGCTTTGCTTGTGGCTGAGAGGTGAAAATAACGACACAATACAATTGTGTGTAAGTGAGACATAGGTGCAAAAACCTTGTCAAATTCCATAAAGAACCAGTCAGCGATGACCAAAAACTCCTAGGGATTGCAAAGATTGACAGTCGACTTCGGTCGGCAAGAAATCCGGTTGATCCTGCCGGAGGCGACCGCTACTGGAGTCCGATTAAGCCATGCGAGTCGAGAGTCTTCAAGGACTCGGCGTACCGCTCAGTAACACGTGGATAACCTGCCCTATTCTGGGGAATAACCTCGCGAAAGTGAGAACAATACCCCATGGACCACCATGCCTGGAACGGTTGGTGGTTGAAAGCTCCGGCGGAGTAGGATGGGTCTGCGGCGTATCAGGTTGTAGGGGGTGTAATGTACCTCCTAGCCATTGACGCGTACGGGTTGTGAGAGCAATCGCCCGGAGATGGATTCTGAGACACGAATCCAGACCCCACGGGGTGCAGCAGGCGCGAAAACTTGACAATGCGAGCAATCGTGATCAGGGGACTCCAATTGGATCAATTAATTTTGAGCTCTGAACCGACTCTAAATAGGTCGGGTAATAGGGGCGGGAAATATCGGTGCCAGCCGCCGCGGTAATACCGAAGCCCCAAGTGGTCGTCGTTATTATTGGGCCTAAAACGTCCGTAGCCGGTTTGGTACATTCGTGGGTAAATCAGACAGCTCAACTGTTTGAATTCTGCGAGGACGGCCAAACTTGAGACCGGGAGAGGTGTGGGGTACCTGCGGGGTAGGGGTAAAATCCTGTCATCCCGTAGGGACCACCTGTTGCGAAGGCGCCACACTAGAACGGATCTGACGGTCAGGGACGAAGCCTAGGGGCACGAACCGGATTAGATACCCGGGTAGTCCTAGGTGTAAACGCTGTGGACTTGGTGTCGGGAATCTCTAGAGGATTCTCGGTGCCGTAGTGAAGATGTTTAGTCCACTGCCTGGGGAGTACGGTCGCAAGGCTGAAACTTAAAGGAATTGGCGGGGGAGCACTGCAACGAGAGGAGCGTGCGGTTTAATTGGATTCAACGCCGGAAAACTCACCAAAGCCGACTGTTAGATGAAGACCAGCGTAACGAGCTTGTCGGATTTTCAGAGAGGTAGTGCATGGCCGTCGTCAGTTCGTACCGTAAGGCGTTCTGTTAAGTCAGATAACGAACGAGACCCCCATCGTCATTTGCCAACCCTTTCTCCGGAAAGGGCGCACTATGGCGAGACCGCTGGCGTGAAGTCAGAGGAAGGCGGGGGCAACGGTAGGTCAGTATGCTCCGAATGCTTTGGGCTACACGCGCGCTACAAAGGACGGGACAATGGGCTGCAACACCGAGAGGTGACGCTATCCCGAAACCCGTTCGTAGTTCGGATCGTGGGCTGTAACTCGCCCTCGTGAAGCTGGATTTCGTAGTAATCGCGTCTCAAAATGGCGCGGTGAATATGCCCCTGCTCCTTGCACACACCGCCCGTCAAACCATCTTAGTTTGGGGTGGGTGAGGCTACCTTTAATTGGGGTATTCGAGCCTGCCTTAGACAAGGAGGGTTAAGTCGTAACAAGGTACCTGTAGGGGAACCTGCAGGTGGATCACCTCCTAAGACCTCTAAAACGCGGAGGGTAGGGTGCTTCGGCACCCTGCCTTCCCAACTTTTCTTTTTTTTATTCAAATCTGAACCAATCGTATCCTCTAACTTTTGTATACTGAATATTCAGGACATACTTTAATTACCTTCGGGGAATTAGGTGTTTCATGGACGGAAGTAAGTTTCGAACAGCACTGATTGTAGCCGGATTGTTGAC
>Ga0310125_10001597_pt1 | contig 11499 bp, 10 predicted proteins | sample CB11b_Tmax_Bot8__FD_203508 | JGI IMG/M metagenome (GOLD analysis project Ga0310125, IMG submission 203508) | Marine microbial communities from Western Arctic Ocean, Canada - CB11b_Tmax_Bot8 | ecosystem: Environmental > Aquatic > Marine > Oceanic | place: Canada: Western Arctic Ocean | collected... | reverse complement strand
CAACCCCAAAAGGAAATGCGCGCTCAACTCATCCGCTCGGTTAAGTATTCAAGGATGTCACGAACTGAAATGATTCCCGATAGTTGCCCCTCCCGATCAACAATTGGAAGATGGCGATACTCCCCCAGGTCCATCCGCTGAACGGCAAAGGCAATTTTGGCGTCCATTTGCAGAGTCTGTGGTGAAGGGGTCATAAAATCAGAAACTGGCCGATCAGCGTATTGTAATGCATCGGCGTTGAGTCGCAGTAAGGCATCTCGTTCGCTAAAGATGCCAACGGGTCGTTGTTGCTCGGCAACTACGACACAGCCAATCTGCCGGTCCACTAACAGCTGGAGAACTTTAGACACGGGTTCAGAAGGTTCGACACAGATAGATGCCTTGGGATGCAAGACACCAATTCGATCTTTAACAAGGCTTTTTTCTATTTCTGAAGCGGGCATAGGGTAATTGAGATCATTTAAAGACTGCTGGCACTGTTCGCAAGTGTCGGCACCTTCGATATTTTCATGATCGCAATAGGGGCAAATCATTCTACTACCCATGTGTCACTAGATCGATAAAGACTGTTGAGGTCCAACCCCCCATTTTTTTCGCGAGCTAATTTGATTTGTCGATTCAGTTCTTCATCGTATTTTGGGCGGTCGACACTGCGGAACACACCGATTGGTTCAGGAAAGCCGTCCTCATATCGCATTCGGCTGAGTAAATAGGCAAGACTTGGTTCTGACAATTTTTCGTCGTGAAACAATAGATCGTCTTCTGTAATGCCTTTACCCAAATCCACGACTTCCGGTTCCATACCATTGAGCCGAATCCCCTTGTCGCGGTTTTTTCCAAAGATCAGTGGTTTGCCATGTTCTAGTTCAATGACATTGTCTGCCTTTGTGTCTCGATCGGTAGCGTGTTCCCAGGCGCCGTCGTTGAACACATTACAGTTTTGATAGACTTCGATGAATGCCGTGCCGCGGTGTTCAGCACCACGCTGCAAGACCATGGCCAGATGCTTGATATTCACATCGATTGAGCGAGCGACGAACGTAGCCTCGCAGCCAATGGCGATCGAAAGCGGATGGAGGGGATTGTCGATTGCACCCATCGGCGTGCTTTTAGTGACTTTTCCCAGTGGCGACGTTGGAGAGTACTGCCCCTTGGTCAAGCCATAAATGCGATTATTGAACAGGATGATGTTGATATCCAGGTTGCGCCGGATGGCGTGCATCAGATGGTTTCCACCGATACTCAGGCCGTCACCGTCACCGGTAATAACGAACACTGTCAAATCTGGGCGAACGGCTTTTAAGCCAGTTGCGATAGCCGGCGCACGACCATGAATCGAATGCATACCATAAGTGTTCATGTAGTAAGGAAATCGACTGGAACAACCGATACCTGATATGAACACCAGATTTTCCTGGGGAATCCCCAGCGTAGGGATTACCTTTTTCATTTGGGCCAAGATGGAATAGTCACCACAGCCAGGACACCATCGGACATCTTGATCACTTGCCAAATCGGCAGCGGTGAGAACGGGCAATTCAGCTGACATTTTTTTTTCAGTTTCACTCCTTAATCTATGCTAACAACTTTTTGATTGCTGAAACAATTTCACCTACGACAAACGGCTTACCTTGAACCTTGTTAAGGCCAACGGCATCAGTAAGATAAGTCGATCGAATCAATGAACGAAGTTGTCCCATGTTCAACTCGGGAACCAGGATCTGCTTGTAGTTGGATAACAGTTCGCCAAAGTTTGATGGAAACGGATTTAAATAACGTAGGTGAGCGTGGCCTACCTGGACGCCGGGGCGGTTCATTTCGTTGACCGCGGTGATGCAAGCACCGTACGTGCCGCCCCAGCTAACCACCAGGACGTCTCCCTGCCCGGATCCCTCGACCGTTTGAGTGGGAATATCTTGGGCGATCATTGCTGTTTTTTTGGCACGAACGTTTGTCATGTGTTGGTGATTGTCTGGATCGTAGCAAACGTTACCGGTGATATCTTCTTTTTCCAATCCGCCGATACGGTGCATCAAACCCTTGGTGCCCGGCAAGGCCCAAGGCCGGGCCAGTCGTTCGTCACGATCATAAGGTAGAAAAGGTTCATCGTTTTCAGGGCAGCTCGGATGTGTCACCGGAATTTTTTCCAGTGAATCATAATCGGGAATTTTCCAAGGCTCAGCACCGTTGGCAATGTAACCGTCGGAGAGCAGCATCACAGGTGTCATGTACCGCGTCGCCAGTCGCCATGCCTCACACGCCACTTCAAAGCAATCCGATGGGCTGCGAGCGGCGATGATTGGGATCGGACTTTCACCATTTCGTCCGTGCAACGCCTGCATCAGATCGGATTGTTCTGTCTTGGTTGGCAATCCCGTACTGGGACCCCCACGCTGAACATTGATGATCACCATCGGTAATTCCAGGATCATTGCCAGTCCCATCGCCTCGCCCTTGAGTGCGATTCCTGGACCGCTGGAGGCCGTCACTGCCATCGAACCCCCAAAGGCAGCTCCAATCGTGGATGTCGCAGCAGCGATTTCATCTTCTGCTTGAAACGTTCGCACGCCCAGCTGTTTGTATTTGCTGAGGACATGCAGAATATCACTGGCAGGCGTGATTGGATAGGAACCGTAGAACAGCTCTTTATCGCTGAGGCTGGCCGCGGTCATCAAGCCAAACGCCAGGGATTCGTTACCCGTGATATTTCGATAGGTACCCGGGGAAAGCTTTGCTTTGTCAACCTTATAACTGCTGACAAACGCATCGGTTGTTTCACCGAAGTTCCATCCGGATTTTAACGATGTCCGGTTAGCATCCGCAATCGCCGGTTTGCCGCCGAATTTTCCATCGATGAAGCGAATTGTAGGTTCCAACGCGCGCCCATACAGCCAGTAAACCAAGCCCATTGCGAAGAAGTTTCGGCAACGGTCTGCTTCTTTCTGGCTTAACCCGAAAGGCTCAACGGCATTACGAGTAAGCTTGGTCACTGGGACAGTAAACAATTGATACTTGTCCAGGCTGCCGTCGGTTAAAGGGTTATTTTCATACCCAGCTTGCTTCAGCCCCCTCTTGTCAAACGTATCTTCGTTGACCACGAGAATGCCACCGCCGCTGGGATCGAGATCACCCAGATTGGTCTTCAAGGCTGCAGGATTCATGGCGACCAGGGTATCCAATTGATCACCTGGCGTATAAATGTCTGTCGATGCAAAGTGGATCTGAAATCCACTCACTCCGGCCAATGTTCCACGTGGTGCGCGAATCTCAGCGGGGAAATCAGGAAACGTCGCTACGTCGTTACCAACGAGGGCAGACGTGTTGGTCAGTTGCGTACCGGCCAACTGCATACCGTCTCCAGAATCACCAGCAAAACGGACGGTCGCTCCATCGAGTGAAACGACATCTTTATTAGTTTTGGTACACACTTCAGTTGATGTCGACATGGTCAACCTTCATATTTCGAAGACAAGCCTTTGCCTGCATTATTCGACCGCCGTAGGTGGGAGACAAATGACGGTGCGGAAGGAAATCAATACCCACTAAATTCTCAGTTGGTTGTATCTTAGTTGTGAATGTATCTCAGTAAAAAAATTAACGGCCAGCAACGACCCGTATTCCGTTACTATGCGCCTTCTCTGGTTTGTGTTGTGTGGTTGGGTTCCGGTGGTAATGTATAGATCGTGTTGGGAAAATGTTGAACCAGATAATGCAATATACCTGAAGCTTTTAATAATCCGGTTGGTCGTCCCAGCTTGTCAATGATCGGCAACCTGCGATAACCACCACCGGACATCATTCCAATAGCCCACCCTACGGTGTCTGTTTCAGCAACGGTTACCGGCGGGGAAATCATGACGTCTTCTACAGGTACTTTGAGGTCTTGTCCGGCAGCCATCAATTTCAGGACATCGCGCTCGGTAAAAATTCCGATCAAAACGTCGTCACGACAGATGAGGACGCTGTCGGCATTGTTTGACTTCATCTTTGTCAGGATGTCAGCGACGGTTTCTTCCGGCGCAACTAACAGAGGTTGTACCGTTTCTGCCTGATCGACCGTTTCAGTACTCAGATTTAGCTGAAAATCCACAGCCCTGCCTATACCAACAAAACAGCTTAAGAAGGAATTTCAACGCTCACGCCGAACAGCTATCCCGACGGTGCAGGATAACAATGACGCAGCCAGATCGCAAGTTCTTCGGGCAATAAATTTGCTCTTTTTGCGAGAAGGCCAGCCGTCTATTGAAATCTAGCACGTCCCGACCGTTGTTTGAACAGCAAACCGATCTATTGGTCCAAAAAGGGAGGAATTGAGCGATGCCTATGGGTGGGTCTTGTCGGGGTGCACGTAATAGCTACTGAGGTCGATTCCCCCCTTTTGCTCGTCTTCCAGCAACTTAAGGCGAGCTTCGATTTGCTCCAATCGTCGCAGGATACCCGGCAGCACCTGTTCCGACGTCTGGCCGGGACCCCTGGGCCGGGGAACCCTGGGATATCCTAACTGGCGTTGCAGTGCGGCGAACAAGAACAAGGGGTCCTTACCTCGATTTGCCCAAGCGATTTGCCCCTCTTTCTCGCCGAAAAGGAGAGTCTGGTGGGGTGGTTTCCCGCTGGCCATCTGCCTGCGTCGAGCCCAATAGTGACTACGGAGATAGATCATCTCGGCCAGACCGGAGAAGCCCATTTGCTGGCGTACTTGGAGAACCCAGTCTCGCCACGACTCGTCCAGGATCGGGTCTTCTGAGATCGCGGCCAAACCATGGTCATAATTCAAGCGGTTGCGACAGAGAGTTTCCAACTGGAAGAGAAAAATTCCCTGTTGTGAGCACTCTTCGGCTCGAAAACGGGCCTCTTTTTGCAATACTTCCAGGGCGATCCGGATATCGAAACACCCCCGGTCATTCTCTGCTTCAGCGATCAAATAGGCCTGGAAAGGAGAGAAATAGTGGTCCAAACGTGCCATTGCCGATGCCATGACACCCTGATGTTGTAGCTCGGAAAGCATGAAATCGACAGCTATTGGTAAGCGCGTCGTAGACAGAACTTCCTCGCGTATGCTGGCCAGGGTTTCTTGAATGGGAATGTGATTCCGCATGCGCTCGCCAAGCGTTTGGAAGAAATAGGACTGTTCGATGTATTCGTCACGATCGAGCATAGTTGCCATTTTAATCCCTATCACGGGAATGATCCCAGCGGACATTGACCTGGAGAGCGGCAATTGGTGTGTCAGGCCATCCGTTGTTGCTTTTTGGAAACGTAGGATACACCGTATGAATCTTGTGAAAACCATTATTTTAGCTCGAGTTGGTGCCCGCGGAGTGTCCCTGTTGGCAGTTTTGCTGGCAGTCTCCTCGGCGCGCGCTTTTTCTGCTACCGAGGGACTGCCAGCAGGGGAACTTACCCAACGGTTGATTTTTGACCTGGCGGACAAGCATTTGGACAGATTTTCGCTACCCGAAGCGGCGCTGGTTGCAGGTGGCATTGACCGTTCAGAGCAGATCGAATGCTATCAGCAGCAGATAAAAGACATTGGCCAGCAGTTAGCACAGGAGATTTCCCAAGTAAGTTCGCCACGTGAGCGAGCCGCGGAGATTTTCCGCTTCATGCACAACCGGTTGCTGACCGGATCCTATCGCAAGAACTGTAACTGCCTGGCTACCACATTAGAAAATGGAGATTTTAATTGCCTGACAGCCACCATTCTTTATTGTTGGTTGGGAGCCAGATGCCAGTTGCCAATGGAAGCTGTGGAAGAGGTGGGACACATCCGCGGCCAAGTCAGTTTTCCAATGCCACTTGCCATCGAAACGACCGTAAGTGATTGGCAAAATGCTGTTTCGGTTACTCCGACCAGTGGGTCGAGATGGGTGGCGCATGGTGGATCCCAGCATGCAGGTCGGCAGAGTCGATCAATTACAACGGTTCAATTGATCGCCCGTGTTTTTTACAATCGCGGGATCTTTTTCTTTGAAAACCACGATTTTTCTCGAGCCGTTCATCTGACACGACTCAGCCTAGAACTTGATAATGGACATCAACCAAGTCGCCGTAATTTATTGGCAGGTTTAAATAATCAGGCACTTTGGTTATCCGAGCGCGGAAGATTTCGTTCAGCTACTTCGCTACTTTTCGAAATTGGCCGGCTGGATGCCAGTTATGCGCCATTGTTAGCCAATGATCTGCACATCCACCAACGATGGGTTTCAAGTCTCTGTGACGAAGGCCGATATGCCGAAGCGCTCGAAATTCTGGAAGCCGGCCATCGACGCCGGCCGGAGGTAGAATTATTTGAAGAAGGCCGAACTGCAGTGCGAAGACTCTGGGCAGAGGCGCAGTAGGTGATTAAAAACTTGACTTGTGCCAATTCGTAACGTAGATAATTATTGCACTTCGTTACTATTTCTGTTTTGCCCGCCCGCGAAGGTCGCCCCGCCCACTGTCGAGCTCATCAGACGTGGGGCACCCTTCGCATTGTAGATCAACGGAATCCTGTTCGCGGATGCTGATTTGCTCCCTGACATTGTCGTCGTCCAGATCGCACGGCCGCGTTTTTCCGATCGGCAAATAATCACTGTTGCCGTACCTTGGGGCGTATCCTCACACCGTGATTCTCATGAGGCTTCCATGATTCAAGTAAGAGAAATGCCTGTTGTAGATCATCCACGACCAGATATTGCGAAACAGTGTGATATTGGGTTGGCGCTCCTGTCCTCGTTAACAGGCTCTTCTGTTGATAGTGAACTGGCCGATCGACGCCGGCATTTTCGTCACCCGTTTCCGCAATTGATTCACATCACTCCGGTCACAAACGACACGGCATCAGCACGGGACAATGCGATTGTTGTTGTAGGCAAAGATCTGTCGAAAAAGACCTTGGGCTTCTTCCATCGTCAACCGCTTCCGCATCGTCGTGTGGTTGCTTCGATCGAAACCCATGAGGGAAGCTGGATAGCGTTTTTGCTGGATCTTTCGTGGTGCCGTTTTCTCCGGCGAGGATGGTACGAGAACGGCGGGAGACTGATCAGGATTGTTCCATCTCCGTTCGAGGTCTGATTTTCTGGCTTACTCAGCATCCGGCTCTGCGGAGAACCGTTTGGCCAGTTCCACACCCAACAATTCACCGCGCAAATGAAGGGCTGCCACTTTTCCGTCTCGGTCGATTAACATGGAAAATGGTATAGCCTCCACACCGTATCGGTTGGCGTTGGATTGTCCCCGTGGCGAATGAATGTCGACAATGTTCGCCCAGCCCAGCCCTTCGTTACTGATGAAATTTTTCATGGCATCTACGTCATCGTCCAGACTGATGCCAATGACCTCGAAACCTTGTTCATGGTAGCGTTCGTAGTTAGCAATGATGTTCGGGAATTCAGCACGACAGGGACCGCACCAAGTGGCCCAGAAGTCGACAAGAACAACTTTTCCAGCATATTCTTGCCAATCGAATTGACTTCCATCGGACAGCATGCCAGCAAGTTGTACGTCCTGTCCAATCGCACCAACCCTCAGTGAGGCTGTTTTGACCAGGTCCCCAGCTGCACGAGCTAACGACGGATCGGGGTGCTGGGCATAGGTGTCACTGATCAGGTCGTACATCTTGGCCGCTACCTGGTAGTTGCCAGAATGCTCGTTTTCAGTGGCCACACTATTTAACATCCGGAACAAATTCATTGCTAAATCCGGATTGTTGATTCCACTGAGCAATTCCTGGATCCGGGCCACGTCGGTGACCTCACCCTGAGAAATTCCAGCCAGTTGAGTTGAGATCAAGGCGACTTTTGCTAAGGAAGTTACCCGCTCGTCCGGCTCGTTCAACAATCCCGTTGCAAATTGTTCAAGCGCATCCAACTCCGTTTCGTGATCGAATAGGCCAAGACGGTCTTGAATCGCCTCGGTCCGTATTTCAGGGTCTTCGTCATTTAAAAACTTTTCTACGGTTTCCAGCCAACGTTCGCGCGTTCCTTCGATTTGCAGGCGTGTCAACTCCCGGAAACTGCTTAAGATTCGCAATACGGTGCGGGCGCGGTCTTCACCAGTTGCGCCTGCGTCCAGGACGGCTTGTGCCGTTGCCAGACGAGTGTTTAACAGTTCGGCGAGTCGATCTCCTGCACTGGGATCGGTTTGCAAGTCCTGATAGACAATCATCATCTTGGACTCAACGGCTTGTAGGCGAACGTTCAAGTCATCGTCGTTAATATGTTGATTGGCCAACTCGTCGAGCTGCTCAAACGATCCATCACGACTCATTGATATCATTTGCATGAGTGCGCCAAACTTTCGACGAAGCGCCCCGCGTCGGAGTTCAGCCTGGGCATCCCCGGCCAGCATCTTATTGGCCGCTTCGAGTCGTGCGTCGAGAAGTGCGATAAAATCCTGTTGTGTGCGGACTTCTTTTTCGGCAGCTTGGTCGAGCTGTTCCAAATGGGCACTGATTTCTTCGGGGGTACCGTCGGGGATTTGAATAAGTCGTTGGAACTCGCTAACCTCCGGTGTTGGTGGAATTTCAGCCACGGGATTCTCAGTTCCATCGGACAACGGTTGATCCTGAGGTTCCGGAGGACGGCTGACAACGATGTCGGCAGGGTCACTGGCGTGAACCACTTGTGGTTCCTCGTTGCTATTCGGATTGACTGGGCCATTGCCAACTTGAGCGGTTTGCGGATCCGTGGGGAGGCTGTTGTTGGAAGATGGTGCCGCTGGGTTGGGAGCATCGGCCGCCTGCTGGTTAGGAAGATCGTATTTCCCTCCCTTAGCGGTAAGCTTCTGCGGGGCATCACCACAGCCAAGGGTGCTGGCGACGGCCGTCGCAATGATCATTAAAGCTAATCGGAAGATGAAAGTCGTTCGACAATCGTATTGGGACATTGAGGGACCTCTTCCACAAAGGAGGGGCAAGGAAATTGACACCGTCATCGGATAGGCAGCGTCGATTTGTCCAACGGATGCCTTCACTGTTGTCTTCAGCAATGGGTGCAGCACATTTTGGGTTGGATCCGGCTCAATTTGAGTTCCGGCCACAACTGAAGAGAGCCGACTTGACGGATTATTCTATCGGAGGGAAAGAAAATTAAGCACCCCCGATCGGGGGAAAAAATTTAAAAAACATGAAACCGCAGGAATGCGATCTTTCAGACTGGCCTGCATCGACAAACAAGTTAAAGCGGCATGTGAGCTTTGTTCAACACGGTTTTGGCCCTGCTGGATGGGTGTATCCGTTCTGAATTGGCCCGCGTGCCGCTACCGTCGGCGGCCAGTCGGGCACGCCCTGGGATTGTTCGTCCACTTGGGAAGGGATCCTGACTTGGTGAGGCATCTGAAACAATCAGCTGGCGATCGAACGACCTCCGTCTACGGGCAGGCAAACGCCAGTGATGAAATCATTTTGCAGCAGAAATGTGATTGCATTGGCGACGTGCTCTGGAGTTCCTTCTCTTTTAACCAGTGTGCCGTTGATGGCCGTGCGACGATCTTTTGTGGAAAGATCTGGTGGAAGCATCACCGGTCCGGGGAGTACGGCATTGACGCGGATACGGGGATTTCGCGCGGCAAGTTCAACGGCCAAATTGCGGGTCAATGTTGGGATCGCACCTTTTGAAGGAAAATAGGCGGCGTAGTTAAGATAAGGTCGTGCAATGGCCCAATCTCCCACATTGATAATCGCACCTCCCATCTTTTGATTGACCATGAACCGTGCTGCTGATTGGCTGCAAAGGAATGTGGCTAACGTGTTGACCTCGAAGTGTCGTCGAACATCGTCCGCGGTTGTTTGTTCCAACGAGCCTGATTCCCAAATAGCTGCACAGTTGATCAACGCATCGATGCGCCCGAAATGTAATTGAAACTGATCCATCATCGAGTGGATTTGAAATTCGTCCCGCAGATCGGCGGACACGGCCAGCGACGGGGTTCCGGCATCGGAAAATTGGCGAGCAATTTCTCGTGCTGAGTCAATGGATTGGTGAGCATGAAGTCCGACCTGGTATCCTTGGGAAAATAAGGCTTTGGCTACCGAGTGTCCGATTCGCGGCGCACCACTACCGGTGATTACCACCACAGGGTGTTCAGTGCCAAAGGTGTCTTTTACAGGATTCACGGTTGGATTTGATGATCGCTGCCAAAAGTTGGATTTTATGGAGAAGGTCGTAGGGCTGACTGTGCGGTGAAGTCAAGAAGTTGGGGCATTGCGATATTGTAGATGGATCAGGCCGATCGTGATAGAAGCACGAGCTAATTGTTCATTGACGATTACGTTTAGTGAGACAAAACAATCACAATTCTCAAAACACGAAATCAAAGTGACTGGCTGATTGGACTTTTACTGGACGGTCATTCACGTCGGAAAATTGCCATAAGAACGGATCGTTTCGAACTTTTTCCATGGTGTTCAAGGCAGGTGGGCCGCTTGTTGATCGTTGTAATTGACATCATTCCAGGAGCTGGACCCAATATTTCCAACTTAGCAGAGCCGGGAGGGTGACAACGGTAAGCCACAAAATCCGCAGCACGTTCCAACGGTGTCCCAGTATGTATCCAAGTGCTGACGTAGTGACCATCAAGATGCCACTGGCAAGGCCCAAACCAATGGCCGTTTGCCAGCCAAGATAAACACCGCACAGCAACGTTGCCACTACAAGGGCACGGTGCTGTCCGGCTGGCTTTTCTGCACGACCGGCTGACCAGGCCAATAAACTACCGATGCCAGCTCCGACAAGGGTCCCATAGATTAGGTTCAGGGGAGCACGTAGCCAGTCATGAGACGTGAATCCCAGCGGCTCCAGAGGATGCAACCCAGTTAAAAATAAAGGGGCGCTATAACCAACGACGATGGCTGGTATCCATAGCCGGTTTGGAACCGGAAAACGATCGAGTTGGATCAAGGCTGCTGCGACGAGTGTCGTCCAAAGCAAAAGGTGATAGGTGTAGAGACTCCATGCCAGTTGAGGGTTCAAAAAAGAATGGTCCAGGTCTTGGTTTTCTCCAGGCATGTTATGACCATGGCTGAAGAGTTCATACCATGCGAGCATGAAGAAGCCACTGGCCAGGAGAGCTTCGACGGCCGCATATCGGAACGAAAAACGGGTTCCGCAGTCTCGGCAACGACCACGCAGTAAAAACCAGCTAAAAACAGGAAGATTGTCATGCCAGCGAATCGAATGACCACAGCTCGGACACCGTGATCGAGGGTGAGTGATAGAGATACCGCGGGGAAGGCGATAGATCACAACATTCAAGAAACTGCCAACACATCCTCCCAGACATCCCAGCCAAATGCTGACAATCCAATGCCATTGAGTAGGTGAGCTATCGGACAACGGGACATCGAGTAAAGCAGCCAAGTGATCCAATGTTGCGATGACCATGGCGTTGTTCCAGGGATTAAAGATGCGCCGATAAAGGCCCGCCGCGTGCTGCTAGTGCATCCACACGTCGCGTGATTTCGGGATCTTCGACTAGCGGAGGGGCGTGGTGCGGTTTGCGTCGGGCATCGATCAATAGCGG
>Ga0310125_10001594_pt1 | contig 11508 bp, 6 predicted proteins | sample CB11b_Tmax_Bot8__FD_203508 | JGI IMG/M metagenome (GOLD analysis project Ga0310125, IMG submission 203508) | Marine microbial communities from Western Arctic Ocean, Canada - CB11b_Tmax_Bot8 | ecosystem: Environmental > Aquatic > Marine > Oceanic | place: Canada: Western Arctic Ocean | collected... | reverse complement strand
TGCTTCTCGTGCTTGATGGCAATCGCTACAATGCCAAATTATGTCCGGGTCAGGTTGTTAAAAGCATGATGCAAGAGACCGAGATGGGGGTTCCGGGTAGGGTGGCTGACAGGTTCTGCCATGGCACAGCTCCGCAGGCCTTTTTCCTAGACTGTAATTTTTCCTAGACTGTAATTTTTCCTAGACTGTAATTTTTCCTAGACTGTAATTTTTCCTAGACTGTAATTTTTACTAGACAAGGAACATTCAATGGTGCGATACATTGTGGCTTTAATGGTTTCCCTCGTTCTTAATTCATGGATGTCGGCGATTCCGTGTTCCGCTGCAGATAAAGGTGGCGAAAAAGTTGAGCGTTACTGTCGATTTCAAGTGGGTAACAAGATCTCCTATGGTCGCGTTGAGGGTGAGCGGGTACGTCAGCTTTCAGGGGATTTATTTGGCGAACATGCTGCGACCAATAAGACCTACTCATTGGATGCGGTTAAATTACTTGCTCCGACACGGCCATCTCAGGTGTTGGCGTTGGCTGGCAATTACAAAAGCCACTTGGGGGATATTCGTTACAACACCACAACCATCACGACTGTGACGCAGGTGAAAACCAACGAAGAAACGTTCGAGACCACAACCGATTCGAAAACGACAACTGTGACACGGTCCAGTGACGAAATTCCGGAAAGAAATCGGATTCCACAACCGTTCTTTAAGAGTCCTTCTTGTATCGTAGCCAATGGAGAAAAAATCATACGACCCAGAGATACAAAAATCTTGCACTATGAGGCAGAAATGGTGATTGTGATTGGCAAGCGCGCTCGCGATATTTCTGCAGCCCAAGCCCTGGATTATGTTTTTGGCGTTACTTGCGGTAATGATGTGAGCGCCCGGGATTGGCAAAAGGCGGATGTGCAATGGTGGCGGGCTAAGGGTTCCGACACCTTTGGACCATGCGGTCCATTCATCGCCAGGGGGTTGAATTACGACGACTTGTTGTTGGAATTGCGACTCAATGGTGAAACCAGGCAAAAAGAGCGAACCAGTCATTTGATCCATGACGTTTCAACGATGGTCAGTATGATTAGCCAACATGTAACACTGAATCCGGGCGACTTGATCTTCACTGGTACTCCGGGCACAACCTCCGATTTAAACGTTGGTGATGTGGTGGAGGTTGAATTGGAGGGAGTTGGCATTCTGAGCAACGAAGTGGTGGGCCAGTAGCAATAGTGATCCGCATACTGCAGTTGTACAAATTGTCTCAACACAGGTGGAACGGTCAAGGAACTCGCTGAACAATGAACCGTTTCCCACAAACGCTCGAGGAGTTAAATTCATCATTTGCGCCTCGCTTTGAGACAGGAGAAGGCGGATTGCCGCGCGCCGTGTTGACGCATGGGGAGTCGATGGCCCATGTTTATACCTTGGGAGCCCACGTCGCTCATTACCAGGCAGAAGGCCACGAACCTTTGCTTTGGGTCAGTACCCAAAGTCATTTCGAACCAGGTCGGCCGATTCGTGGCGGGGTGCCTGTCTGTTTACCCTGGTTTGCCGAACACCAGGATCGCCCCGATTTGCCTTTGCATGGATTTGCGCGGACTCGGATGTGGCGCGTGGTTCAGGCAGCGACTCCATCGACCATCACACTGGAACTGGAATCGGATGCTGATAGCCTGGCGATCTGGCCGTACCACTTTCTCTTTCGCATGACGGTTACCCTGCACGAGGGACTGGCAATGGCACTGACGGTCGAAAATCGCAATTCGGAATCAATCACCATCACGGAGGCGTTGCATAGCTATTTTCGGGTGTCGGATGTGAGACAGGTCGTGGTGACTGGACTCGAAGGTGTGCAGTACCTTTCGAAACCCGATCATCGTTCTCATTCTGAACAGGATCCGATCACGATCCGGTCCGAAACCGATCGCGTTTATGTCCGAACGACTTCCCCATGCGAACTTCATGATCCAGGATTGAATCGGCGGATTGTTATCGCAAAAGTGGAATCGGCCAGTACGGTTGTCTGGAATCCATGGATCGACAAATCAAGGGTAATGCCTGATTTTGGCGAACAGGAGTGGCTGAAAATGCTCTGTATTGAAACGGCCAATGCCCTGGACGATGCGGTGACGATTGCCGCGGACGAATCGCATACCTTGGGCGTGAATTTGAGTGTCCATCCTCTACATTGAATCGTTTTGTCTGGTTGAGTGATTCACTGGCGAGTGATGTTTACTTGACGGCCCAGCATGCCACTTGGTGCCCCGGTTCTTTTTCGACCAACGGAGGCATTTCTTTTTCACATCGTGATTCTTTGAGGCTGCACCGCGTCACAAAAGGACAGCCATGCGGCAGTTGGTAGGGGCTGGGGATTTCTCCTTCCAACACCGTTAACTCGTGGCGTTGATCGGGGTTAGCGATCGGATTGGCTGCCAACAAGCCCTGCGTGTACGGGTGGGCCGCCTGCCCGGCCAGATCAGTACAAGGTAATTCTTCAACAACGTACCCCAAATACATGACCAAAATCCGGTCACAGAAGTGTTCGATGACCTTCAGATCGTGAGAGATGAACAACAGCGTCAGGTCGAACTTTTCCTTGAGCTCCATCAGTAGATTCAAAACTTGGGCCTGCACCGAAACATCCAGTGCAGAAACCGGCTCGTCGGCAATGATAAATTCCGGTTGGACGGCCAGGGCTCTGGCAATGCCAATCCGCTGTCGCTGTCCGCCAGAGAACTCATGCGGGTACTTGGTGCGGTCGTCGGATTGAAGTCCCACATTGGCAATCAATTGATCGATGTAGTCATCACGCTCTTTGGCAGGAACAACTTTGTGAAAGCGTACCACTTCGTTCAATACAGAGGCGACCGTAAGACGCGGGTTCAGTGAAGATTGCGGATCCTGGAAAATCATCTGCATACGACGTCGAATGGACATCATTTGCCGATAACTCTGATTTGAGATGTTCACGTTGTCGAACGTGACGCTGCCAGAGGTCGGTTTGAGTAGTCCGATAATCAGGCGGGCTAGTGTCGATTTGCCACATCCCGATTCTCCGACGATTCCCATCGTTTGACCACGGGCAACCTTGAAGCTGACGCCATTAACGGCATGTACCTTGGCAACGACGCGGTTGAAAAAACCGCCCCTTTTGGGGAAATGCTTTACCAGGTCATTGACTTCGATCATCACTTCGATCTTAACTCGACCTGGTTTTGTGCCCAATGACGTAAGATCTGATATCCTGGATCGTCAGGTTGATATCGACGCCCGCCTTGGTGGCCATCTTCTTTTCCACTTTGAACATTCAGCGGCTTGCGGAGGAATTTGCTGTCTTTCCAGGCGGCTAAATTGACACGTTTCTGCAAAATGCGATAGTTGGCCATCAATTGATCAACCGGCAGGAAACCCACGTCGTCAGGAGCGTGTAATTCCATCGACGGCACACGGCCCGGTTCTCCATGGCAAATTATACAGCTCCGATCATCTCGGCGAATTGTCCGATTCATTTCCGGAATGACGTAATCACGAAAATAGAGGATGTCATTGAAGTGAGCATCGGCGACGGTTGCGTTTCCTGATTCGTCTTTCACAATCAGGTCAGGCTCGTGTTGTTGGATGTCATTGGTTAAGTTCTTCAGAAAACTGTCACGACTCTGTGAAAGGACTTTTTGAATTTGTTCTTTTATTTTCTCGTCGGTTTGGATAGGCAAAATGTCCGCCAGTGCGGCCAGCACTTCCGGGTTGCGTCGTAAGGCCGTCTGATTTGCCAGCTCGATCGCCAGTAGTTGATTTCGTGTATCTGCATCGGCTGTCAATTGACTAAGAAACAAGCGTAAGGCCCGGCTGCGCAACTCCTCCCAAGGATCAAAGGGTGGAGGTTCATTTTTGGCTACCGAAGCAACATCGGGTGGAGCTGTTTCAAGTGTGAGAATCCAGGGAATGTTAGGCAGCCAATAATAGGCTTCTGCCGGATTGGTAAATTCTTGGGGAAGTACTTTTGCCAGGTTATCAAAATGAAGGTCATCATTTTTTGCAACGGCTGTCCCCAAGCCTTGCGATAGATACCAGGTAGCATCTGCTGCCCGTTCCGCGGTAGCACGACGCTCCACATCGACTTCCTCAGCGATAGAATGGGCGGTTTGAAAACCGGAGGTGTCCGGAACTAAAAACTGCAGAATGTTATTACGTTGTTCATCAGTATTAGGGAGGTTCCAGCGCACCGAACGAAACATGGTAAGAATCGGGTCGGATAACTGGGCTCGCCGTTCGGGCTCCTGGGCTCCTCGCAGCAATTGACGATACATGGGTTCGAGTTGTTCAGCCACTGCGATTAACGTTACTAGTTTCGAGTCAGAAACACTGGATGATGCCAGTTGGCGGAATTCGGGGGGGCCTTCCAGCGAATAGTTAACGAGTTTTTCTTGCAGCGCTTCAATCGAGACATTCTTTGCCGCTTCCAGCGAAAGTCGTGTTAGCACATTGCCCAGTGGTCGATCGGCAACTTGTTCAGCATGCTTAAAATGCGTGAGCACAGCACGTCCAAACAGGTCGGTCGAACCGGCGGTGACATATCCCATTTGCCCCGGCCCACCGTCCCCGCCGCGTGTGTTGTAAAAAGTGCCGGCGATTGCAGTCAGGCGATTCGCCAAGCGTCGACTTGTGTTTTCAGGCCCTTCATCGAGTCGGGCTGTTAAACGGGTGATCAGTTGGGCCAGTTCCGGATACCGATGTTTTTCACTTGGATTACCAATATGCCCATTGGCAATCAACAAGGCATGCGCCTGATAACGCAGTGAGATTTCGACCAGCTGTTCGGATTCTTCTCGCTCCAATGCCTGAGTCCAGGCTTCATTGAGCTGTTGGCGCATGGGGGGATTCCAGACCCACCAATTCCAGGCGGCACGCATTGCCCAGGAGCGGACTTCGGGACTGGGGTCGGCGAGCATTCCATGAGTTAAAACCTGGCCCAAGGAGTCCCAACCGATGGTGATTCCCGGCATCACTCCATCGACGCGCATAACCAGGGCCCGCATGGCCGCAGCTCTGGTAAGATCATCTCCATGACGGGCCGCATGGGCGACCTGTTCCCAGCCGCGATTATCGATCAGCGTCTGTCGTAGTGCCCAATGAGCCGCTTCACGGGAAAATTTAGCAGTCTCACCGAGTCCGCTAATCAACGCAGTGACTCCTGCATGACCGTGCGTGCCCCCTAAACCGATGTAGGCCCAGTAGCGAACCAGGGGGCTGGGGTGGGCAGCCGCTTCTATTAAAAGTCCTTCCCAGCGTGGGTCGTTCTGATTTGACAGTTTGCGAACTCGGGCGATTGTCTGTTGCAGCGATTGATCGGGTGAACCAACCAACTCGTTCAAGGCAGGTTCCTGTACGGTCGTTGGATAATAGCGAGACAGGGCATGCATGGCATAGCTTGTCGAGACGAAACCGGTTTTGGAGGCTCCATTCCAATATCCGGTGGGGTGCTGCATCTTGAGCAGTGCAGCGATGCCCCGACTGACCGTCGCGTCATCCAGGGACACTTCTGCTGCCTGTAGCGCAATCAGCGCCAGGGCTGTGGGGGATGGATCGGGTTTGGTATCTTTTACCTCCCATTTTCCATCTGCCGTTTTTTGTCCAGGATCAAAACTCCAGGAACCGTCGTCCGCCTGTATTGCCCGCAGGCGTTGCAGGTCCTCTTTGACCTGGCTGTCAATTTTAACTTGAAGTTCGCGGGCCTTGCCGGCCTCTTCCAGAACTTCCTCGAAGGTGCCCGATTTTCGAGAGATTTCACCGACTTGTTGAACATAATCTTTGGGGAAGTAACGTCGGAAAAACTCGACACGATGGCCCAGGTCATCCGCAAATTTGACTTCGATGGTCAGCATCTTGCGGGCTTTGTCTTCTAAACCACGAAAGTATCGGAGATCTCCCGTTGACTCGTAAGCAGCTGCTAAAACCTCGCCAGCGTAGTTGAAGACAACGCCCTGTCCGACGTTGGCGCCCGGTCCGGCGGCGTTGATACCGCCGGGATCGTTGGACTGCAGGATATAATTGGCGGCGCGAATTGCTTGTTTGGAATGTAATTTCCGAGGCGTCTGAAAACGTTCCAGTGCAACGACTGCATGTCCGGCCACGCGTGTGCCTGCCGGACCATCGCCAAGATCCAGAGTTGGAAGACTCGTGTTATTGGCAGCCTCTTTCAACTCGTTGCAGGGGCGCATGGATTGATAGCAAATGTTTTGCAGGATACGCCAGAATTGCATATTCTCTGGACGATATCCTTGGACCATGGGAATCGCGGGACCCCATACACCGGATTGGGTATGACAACTCATGCAGTGCGTTCCCAACAAGTTTCCGGTCTCGCGAATACGGCGCTCGACGCTCGCGCCTCGAGGTCGATTCAGCAACCAAGAGGCGACTTGACCTAAATGATCGTACATGCCTTCTCGTATGGATCGGGCAGCCGATTCATAGGGTGCCGGGGGAACGGCTCGCAGTTGAAGTTCATAGCCGGGTGCATTGGCTTCGACACGCAGTAAATAGGTCTGGCCGGGCTCCAGATTACGGTTGATTGCAACCCGGTGCTGTTCTTTCTGTTGATGCACACGTTCGTTGGGATTTTTGCCCTCGGTATACTCCTCAATACCAATCAGTTGACCAGGTTCAGCGGGAGCTAGTTCTTCACCATCGGTCACGCGATAACACCGGATTTGCGCAACAACTTGTTGATCTACAATCGAAAGAGACGCTTTGAGTACGCGGGGCTGTGTGCCGTCGTAGCGGATTTGAAACCAATCGTCACCACTGACCCCCACGTGTAGGTTATCGATATAATCGACGTCGTCGGCTCCGCCAACGATGACCACACCGCGATCGGAAACGTCGTCATCGGTAAATACGGGTAATGGATTGGCTTGCTCAGGTGTGTCATTGGGCTCCAATTCAAACTGTAACGAGTTGTCTGACAAATTTACATCTGGAAGTCGTTTAACGGACAACTCCACCGGAACTTTTGCGTTGGACGGCCATTGGACAATTCGGGCCAGATGGTCCTCGGCAATCGCTCCCGTTTCACGCCATCGTTTACCACGAGGTTGGACGGCTTCCTGGATTGGCTCTGCAGACAAACGATAGGTTCCGGCAAGGGGAGCGCGATAGAGCACATAGACATCCGGATCAAGAGCGTGCAGGTCCTTGGTCCAATCAGGAGTAGGCGAAGTATAGATGTCAAAAACATCCGGCTCCCTGCGATGATCTGAACGTTCATGATCCAGTCTCGGAATGCGATCTGCAGCATCCGCATCCACCAACGTCCAGTGGATCCGAATATGGGCGTTGGCAGGCAGGTCAGAAGGTGAGGTAATCCGCGCCGTTAATTCTACGATCTGGCCAGCGGCAAGTCTTAAGGTTGTTTCACAGGGGACGTTGTCTGTTTGAGATAAACTGTTTGTTTGAGATGAACTGAAAGTGTTCCCGGCCCAGCAGGGGATTGTAACACTCAATAGCCAGAGACAACTGACGATTGAATTCAATGTTTTGATGAACATTCAACGAGCCTATGTGAATGGTGTCTTGGAAAAAGACTGTCAATTGCGTCGTGAATAAGGACCCCACCATTGTGGGCAAAATGTCTTTTCAATGCAAACCATATTTAGACGTACTCGGAGTGTGAGCTGAAAATTCCATGGCGACTGTGAGAAAAATGAGATTGCTGCTCAACCCGAACGATATGGGTATGTGTTGAGATGTTCCAATACTTCGCAAGGCATCTTTACCGGGCTCTAAAGGGAGCAAAGGAAATCGTCGCTTGTTCGTAGCGGCGGTCAGAGCGAAGACCACTCAGCGACGATTGTCCGATTGCAGCTCTGCTTGCCAGTCCAGAATCAACTGATGAGCCTGCAGCGGTGTGGTGCCGTCGAGGTCCAGCTGACGGATGGTTTCCATGAGTGGATGTTCAACTGCCGAGAACAAGGTGAGCTGCAAATCACCTTGCGGACGCTGCCTGGCTTGTCGGCTTGCTTTTGGCCGACCGTTCTCATCTACGTGTTCTTCTTCCAGCAGAGCAAGAATTTGTTGAGCGCGCTGATTGACCTCGCGTGGTACACCTGCCAGACGGGCCACGTGGATGCCGTAGCTCTTGTCGGCCATGCCAGCGACAATTTTATGCAGGAAGACGACTTCGTCCTGCCATTCTTTCACCGAGACGTTCAGGTTTTTGACTCCTGCCAGCGACGTTTCTAAATCAGTCAGCTCGTGATAGTGTGTGGCAAACATGGTGCGACAACCGATCACGTCGTGCAGGAATTCAACGACGGACCAGGCAAGCGAAACACCATCATAGGTGCTGGTTCCACGCCCAATTTCATCAAGGATCACGAGACTGTTTCGCGATGCCGTGTTGAGGATTCGCGCTGTTTCAACCATTTCCACCATGAAAGTGCTTTGACCGCGATGCAGTTCGTCACTCGCACCGACACGTGCAAAAATCCGATCGGCAATTCCGATAGTCGCTTGCTGAGCGGGTACATAACTTCCCGTTTGAGCCATCAATGTAATGAGTGCCACTTGGCGAATGTAGGTGCTTTTTCCGGCCATATTGGGTCCGGTAATGATAGCAATTGGATCGCCATCGACGTTCAACTGGGTATCATTGGGAACAAACGTTCCTTGCGGCTGGATGACGTCCAAGACGGGATGACGTCCGTCAATGATCTCGAGGATCGGAGTTTCATTGATCGTGGGACGACAGTAGTCGCGTTCTTTTGCCAATTCGGCGAGTGACAACAGGACATCCAGTGTGGCAAGAACATGAGCCGTTGCCTGCAACCGTCGAGCCTCGGCAGCTACCAAATCACGTAATTCGAGGAATAATTCGTATTCCAAATCAATGGCACGTTCGTCAGCTGAAAGAACTTTCTCTTCATATTCTTTGAGTTCAGGAGTGATGAATCGCTCAGCGTTTTTAAGTGTTTGTTTACGAATGTAGTGTGCTGGTACTTTTTCACGATGGGCGTTGGTCACCTCGATGTAGTAACCAAACACCTTGTTATAGCCAACTTTCATCGGGATGCCCGAATTGGCGACCTCCTCGGCCTGATATTGTGCGATCCATTGTTTACCACCCGTGGCCAATTGACGTAACTCGTCGAGCTGCCCGTGAAATCCAGTACGGATAAAACTGCCTTCTCGTGCCGATAGCGGGCAATCTTCGACGAGTGCCTTCTCCAAGGCATCACAAACATCCGGGCAAAGGTCCAGTTCATGGTAAAGCCTGGTGAGCAATTCGGCCGAACTCGCGGCCAACAATTCTTTAACCGAAGGTAAATTCTGTAATGTTCTTGCTACAAAATTTAAATCACGAGGACTGGCGCGACCGGTGGTGATGCGTGCTAGCAGGCGTTCCATGTCGTAAACGCCCCGTAACTTGTCGCGTATTTCGTGTCGCAGCACGGTGTCTCCCATCAACTCGCCAATGGTATCTAAACGCGCATCGATCTCCGTAGCTTGTGTCAGCGGACTTCCGATCCACTGTCCCAAGAGTCGTGAACCCATGGCGGTCACGGTGCGGTCCAACATGGCCAGAAGTGATCCTTCGCGTCCACCGTCTCGAATTGTGCGAGTGATCTCCAGGCTGCGGCGTGTTGCCTCGTCCAACTCGAGACAATTTCCTGGACGATAGGGAACAATTCGATCAATGTGGTCCAGCGAGGATTTTTGCGTCTCTTTAAGATAATCGAGTACGGCACCTGCCGCTCGAATGGCCGGTCGGTCGGAACTGTCAAAACCAAAACCGTCGATACTGGTTGTGCCAAATTGTTTTTGCAACGTTTCATAGGCCGTATCAAAAGTGAACACCCAATCAGAGCGGATCGTGATCATGCGGTCGGATACCACGTGGTCAGGCAAGGGAGGAGCCTCATCACTGACCAGACACTCCGCCGGATTGATCCGAGCTAACTCGTCGTCCAGACGGTCGGCAGAAAAACTGGCAGCAAAAAAGCGTCCCGTGGATAGTTCCACCCAAGCAACGCCAACGTCGGCACAGGCAGTGTGCTTTCCCCGTGGCGGCTGATCTGCAATCACGGCTGCCAAATAATTACTCTCGCGCGGGTCAAGCAAGCCATCGTCGGTTACCGTGCCTGCCGTGACCACTCGAGTGACCTCGCGGCGGACGAGGCCTTTTGATTTCTTGGGATCCTCTACCTGCTCGCAAACTGCCGCGCGATATCCGGCACGAATCAGCTTGCCGATGTAGGTTTCCAGCTGATGATGCGGAAATCCGGCCATCGGAATTGGATTATCCCCTTTGTCGCGGCTGGTAAGCGTCAGTCCGAGCACGCGGGCCGCCGTTTCGGCATCCTCATGAAAGAGTTCGTAGAAATCTCCCATGCGAAACAATAACAACGCATCTCCGCATGTGTCCTTCGCATCACGGTATTGTTGCATCATCGGCGAAAGCACGGTGGTTGCCATATGCTCGATGGTAGCGAGTTGAAGCCGATCGTGCGAGCGGTCTGGGTTGAGAGGACCGCAAACAGATTCAAGTGAGTAATGCTTCGGGCAATGTCTCTATATAGGCACGAATCTCATCACGCACTTGTCGGTAACAGGACAGCGCGGCGTCGGGAGTGGCTGCTGATTTTGCCAGACTTGGTGGATCGTCGAATGGCCGATGGACGACGGGGGGCAATCCGGGAAGGACCGGGCAGCGTTGATCGGCATCGGCACAGACGGTAATGACGACATCAAACATGACATCTTCAAGTTCCCGAACCGTTTTGGACTGGTACACACTAATATCCACACTCGCTTCACGCATCACTTCGACGGCTTGCGGGTTAAGACCATGTTTTTCGATACCCGCCGAATAGGGCTCAATCCGGTCGCCACGAAGGGCCAGTGCGAAGCCCTCGGCCATTTGGCTACGGCATGAGTTGCCGGTGCAAAGAAAGAGGATTTTTAACTTTTCTTTTGGCATTTTTAGGGAAAATGAGAGACAAGGCAATGAAAATGTTTGCCGTTGGTTTTGTAAATCCGAGATCGGCTCAGTGAGCAATTTAAATTCGGCGTTTTCAGTAAAAACAAGTATCTCCTGTTATGAGGAAATTCGACACAATGTCAATTGTGGTCGTAAGTTTCGTCGATTGAAAAATCCAGCGAGGCTGGATTTTGGCGGGCCTTTGAGCTGCGGCGGCTGTGACCGTTGCCGGTCGACGGACCGTTCAAAACGGGCCGAACGCTTGAAATGAACCATGTTTTTTAGGGTTTTTTGAGAGGTAGGGGTTGCATTTCCCAGGGCAAATCGTTTAATCATCGCAATACCGCTTAGTGGACGGATTAGTGTTATTTTTAGACGTACCTTTACATGGAAGGGTCAAAAATTATGGCAAAGGCCGGAGATAAGAAACCTCCCACAAAGACAGAAATTCTGAATGCTATTGCAGAGGCAACTCAGCTCAGTAAGCGCGATGTGGCTGCAGTTTTTGACGCACTCGCCGAGGAGATCCAGAAATC
>Ga0310125_10001592_pt1 | contig 11515 bp, 12 predicted proteins | sample CB11b_Tmax_Bot8__FD_203508 | JGI IMG/M metagenome (GOLD analysis project Ga0310125, IMG submission 203508) | Marine microbial communities from Western Arctic Ocean, Canada - CB11b_Tmax_Bot8 | ecosystem: Environmental > Aquatic > Marine > Oceanic | place: Canada: Western Arctic Ocean | collected... | reverse complement strand
GCCGCTGCAGAACCAGGCCCAGGATTAGGGCGCCCGCTGCCAACAGGGCAATTTCAAAGAGACCATCCGTATGCATCTGACCGCTAATCTAACACAGCGCCGGCGAACAACAGCATGTTGAGGGGGTGGAGAACATCGTAAAGCGCGGAAAATTCTTTTTGGAAACCGGTCCAGTTCAGCTTTGCGCCAGCGGCCCGCAAACGGCCATGAATTTGCCGCAAGCTGCGCCGACCATCAATCAAGGCCACCATGGCGGCGGCCCCGTCAGGCAAGACGAACCGCCGTTCAACCCCGCCCAATACGGCGGTCAAGCGGGGCGCCTGGGCCAGGCTCGCGGCCAGTCGATCCGGCGCCATCTCGAGCAGTACGGGGACCATGGCCGGCGCAAAACCTTGCGCCGCGCCACGGTGTTCGTCACCCCGCCGCACGGCATAAAAGACATGGGTTTTCAAGGCGCCAGACAAGTCCTCGGCCAGCGCCCAACGATCCTGTTGCGACAGGCGCGCGGCCCGGTCCCGCAAGGCCAGGTCATCCAGATAATGACCGGGATCATAGGCACCCGCCGGCAGAAAGCCAGTGACGCGCAAATCGGCGGCGGCGAGCAAATCAACGACCTCGCCCACCAAATAAGCGCGGTCGCGGCTGTGCAGCAATAAATCGTAAAAGCCCGCGTCATCGCCCGCCAGATGGTCCGACAGATGGTCATTGCGCTGCAACCAATTGCCCTCGGGGAGAGCCTCGACCAAACGCCGCGCCAGCGCCAGGCGTTCGCCGGCAGGGACATCGCCGGCCAGACGGGCTATGGCGCGCTGCGCCGGGTAGACCCCGATCCTGCCCAATTCACCGTACAACATCAAGCCCATGCCGCCGTGGTCGGCCAGCACGGATACCAAGGTCTGCAAGCCGGCTTCGGGCGCGGCAAGATGATGTAGCACGCCGCAGCAATCGATGTAGTCGAACGGGTCCCAACCCAAGTTAGGCAGATCCAGCAACGATCCGTTATGGAACGAGATATTGTCCAGGCCCCGCGCCTCGGCCCGCGCCTCGGCCACAGCCAGGGACGCCGCCGACATGTCCAGATAGGTGACCGTGCCCGTGCCGCGATCGAATAGTTGCTGCGCCAGCATGATGGCGCCGTCACCGGTACCGCCCCCCGCGACCAACGCCCGCAGGCCGCCAGCCTGGCAGCCGGCAAAAACAAAATGCTCTATCTCCAAAATATGGCTGGGCGAGCCGGTAATCAGACGCCGCGCCTCGTCGGCGGGATCTCGCACCGGATAGGGATAGGCCTCGTACTGGGCGCGGACAGCGCCATCGTTGGTCATGGCAACACCTGGTTCCGATCCAAATGGCTGATTTACGGCTAGTCCATAAACACCACGGCCTTGCCCACGACCTTGCGCTCGACCAGGACGTTGAGGGCCGCCGGCACCTCCACCAGGGGAAAGCGGTGCGAGATGTTGGGCCGCAACTTGCCTTCGCGCAGCCATTGAAACATGATTTTCATATTCGCGCGGTGCCTGTCTGGGTAGCGCTCCGTCCAGGCGCCCCAGAATACCCCCACGATAGCGCAGTTCTTCAACAACGCCAGATTGGCCGGCGCCGCCGGAATTCGGCCAGAGGTAAAGCCTATCACCAGAAGCCGGCCATCCCAGTTGATGCAGCGCAGGGATTCATCAAAGACATCGCCGCCGACCGGGTCGTAGATCACATCGGCGCCAGCGCTGCCGCAGATCTCCTTCACCCGGTCCTTGAACGGGCCAGCGGTGTAGTTGATGACATGATCGGCGCCGTGTTCCGTGACCACTTTCAGTTTTTCGTCGGTACCGCCCGTGCCGATAACCTTGGCCCCCATGGCCTTGCCGATTTCCACCGCGGAGAGGCCAACCCCACCTGAGGCGCCGTGTACAAGCAGCCATTCATCCTTTTGCAATTTACCCATCTGCATCAAAGCGTATGCTGAGGTGCCATAGGTCAGAACAAAGGCAGAGCCCAATTCGTAGCTGATATCGTCCGGCAGGTGGAGGCATTTGACGGTCCGGGCATTGACCTCTTCGGCAAAAGCGCCATGGCCGGTCAACGCGATGACCCGGTCCCCGGGCTTAAAATCGGTGACGCCGGGACCGACCGCGAGCACATCGCCGGCGCATTCGGAGCCGGGGGAAAACGGAAAATCCGGCTTGAACTGATATTTACCCTCGGTGATCAGAATATCGGGAAAATTGACCCCGGCGGAACGCACCCGAATGCGGATTTCACCTTCGCCCGGCGCGGGCAATTCATGCTCTTCCAGCACCAAACTTTCAGGCGGGCCGTATTTCTTGCACAACATCGCTTTCATCAGTGTCTTCCCCATAAGTTCACGCATCGATATTCCAAACCGGGCATTAACACAAAGCATGGGCCTTTGTCGCCTATAGGCGTTATTCTAACGGGCGGGCAATCGGAAAGGGCATTATGCGCGGTTATTTCGGCATCGGCGTCGAGCGGTTGAGCAAACCCATGAACGCCGGCAATCTGTTTCGTTCGGCTCAGGCCTTTGGCGCCGGGTTTCTATTCACCGTCGCCGGTACCTATGACCAGCGCCAGGCGCAATCCGACACCTCGCACGCCACACATCAGCTGCCATTTTACGAATTTGACGACGTGGCCGGCATGCTATTGCCAGAACGCTGCCAGCTGGTGGGTATCGAATTAATCGACGGCGCGGTCGATTTACCGACCTTCAAGCACCCAATTCGGGCGGCTTATGTTTTAGGGCCCGAACGGGGCAGCCTGTCGCCTGAAATGGTTTCGCGCTGCGAGTACCTGATCAAGATTCCGACGGCCTTTTGCATCAATGTGGCCACGGCGGGCGCCATCGTCATGTATGACCGCGCGGTCAGCCTGGGGCGCTTCGGCCAGCGGGCCACGTTCAGCCGCAACGCCGGCGAACCACCCAGCCCCCATGTGCAGGGCGCCCAGAAATTTCGCGGCGAAAAACAATAAGTTGCGCTTGGCCTGGATAATACCGCGATCGAACCTTATGTTGTCGCCATGAGAATAACCATGATCATCCTAGCCGCCATTTTGGTTCTGTTCGCCAGCGCGGCCGCGGCGCAGACGACAAAGCTAAAACCGCCAAAATCGCTGCTAAATAATCCCGGCGCCTGGGGCGCGTTTTCGCTCAAGGAAGTTAGGGGCCTAACCTGCTATATGGCCGGACAACCCCACGACAGCAAGCCGGCCGGGGTGAAACGCGGCCCGATCTGGCTACTGATTACACACCGTCCCTATAGAGGTGTTACGGGCGAGGTAGGGGTCTATGTGGGCTATCCCTTCAAAAGCGGCAGCACCGCCAGGATCGACGTTGATGGCCAAAGCTTTGCACTCTTCACGGTGGAGGACACCGCCTGGATCGATGACGCCACAGCCGAGACGAAGCTGGTCGCCGCCATGCGGGCCGGCAAGATGATGGTAATTCACGGCACTTCCAAACGCGGAACCAAAACCATCGACAGCTACTCTTTGAAAGGCTTCACCCGTGCCCACAAGGCGATTGGCCGAGCCTGCAAGATAAAATGAGCAACAGTACAGATACCGCTACCGCGAATTTTGCCAGCGTGAACGCGCGGGCGAATTTGATCGGCCTGACCCGGGCGGAACTCTCGGACGCCGTGGCCGGCCTTGGCGTGCCCGAAAGACAGCGCAAAATGCGGGTCGGCCAGCTTTGGCGCTGGATGTATAATCGAGGCGCCACTGACTTTGATGAGATGAGCGATCTGGGCAAGGATTTACGTCAGCGTCTACATGAAGGTCACAGCGTCGCACGGCCGGGCATCGCCACGACCCAGAAATCCACGGACGGTACGATCAAATGGCTGTTGCGGTTGGCGGACGGCAATAACATCGAAATGGTCTATATTCCAGAGCAGGATCACGGCGCGCTGTGCGTCTCCAGCCAGGTTGGCTGTACCCTGAATTGTCGTTTCTGCCATACCGGGACCATGCCTCTGGTGCGCAATCTGACTGCCGGCGAGATCCTCGGCCAGTTCATGCTGGCACGGGATTGCTTTGATGATTGGCCAAACCCCGAGGGCAATCGCAAAATTTCCACCATCGTCATGATGGGCATGGGCGAGCCGCTTTTGAATTACGATAATGTCGCCAAAGCCTTGGCTATCGTCATGGATATGGAGGGGATCGCCCTCTCGCGGCGGAGCATTACACTTTCCACCGCCGGTCTGGTGCCGGCCATAGAGCGCTGCGGGCGCGAATTGAAAGTCAACCTTGCGGTGTCCCTGCACGCGGTGAATGACAAGGTGCGCGACCAACTGGTGCCCTTGAACCGGCGCTATCCCATCGCGGAATTGATTCAGGCCTGCCGCGACTATCCGTCCGCCAACAATGCCCGGCGCATTACGTTTGAATATGTCATGTTGCAGGAGGTTAACGACAGCCTGGAGGATGCCCATGAACTGGTGCGCCTGTTGCATGGCATTCCGGCCAAAATCAACCTGATCCCGTTCAATTCCTGGCCAGGCGCGCCCTATCAATGCAGTTCGAACAACCGCATTCACCGCTTCGCCGCAGTGCTCAATGATGCCGGCTATGCCGCCCCGGTCCGCACACCCCGGGGCCGGGACATCATGGCCGCCTGCGGCCAGTTAAAATCAGCCAGCAAAAGACTGCCCGCCGGGCAGCGACAGACCGATTAGCGTTTCTTCCGGACTACTTCCAATAGCTTCCGCCCCCACACTACACGATAGACAGCCCTTTTTTCGTCATTGTCGGGCTTGACCCGACAATCCAACGCAACAAACTCTGGCGTTTGCGACTCTGGATCACCATGAGACTCTGGGGGTCTACGCTTCGCTACGCCCGAGGATGACGTAGTGTCGTGCTGTGTATCCCGTCCTGGCGCCAGTGTGCTAGATTGGCGCCATGATAGGCAAAAGGATCATCATCGCCGGGCTATTGGCCCCCTGGCTGCTATTGCTGGGCCCAATCACGGGCCGCGCCGATGGCGGTTTCCTGGCCGGAGTTGAAGATCTGCCCCTGATGCCGGGGCTGCGGGAGATACCGGAAGAAACGCTGATCTATGACAAACTCGATGGCCGGCTGGTCCAGGCCATTGCCAGCGGCGAAAGCGACCTGGCTGCGCTATGGCGGTTTTATAACGAGACCTTGCCACAATTGGGCTGGCGCCGTCTGGCAACCGGCCACTTCGTCAGGGACGGCGAAGGGCTGCGCATCACCGTGGAAAAAAATGACGCCATGTTGACGGTTCGCTTTGCCATTGCGCCTGGAACCGAGTAGGAGGGCAGACTTGGCAACCGACAGCGCCGGCCACCAGCCCGGCGAAATCAACGAATGGCAAGGAGATGGCATCATGGCGTACGAAAATATCCTGGTGGAGACCAAGGGCCGTGTCGGCATTATCACCTTGGACCGACCGGAAGCGCTGAACGCCCTGAATTCAGCGTTGATCGACGATCTGGGCCAGGCCTTGGATAATTTTGAAAGCAACAACAACATCGGCTGCGTTGTTTTGACCGGCAGCGCCAAGGCATTCGCCGCCGGGGCGGATATCGCGGAAATGGCGCCCAAGACTTACATGGACGTTTATCGGGAAGATTTCATCACCGCTGGCTGGGAGCGTGTCAGCCAGTGCCGCAAGCCAATTATAGCCGCCGTCGCCGGCTTTGCCCTGGGCGGCGGCTGTGAAATGGCGATGATGTGCGATTTCATCATCGCCGCGGATAATGCAAAATTTGGGCAACCAGAAATCAACCTGGGCATTATACCCGGCGCCGGCGGCACCCAGCGCCTGACCCGGTTTTTGGGCAAATCAAAGGCGATGGAGATGGTCTTGACCGGCCGCATGATGACGGCGGAGGAAGCCGAGCGGGCGGGCTTGGCCAGTCGGGTCGTGCCCCTGGATGATTTGCTGGATGAAGCCGTGACGGTAGCGGAAAAAATCTGCCGACTATCCCAACCCATCGTGATGATGGCCAAGGAATGCGTCAACCGGGCCTATGAAACGACCTTGGCGGAAGGCGTCCGATTCGAACGGCGAATGTTCCATTCCGCCTTTTCGACGGAAGACAAGATGGAGGGCATGGCCGCTTTCATGGAGAAACGGGCCGCGCAATTCAAACACCGATAAGGACTTTACACAGGGCAGATATGAGTTTGACGGCATGCGGGCGGCGGCACGATCTAATATGGCTCCATTTTTGAACACGGGCACGGTCCCGATTTGTTGGCAGTTTCTGTTCGGAGTATCGTTGTGAAAAGTTCTGTCGGGGAAGGCTGCTAGGCGCCATGAAACTACTTTCGGGAAATAGTAACCGGCCTTTAGCAAAGGCTATTGCCGTGTATTTGGAAACGCCGCTGACCAATGCGGACGTGCGGCGCTTTTCCGATATGGAAGTGTTCGTCGAAATCCATGAGAACGTGCGCGGAGAGGACGTTTTCATTATCCAGTCGACCTCTTCGCCGGCGAATGACAACTTAATGGAATTGCTGGTCTGCATCGATGCCTTGCGCCGCGCCTCGGCTCGCCGCATTACCGCCGTGCTGCCCTATTTCGGTTATGCCCGCCAGGACCGCAAGCCCGGTCCCCGCACGCCGATTTCCGCCAAACTAGTGGCTAATCTGATCGCTACTGCCGGGGCCAACCGGGTTCTGACCATGGATTTACACGCCGGCCAGATCCAGGGCTTTTTCGATATTCCCACTGACAATCTATATTCTGGCCCAGTTTTCACCCGCGAGATCGCCGAAAAATACGGGGATGAAAATCTGGTCATGGTGTCGCCGGATGTAGGCGGCGTGGTGCGCACGAGGGCCCTGGCCAAGCGGCTGAATGCTGATCTGGCAATTATCGACAAACGGCGGGAAAGAGCCGGCATGTCCGAAGTTATGAATATTATCGGCGACGTGGACGGACGGACCTGCGTGATCGTCGATGATATTGTCGATTCCGCCGGCACCTTATGCAATGCGGCCGATGCTTTGAAAAATGCCGGTGCAACCAGGGTTCTGGCCTATATCACCCATGGCGTCCTATCAGGTGGTGCCGTGGCACGGGTTACGGCATCGGCGCTGGAACATCTTTCCGTGACAGATTCCATTGCTGCCACCGACGCCATGCGCCATGCCCGCAACCTTCGCACGATCCCTATCGCGCCTCTGTTGGGTGAAGCTATCCGCCGCATCAGCGAAGAAACCTCGGTCTCGTCACTATTCGAATAGTTCTGGCATCCGCCGCCAAAGGGTTTGAATTCTTCCGGTAATCCGAGTATATGGGCGGCTTCCTACGGCCCGTGCGCGCTTGGCCCCGGAATTTTAACGGTTTGACCGTGGCGCCCCTGGAGGCCGCGAAGCCGTTTCCGGACCGTCGAAGCCATTTTGCGGATGCCGTCTATTATCGGAGCAAGCAAAAATGTCTGAAGACGCCATTATAGTTGAATTACGTGACCGGGTCGGCAAGGGGGCCGCCCGGGCGGCAAGGCGCGAAGGTCTGATACCCGGCGTGGTCTATGGTGCAAAATTGCCGCCCCAGCCGATTACGGTCAGCCGAAAGCAAATGGATAGTTTGCTGCAAAAGCCGGGGCTTTTTAATACTCTGTTCGAACTGCAAGCCGGCGATAAGAAGCAACAGGTTCTACCCCGCGATGTGCAACTGGATGTAGTCACGGATATCCCCTTGCACGTGGATTTTCTGCGGCTATCGGATAGGACCGAAATCACCATCAATGTCCCCGTGGTCTTTGTAAATGAAGATCAATCGGAAGGTTTGCGCCAGGGCGCCGTGCTGAATATTGTTCGCCATCAGATCGAAGTACGTTGTTTGGCGGGTGCTATTCCGGCCTCGATCGAAGTTGATTTGGCTGGCTCGGTGATCGGTGATTCCATTCATATCGGCGCCGTACAATTGCCCAAAGGCGTCGTGCCGACCATTTCCGAGCGCGACTTCACCATCGTAACCCTGGCCGCGCCGACCGTTCAGACCGTCGACCAAGAAGTGGGTGAAGGCAAAGAGGGCGTGGAAGATGCAGAGGGCGAGGCAAGCGCGGAAGAGACGGCCGAGGATACCGAAGAAAGCTAAGCCGTACGTTTTGGCAGCCAAGCCTTTGTGAGGGAATTTTTAAAACTGGCGCATCATTTGCGGCCAGTTATAGGATCTGAGCGTATCCACAAGGTACATGCTGTAGGAGCGCGCACCATGTTATTGGTGGTGGGGTTGGGCAATCCCGGAAACACGTATGCCGACAATCGGCATAATGTCGGTTTCATGGCGGTGGATGAAATTATCCGCCGCCATGGCTTTGCCCCACCGCGCCGGCGCTTTCAAGGATTGGTCAGCGAAGGCCTGCTGGCGGGGCAAAAAGTCGTGGCCCTGAAGCCCCAGACATTCATGAACGAATCCGGCCGCAGCGTCGGTGCGGCCGCACGGTTCTTTAAAATCGACGCGGACCATATTGTCGTCTTCCATGACGAGTTGGACCTAGAGCCAGGCAAACTTCGCGTCAAGAATGGCGGCGGACTGGCCGGGCACAACGGTCTGAAAAACCTGGCAGCGCACATCGGCAGGGATTTTCGCCGGGTGCGACTGGGGGTCGGCCATCCCGGCCACAAGGACAAGGTCTTGCGCTATGTACTGCAGGATTTTGCCAAAGCAGACGATGCATGGCTTGACCCGCTATTGGCTGCCGTGGCCGAGGCGGCCCCCCTGTTAAGCGATGGCGATGATGCGTCTTTCGCCTCCAAGGTGGCTTTAATCCTGAAACCACCAGAGCATAAACCACGGCCGGCGCCATCCATCGTGGACAAGAATCAATCGTCCGATTGATCGCCTTGAAGATTGCGCCACCAGCGCATGATGCTGACAATATTGCCGTAGTCATCCGTCCAGACCCTGCGTCCCGGGCGGGCGGCAAGCCGTCGCCATTTGCCGCCCAAAATCGCAGAGTCGAGATCCGGGGGCACATTCTGCGCCATGGACAACCGGCCATCGCCCATCACGATCCGGGCCTCGGGCGTGCAATCGGACAGAAAATGGAAATAACCCTTGTCCCGGGCAAGGGAGACCACCAGGGGGCAATTTCATAAAACATCCAACGCTGTCCTGACTATCGGTAACAGGCCGCCGAGCCAACACCGAGCCCAACGCCCCCGACCGCGTGAAATTGGGGGCCATGGCCGCGAATATCTGACCCAAGGGGCCCTTGCGGTGATAATAGGCCAACGACATGCAGCGGCGCGCCGGATCGACAAATTATAGACCGTGCTGCGTGGTGCCATGCATGAAGACTAATCTCTTATCCCCGCGCTCGCCTTGGGAGATGACCCGGCTGACACAAAAGAAACTGCGGCCAGCAGCGATCTAGTCGGATTTATGGTCATAGGCTCCGGCCAGCAGGGTGGCCTGAAAGAATACCATGGCGATATTCCATACCGCCGGCGAACCGCCCAAGAGCGGCAGCACCATCTTGGCAAACATGGGCTATACCCAAAACAACAACAGGGCGCCCAAGCCCAGTCTCACGGCGTAAAGTGCCAGCATATGAAATTAAACCAGTGATCCTCAGCGATCGATTCGTGGTCCAGCCAAGCTTTATATCCAGGACTGGACAAACCCGTTCCGCGGCGGTATGCCCCGCTGTTCCCTGTAATTTCCGCCCATGGGGCGCATACGGAGCAGCGAATGGGTTTTAAATGCGGCATCGTTGGGCTGCCCAATGTGGGGAAATCAACCCTGTTCAATGCGCTGACCAGGACGGCGGCGGCGGCGGCGGAAAATTATCCCTTTTGCACCATCGAGCCTAATGTGGGTCAGGTGCCCGTTCCGGATCCGCGCCTGGGATGCCTGGCGGCAATCGCCAAGCCGAAAAAAATCGTGCCTACCTTATTGGCCTTTGTCGATATCGCCGGGCTGGTGCGCGGTGCCTCGAAAGGCGAAGGCCTGGGCAATCAGTTTCTGGGCAATATTCGCGAGGTCGACGCCATCCTGCATGTGTTGCGTTGTTTCGAGGATGACGATGTCACCCATGTGGATGGCCGCATAGATCCCGTCAGCGACGCCGAAACGGTGGATACGGAGCTGATGTTGTCGGATCTAGAAAGCCTGGAACGACGCACCCACGCGGCCGTCAAACGCCAGCGCGGCGGCGATAGAGAGGCCTCGGCGCAATTGGACCTCATGGGCCGTATAATCGAGGCCCTTCAGGAAGGCCGGCCGGCGCGAGATGTAAAAATCACGGCAAACGAGGCCAAAGACTTTCAGCAACTGCAATTATTGACCGGCAAACCGGTGCTCTACGTTTGCAATGTTGATGAAGCCTCCGCCGGTCGCGGCAATGAATTCAGCCAGCAGGTAGAGGCCGTGGCGGCGCGGCAAAACGCCGGCGTTGTGGCGATTTCCGCCAGTATCGAGGCGGATTTGGCGCAACTGGATGATGGCGAGGAGAAAGACGCCTTTCTGTCGGACCTTGGGCTGGCCGAAGCCGGCCTGGACCGGGTCATTCGGGCCGGCTACGGCCTGCTGGGATTGCTCACCTATTTTACGGCCGGGCCCGACGAAGTTCGCGCCTGGACCGTTACAGACGGCACCCTGGCCCCCGGCGCCGCGGGCGTTATCCACGGCGATTTCGAACGCGGTTTTATTCGCGCTGAGACCATCGCCTACGATTATTTTCTGTCCTGCAATGGTGAACAAGGCGCCCGTGATGCCGGCCGCATGCGTTCGGAAGGCCGCGATTACCGGGTCAAGGACGGTGACGTGATGCTGTTTCGCTTCAACGTTTAAAGAAAATCCTAATCAAAGAGAATCGCGAAGCGATCCTAAGTGATTGGAAAATTTCTATAATTCTAAAGATCCGAGCATTTTGGGAATGAGAATGAGAATGCTCTACGCGAACGGTGAAGATTTCTGGGCCGAAAGATCGTCGATAACGGCCTTGGCATCAGTGGTCGCAAGGCCGTAGAGGCATTTGGTCAGTTTAACCGCCTGGATGATCTCGCCTGCCTCGACCAGATACAAGATCCATGGCGTCCGCCCGCTCGTTGTACGCCGACTCGCAACTCGGATAGTGCCGGACCAATATGGCGGCAGCAGCCTTGAACCCCGGCGTGGTTGCCATATGTGCGTCCCGCCAGTCAATCTGGATCGCATCGTTGGCGGTCACGCGGACGGGATAATGGCGGAATACGCCTTTGTTGCCGAGCCGCGCCGGTATACGTCGTTGATGTTCGTGGTCAATCTGTTGTTTTAGGTCGGCGAGACCGGACCCACGGAACTTGATTTCGAGCCGACGTTGGGTAATCGATAGTTTTTCACCGCCTGAATTGATCTGAGTGCTTGATTTGACCACCGGACGGATCCACGCAATCGCCCCGCTGGGGATGAATACGGCCACCGGTTCGCCCGGATAATCGCCGTTCAAATAGCTGCGAAAGCGCAAATAGATGCCGTTTAGGGCCAGCCGTATGACCCAATTGGTCGGCGCCAGCGACATCTTGAGCGAGC
>Ga0310125_10001590_pt1 | contig 11519 bp, 9 predicted proteins | sample CB11b_Tmax_Bot8__FD_203508 | JGI IMG/M metagenome (GOLD analysis project Ga0310125, IMG submission 203508) | Marine microbial communities from Western Arctic Ocean, Canada - CB11b_Tmax_Bot8 | ecosystem: Environmental > Aquatic > Marine > Oceanic | place: Canada: Western Arctic Ocean | collected... | reverse complement strand
GTTTATGCGTTCGTTGGAAATTGCCGGTTGACGGTTCGTGTCGTCCCTGACGCAACAGAGCGTCGATGGCCGGTTTGCATGCGATGGCCAGGTCGAACACGGGATTGTTGCCAGTGGAATACGCTCCGATGTTCAAAAGGTCTTCAACTTCTCGATAAGCGCTGACCAGTTGCAGCACCTGTTGCCGAGCTGATTGATGGTGTGTATCCGTTACGCTGTCGCTGACTCGACTTATCGACTGGACCACATCAATGGCGGGCCAGTGGCCCTGGTTGGCCAGTCTGCTGCTGAGCACGATGTGCCCATCGAGCACACCGCGAGCCGCATCCTCGATAGGGTCGGCCATGTCCTCGCCTTCGGTAAGTACGGCAAAAAATCCGGTAATCGAACCGCGTTGGGTTCGACCACAACGTTCCAATAGCTTAGGAAGCATCGTGAAAACACTGGGTGGGTACCCCTTGGTAACCGGCGGTTCGCCTGCGGCCAAACCAATCTGCCTCTGAGCCTGACAAAAGCGAGTAATCGAATCCATGATCAATAACACGTCGCATCCACGGTCACGATAGAACTCAGCGACCGTGACGGCGGCCAGCGCCGCATGCAGGCGTAGCAACGGTGGTTCATCGCCGGTAGCACAGATCACAACGCTTTTGGCTAGCCCTTCATCGCCGAGATGATTATGGATGAAGTCACGCACTTCGCGACCTCGCTCACCTACCAAAGCGATCACGCTGACATCAGCTTCGGTGGACCGTGCCATCATGCCCAGCAAAATACTCTTGCCAATACCCGGTGCAGCTATCACGCCAAGACGCTGGCCTCGGCCAACGCTGGCGAACGCATCGATTGCGCGAATCCCGGTCGCCAAGGGGGTATCGATCAAAGGCCGACTCATGGGCTCGATCGGCTGTGGGTGCAGCGGACGTGCGACCTGATCAAGAATGGGCCCCTTGCCATCGATCGGCTGACCACGACCATCGAGCACGCGCCCCAGAGGCGACGTGTCAGGGTCGCCCACGGAAATGGTCTGCATGAACTGCCTAGCAATGACCATATCGCCACGGCAAATGCCGGTGGTAGCGCCAATCGGCATGACGATCGTCTGTTGTTCTCCAAAACCGACCACTTCGCCGCTGATTGTCCCAGCCTGTTGCTTGCCAGTGATAATTTCAACTTGGGCGCCAACCGGCACGGGCAAGTCTGATACACGCACCGCCAGCCCGGTTACCTCCTGTACCGTGCCGCGCATTTCCAAGGTCGTGGCCTTGTCCAATAGGGCTATCTGGTCGTCAAGTAATGTCACAATGCCTCCCTCAATGGCTCCGCGGGCGTTTGCTGTGGAGCAATCAATTCGACGATGCGACGGACCTGCGTGTCCACGGTCGCATCAATCTGACCTTGGGCATAGTTGACGACACACCCGCCCCGACCGACCGTTTCGTCGTCTATCAATCGCACATGCTCAAGACCTTTCACCTGTTCGAGTAGGCAAGGCAAGGCCTGTTCCAATATCGGCCGGTCATCACGATTAATTCGGATGGTAACGTCCAATGGTTGTAATACTTGCGACAGGGCCGCTGCCACCTGGTCGGTGATGACATGATCGTCCACCTCAATAACGCGATGCACGAGCTTACGTGCAAAAAGGATAGCAAAGTCGAGTACCGCCTGACGGGCCTGACGATCCATCTCCTGCCGCTGTGATTCCCAAGACTGCGCAGCATCGGTCCAGGCTTCCTGCAACTCGCTGAGCTGTTGAGAGGCCTGTTCGTGCGCCTCTGTGCGGCCCTGGCGGCGGCCGTCTTCCATGCCTTGTTGAACGCCTTCAGCATGGCCGCACTGATATGCTTCGTCGTGGGCCTCGTCCGAAATACGCTGCTTCTGCCGCTGCGCATCTTCGACGATTTGCCGCGCCCTTGATCTGGCGTCAGCAATCACGCGTTCTGCCTCTGTGCGCACATCACACAGATCCATGACGATCGCATTTTTGCATGCTTCTGTCGCTTGTTGACTCTTTAGTACGGGCATAATTAAGGAAAGTTCCTTCAACACGTGCCGGTATGTGAAGGCCTAAACGATCATCTCCTTCTCTCCACCCCGACCGCTGATGAGAATCTCACCGGTATCCTCGAGCTTGCGCACCACATCCACGATGCGTTGCTGGGCAGACTCGACGTCCGAGACACGTACCGGCCCCATGAATTCCATCTCCTCGCTAATCAGGGATACTGCCCGCTCGGACATGTTGTCGAATATCTTCTGTTTCAAGTCTTCACTAGCTGTCTTGAGCGCCAGAGCCAACTCGTCGTTGTCGATTTCTTTGAGCACGGACTGGATGCCCTTATCGTTGACCAGGAGCATGTCCTCGAACACGAACATCATCCGACGAATCTCATCAACAAGGTCGGAGTCTTCGGCCTCGAGTCCTTCCATAATGTCCTTCTCCGTAGTGCGGTCGACAAAGTTGAGCATTTCAGCAACGGTCTCTACGCCGCCTATCTTTTCGAAGGACTGGGTCAACATGCTCGACAATCTGGTTTCTAGCCCCTTTTCAACCTCGGAGATAATCTCGGGATTGGTCTGTTCCATATTGGCTACGCGCTTAACGACCTCAACCTGCTTTGGGGCCGGCAGCGCAGCTAGAATTTCCGACGCCTTGTGGTAGGGCATGTGGCTGACAATCAAGGCGATCGTCTGCGGATGCTCGTCCTGAATGAAGGCAAGCAGGTTCTGCGTTTCTGCCTTTTGTAGGAATGCAAACGGCGTTCTACGCATCTGCTGGAGCACTCGATTTGCCTCCTTGGAATCCAGCGATTGCTCGAGTAACTGCTTGGCATAGTTCAACCCCCCCTCTGAGGCCCATGTCTGTGCGATGGCCAGTTGATAGAACTCATTGATCACCTCATCGCGAATGTTTTTAGGAATGAACCCGATCGAGGCCAACTCACGGGTCACTTCCTCAACCGCTTTGGATTCCAATTGCTTGAGGATCAGCGCCCCGGCCTCCTTGTCCATGGCAAGCAGCAAAACGGCGGCCTTGGTTACACCGCTCATATCTTCAAAAGCATCAGATTTTTTGGAAGGATCGGGCATGCATCAGTCCTCCGGCTGAAGCCACTTGTTCATCAGATCGACGGCTTCTTCAGGATTGTCCTTGACCAACTTGCTGATCTGGTCGGCGATCTTGCGTGATCGAATATCTTTCTCCGCAATTTCCACGCCATCCATCGAAAGTTCAGAATCATCTGCCTCGCCGAACAACTCATCGTTGATCGGCAGGGTCGGCGGCAGACCGGCCAGTTCTTCGACGGCGGGCAATTGCTGCTGCTGCGTCGCCTTGCGCACCATGGTGAACATCATGCCCAACGTAGTCAGCACAAGCAGCGTCAGGCCAACCGGCCGCATCCAGTCAGGCTTCAGCAAAACGCTGATACCCGTCGCGGCTGGCATCATCGCAGCGGCGTGCATCGGGCCGTCATCGTACATGGCTACACTCAACACCCCGGGGTTGTCCTGCGTCTCGATCTGCGGCGTGACGGACTGTTGAATCAGCCCAAGCTGTTCCTGAATAAACACGTCTTCGAGTTCCACGGTATCGCCAGCCCCTTTGTCTTCAGCCGTTGGCTCACCGCCTCGCCGCATGAACACCTTGACTAGGTGACTACGCGGAACAGAAACCGTAACATTGATCTTCTTGATGGACTGCCCTAGCCATTTTTCCTCTTTCTGCTCAACAATCGGTTTGTCACCGTAATCTGCCCGTTCAATCTCTTCCACCTCACTGTTACCGCCGGAAGATATCGATGCGATATTGAGTCCGGTGTTGGGGCGAGCGCCTGACTCACCACCCGATGTTGTTTGTACACTTTCTTTGAAAATAGTTTCAGTCGAACGTAGCAATTCACTTGCTTCGTATGTTGTACCCTTGACGATTCTACTGCTGATCGGCTCAACCTGAACATTTACGGCGACGATGACGCCCTTGATGTAATGAAGCATACCGGCAACTTTTTGGCGGATGTACTGCTCGCGCTGCTGGATACCGAGCAAATGCTCCGCGGCACCGAAATCACCTTCGTCTTTAACTGTCAACTGCGTGCCGTGGTTGGCGTCGATGATCACCACGTCCTGCGGTGTCATGCCGGCCACGGCGCTACTGACCAGTCCGGCTATAGATTCACCGAGTCGACGACTGACCTTGACCCGGCCTTCCATCATCACGCTGACAGACGCGCTGGGTCGCAGGAAATTGGCACCAAAACCGAGACGTTGAGGCACTTCGAATACGACGTCCGTGGAACGTACATCCTTCATCTTGCTGATGACCTGGCCAAGCATTTTCATCTTTGCAATGCGAAACTTTTGCCTGAATTTTTCGTTGCTTTCCCAGACAGTGCTATTCTTGATCAACTCGTCGAAAGCGGCGGAAGCGTCGGGCGCTATCAAGTCACGATAAGCCAGCACCGCCAAGGCATCGGCGTGGCGATCAGGTGGTACGTGCAACTGGCCCTCAGACGATTTGACCTTGATCCCTGCGGCGGTCAACTGCCCGACCACGTCTGCCTGACGGTCACCCGCAAAGCCGGTAATGGTCACGTAATCGGGGCTGCCAAAGATGGTCAACGACAGCAAGACCGCAAGGACACCGCAAACGATGAGCACGATAATCAACCAGCGAGCGTTGGCTGACATTTCATTCAACTGCGTGCCGATCTGCCGCCAGGATCGTGTCAAGAATTCCATGATTCGGCCTCCATGCCGAGAATAGGTGAGCGGAGCAGGACCACAGCGACCAGTTCGGTGACCGTCTGAGCAAAGCTAGCGAGGATTTGTTGACTGATCATTGCCACTGACACCGATCACTTCCTGTTACACCCTCATCTGTTTAACTTCTTCAAGGGCGTCCGTCAGTTTGTTACGTACCTGCATCAGCATCTGGAAGGCGAGGTCGGCCTTCTGTTTGGCGATCATGACCGAAGCGGTGTCGTCTCGCCGGCCAGTTACGAGATCCTCGATAGCGACCTCCGCATCCTGCTGGAGTTTGTTTACCTGCTCAATGTTCTTGATCAAAACATCGCGAAAACTCGGCGATGCTGCGGCATTGGGGCCACTAGGCGGCTTCGGTGCCGTCGGGTGAAGCGCCCCGCCGGCGGTATTGTTGACCAGTCCCAATGGGTCCGTCATTGTCGGTCTCTTATAAAACGGGATAGTGCCCGCTTTGAGTTAAGTCAGTCAGGCCAGCAATCTCAAACTGGCCCGTAACATGACCTTGGTAGCTTCGGCAGCAGTAATATTGGCTTCATAAGCGCGGCTGGCTTCGATGGCATTTACCATTTCCATCGAAGGATCAATGTTGGGATACTTCACATAGCCCTGTTCGTCGGCATAGCTGTGGCCGGGATCCCATTTCAGGGTAAACGGCGACTGGTCGAAGAGAATGTCTTTCAGGTGAACACCTTCGCTGCGCCCGCTGACAGGATCACCTGGAGCGAAAATGGGAATACGCCTGCGAAAATCATTCGGATCAGCGTTGGGATCGACGGCGACATTGCGCAGGGCCATGTTCGCCGAAATGGCGGTCAACCGCTGCCGCTGAGCGACCAGTGCTGAAGCTGAAATGTCAAGTGAACCGAACAAGTCTTACCTTCCGCCGATTAATGCGCCCACATTGGTCGTTGCTATATCCGCTCTCGGATGGCCAGCCTCAGCATGTCAAACTGATTGCGGACCAACTCGATACCGAGTTGATTGGCCATGGTGTTTTCTGCCAAATTCTGCATCGTGCGTTCAAGATCGCGATTGTTTTGATCGTGAAACAGGATATTCTCGTTGGTTGGATGTGGCCGCAGTTCCACGCCGTCTCGGGTAAACCGTAGTTGGCGACTATTCTCTAGTTGCAGAGCTCCACGGATCGGTGAAGACGTGGCGCGGCGCCGGTCCACGGCATCAGACAGTGCCGCCTGAAACGACTTGGTATCCACGTCCTGTGGCTTGAAGAACGGCGTAGAAAGATTGGCGATATTGTGGGTCAATACCTGATGACGGCGGCCTGTAAACGCCACCAATCGCTCGGCAACTGGCAACGCTCCACTGTCAAACATGCCCGCTATCAACGCCATCAAATCACCTCATCGCATTCCGAGTACACAATCCAGACCGATCAACTTGAAAAACAGAGCAATAAGCGCGCCAAATCCATTTATTTTGCAACGCTTCACTATTTACGACAGTTACAACGCGGCGCAATTGGCACGGTAATTGTAAATGGCGCAAATAATGCGCGACAACGGCAGTTCTTGCGCCCGCATCAGACAACCGGTACATCTCTGCACAGACTGCTCCAGCCACTAATTGCCCGGGCTGACAACCGGGAGCACGTTTGACGCAGATGTTCGAATTACACTGTCTGAGCAACAAGCTGGTTCTGCTTCCATTTCTTGAGTTTCAAACCGAGCGTTCTTACCCCAATTCCAAGGGCCTCGGCGGTACGTTGGCGGTTGCCGTTAAAATATCCAAGCGTCCGCAATACCTGTTCGCGTTCGATCACCTCTAGTTTTTTCAGGTCATTACCAACCTGAGGCGCTGCTTTACCGCAGGTCAAACTGGGTGGTGCGATTAACCAAGGCCGGATAACATCATCGCTAATAACACAATTACGGGACAGAACACTGGCACGCTCGCAGATGTTACCTAACTCGCGCACATTGCCGGGCCAATGGTATGACCGCATCAGTGCAATGGCATCATTGTCGAATCGCTTGGGTTCTCTGCCCTCGCGCATGGCTACCTGGCTGAGGAAATGCTCCACCAACAACGGTACATCCTCTAGGCGATCGCGCAAGGGCGGCATGTCAATGGGTAACACGTTGATTCGGTAGTAAAGATCCTGGCGAAATGTGCCGTTGCCGATGGAGGCGGCAAGGTCGCGATTGGTTGTGGCGATGACACGCACATCCACCTCGAGCGTCAGGCTTGAACCAACGCGCTCGAACTGGCGTTCCTGTAACGCCCGCAGCAGCTTGGCCTGTAGCGGCGGATCGATCTCGCTGATTTCGTCGAGCAGCAATGTGCCACCATCAGCCAATTCAAAACGCCCCTTGCGTAACTGGTCGGCACCCGTGAACGCGCCCTTTTCATGGCCGAATAGTTCGCTTTCCAGCAAACTGCTGGACAAGGCTGCGCAATTGAGACACATCATGATCCGATCACGCCGTGGACTATGGGCGTGTATCGTGCGAGCGACGACCTCTTTGCCCGTGCCCGATTCACCGGTGATCATGACGGTGCCTTGGCTGTGCGCAATCTGCTGAATCTGCTGGGCTAATCCACGCATGGCAGGCGATCGACCAACCAATACCGGCGCGCACTCGCAGGTCCTCGCGTTGGACTTTAGAGCCGCATTTTCTTGCAGCAGGCGCCGGTGCTCCACCGCACGACGCACTGCCAAAACCAATTGATCACCCTTGAACGGTTTTTGAATAAAATCGAACGCTCCATCCTTCATCGCCATGACCGCAGTGTCGATTGAACCATAAGCGGTCATGATCAGTACGGGCAGCTGGTCATCAGCCGTGCGCAGACGTGACAACAGTTCCAGACCGTCCATTTCAGGCATTTTCAAGTCAGTAACGACGGCGCCGGGACGATGGCGCGTCAACGCAGCCAACGCGGTATTGCCATCAGCAACAGCAATCACCTGATAACCTGCCCGCTGTAACGTGGCGCTGACGCTATCGCGCATCATCTGCTTATCATCCACAACAAGAACCTTGGTACTCATACGTTGGCTCCCGCGGCGACCTTGTTCTGGGGTGTATTCTCAGACGATAGTGGCAGCGACAGGGTAAACACCGCACCGCAGTCATTGTCCACGGTGATGGTGCCACCGTGCACATCGATGATCCGGTACACGATTGCCAATCCCAGGCCTGTTCCGCTCTTGCGCGTGGTGAAAAAGGGGTTAAAGATCCGATCGATATCCCGCTCGCCGATCCCAGGACCGGTATCGTGCACGAATAGGAGCAACTGATGTTGCTCGCAGCGGGTTTCGAATGAAACGGTGCCACCGTGGGGCGCCATGGCCTCCACCGCGTTGCGAATCAGGTTCAGCATCGCTTGGTGTAGAAGGTCGGGATCGGCGTAGATGCGTATTGCTGCGTCTAGGGGTCGCACCACGCAAACCTTGGCAGATTCGATTTGCGGACTCAGCATCTCAACGGCACGGTCTATAACGTCAATGACAGAAATCTCACGCCGACTAGGATTTATCTCGCGGGCAAAACTGAGCACATCATTGACAATGGCATCGAGACCGCGAACTGCCGATGCGATTTCGGTTGCATTTTTGCTGGCATTCTGCAACGTGACAGCAGCACACTCGTCCCGGTCTTTTTTCATTACTGTGATTAAATCGTCGTGCAACATATCGGCGTACAGTTGAATCGCTGCCAGTGGATTGCGGATTTCGTGGGCTATTCCAGCGGCCATTTCGCCTAGTGCCGCCAACCGTTTTGAACGTTGTAATTGGGCATCGGTGCTGGCTAGTTGCTTTTGCAGACGAATCACCTCGGCACCAAGCGATTCATGGCTTCGCTGCAACTTGTCAGTGACCTCGTTGTAATTGCTGATGATCACAGCCAAATCGTCTAGGTCCTGCGCGGGGTCGGATTGCGACCCCTTGACATCGCAAGGTAACGGGTTATCAAGATTGACGGTCATGCCCAACTTAACCCTTCTTATCAGTGAATCGATTAGGCACAGCCGGTTCACTACCGGCATAGGCTCGTCGCACTACACCCGTCTTATTAACACGGCTCAACTCATCGGCAATCTGCTGCTGCGTCGACCGGAGACGCCCGCGGTCCCGGTCATCGGCATCCACGATTTGACCAAGCAGCACCTCTGACCGGTTTACCAATTGACTGATACGCTGCTGATCCTCGTCACCGAGGCCCTGCCACATCTGCCGCCAACGACTGCGAAAGGGCTCAAGATCCATACTGAGCCCATCTAGGACACTGATCAATTGCTGGCGACGCGACAGCAACGTCAAAAGCTCCTCGGTCTGGCCTTGTTCAACGAGTAATGACTGCTGTGCAGTGAGATCCGCAAACTGCCCGACCACCTCGACCTGACGTTCGAGCAGCGTAACTAGACTTGAAATATCGTCGGCTTTGACAGAGATATCCGGCATGGTCATCCATGACCTTTCAACTGCGGGCGGCCTAGGTACACCGCCCAAGCTAGGGCCCATCCATGAGCCTGCACACAACGGATTCATTGATTATCGGCAATCAGCAGGCAACGGCATAAGTCAACTTAAACCGTTTCCATTAAAATACTTATGGCTGACTGCCCTCGGGAGATGCAGAACCCATAAACGCTGTCGCATTAGCCTGTGATTCGAACAGTTCGTGCGACCATCGCAACCAGTTCTGCCAGTGCCGGCGCGTCATGGGCAGGCTTGGGTCATCAAAAGCATCTTCGGGAATCTGCATGAGCTGGTTACGGGCCCGGTTGTTGGCAATCTTGGCCTCTTTGAAATCACCCTGTTCAGCATAGGCGTTGACGATTTGGATTAGCGCCACCAGCGAGATGGGGTGCTTGCCCCACCTTTTGACCGCAGTGTCATAAAACGATATTGCCTGGCCCCAGTTTTTCAGACTGTAGGCACAATCAGCACGGTAGAAGTAAGCGTTGCGTAAATAGAGACGCTGCATTGATGACAACTGATCATCCTTGCGTTTCTCTATATGAGCAATAACCTGTCCATACAATACCTGCGCGGCTTTGAGCCGTTTAATACGTTCTTGACGAAATCGCTTTTCTTTGGACGGCATCTTCACCTGCTCCAGCTCTTGATCAATCTGTTCAATTGAACGACGGTGGGCATCGGCCAGGTAAAATCGCAACGAGCCATCTTCGACCTCCTGCTGACCACGGTCGATGGCCATTGCAAATCGACGAATCGCTTCGCTAAACTCCTGCTGTTCATAATGCAACCTGCCCAACTCGATCAACGCATCGCGGTACGGCCTGCTGTCCGGTGTGATGGACGGATGGTCGGTTAATACACTGTTGAGAAGGCGCTTGGCCAAATCACTCTTGCCCAGGGCTTGGTACGCCCGTGCCAATGGAACATAGCTGTCGAATGCTGCTTGTGATTGTGGTTTTTCTTCGATCAGCTTCTTGAACTGCTCAATTGCCTCAAGTTGTTCGCCCTGGGCTTGGTACGCTAGGCCCAGCCGATGAATTACCGTCAAATAACGCTGGTCTGATTCACGGCTACTGGCAAACTGGTTGTAAACCTTAATGGATTCCAGCCACAATTGAGCTCGGTCAAAGCTTTCTGCCGCACGCCACAAGCTCTCACCGTGCGCCTCATTATCTTTGATCGTAACGGCGCCAGCGTGTTGGCGGTAATACTCACCGGCTTTTTTGTAATGAACGGCGGCGTCCTGATAAGCCTCGCCGCGCCGCTGGCGCGACAACTTGGCATCGACCGCCGTGGGTTCATCAGCCGACTCGAAATGTGGGACCTCTGTCATACGCTGCTCAGCCAATCGCGTGTGTACCACTGCTAAATTGATCAGCAGATCGAGCGGCAGTTCGTGAGGGGCATACATAACCTTGAGCAGCATTAAATAGTCCAGTGCAAGTTTATAATCACCCCGATCGGCACTGAACGAGTAGCAAGAAAAGGCAACCTCATAAAGTTGCCCCTGCAACAGGACATCGAGATTTACGTTCTGCAGCAGTTTGTCACGAGCCTGCCCCAGGTGTTTGATCGCTTCACCATGCAGTCCCAGTTTCGCTTCGCTGTCGGCCTTGCCCAACAAAGCTTCCAGGTAGGACCTGGCGCCGGGAAAGTTCCTTGTTGCCTGGCTGAACAGGTCGAGGGCTTCTTGCGGATCATCCGACTGCACCAACGCCAACTGGCCCAAGCCCACAAATATATCGGCATTCAATTTGTCCACCGGGTCTAATAGTTGTTGGGCATGCATATACTGAATGCGAGCATCCTCGTATTCATCTGACTGTTGGTACGCCTTGGCCAAGAGAACATAGAGAGGCGCCAAATCCGGCATGCCGGGTTTTTCTTCCAATCTCGGAATTTTCCTCACCAATTCTTCGATCGCCTGCTCCGGTTCGGCATTGTTGAGCAACCCCAAGGCACGCTGGGTCAGCAGCCACAAATTACCCGCACGCCGTACCTGTTTTTCGGACTCGCCAAGAAGTTCAGCTTCGTACTGGTCCAGCAATGGTTCAAGTTGATCAATGGACATACGATTTCTTGCCTGGATCCGCTCGATAATCCGTCGCACCAGAGCGTAACGCACCCTGGGGGCTTGATCCTGCAGGCGATCAATCAGAGCTAAGGCATCGTTGTGTCGGTCAAGTGAGACCAGTGTCTGAGCCCAGCGATGGATACGTGACGGGCCCAAGTCCACCGCCATGGCCTCGGCTTGCCGGTAATGCTGATCGATGTTTTCGTGACTCTCCTGCCTGTCCCGGTTCTG
>Ga0310125_10001588_pt1 | contig 11527 bp, 9 predicted proteins | sample CB11b_Tmax_Bot8__FD_203508 | JGI IMG/M metagenome (GOLD analysis project Ga0310125, IMG submission 203508) | Marine microbial communities from Western Arctic Ocean, Canada - CB11b_Tmax_Bot8 | ecosystem: Environmental > Aquatic > Marine > Oceanic | place: Canada: Western Arctic Ocean | collected... | reverse complement strand
TTGTACCCAGATATATTCCCTTCTAGTTCAGCAACTTGAGCTCCACTTATTTTTACACAGTCCCCAATAGCATAAATATCTTTAACCGTAGTTTGCAAATCATCATATCTAAAGGTAACTAGACAATTTGATTCACTGTTATAATCATGTTTACAATTAAGATATCTCAGCATATTGTTAGAAGAGTTGAATCCATATCCTAAACAAATACAGTCAACCTCAAAAGATTTATGATCATTTCCACCAGTGCTCATTATAGTTCCAGTAAGGCCATGGGCGTTTTCTTCAATACTAGATATTTCGTGGTTGTAATATATGGGAATTCTATTAAATTTTAAAAAAAATATATATCTTATACCTTTAATAAATAATTTGAATGAGTTTAATAACAAGTTAAACAATATTTTATAGTAAAATATGTTAGGTTTACTTGACTTCTCACTAATAGCAACAATTTTAGCTCCTGCTTTTTTTAACTCTTTAGCAACATGAAGAATAAAAGGACCATTACCACAAATAAGAATTTTTTTCCCCGCAAGAACATTATATCCTTTTAGCAAACTTTGCATTGCACCTGTAGTCATAACACCTGGCAAGGTCCATCCTTTAACAGGGTATCCTCTTTCATAGGCTCCTGTAGAAAAAATAACTTTTTTGGGTGTAAATGTAATTAATACATTGTCTTTTAAGGCTAATATTTCTTTATTTTCAAAAATTGCAAAAACTGATGTATTTGTAAAAATGTTCACTCCATTATTTATAACCTTATTTATTAATTTTTTCCCAAATACAACTTGGTCATCACACGTTGCATTTTCACCAATTATTGGTTGTTTACAAAATTGGCCACCAAGTCTTTCTCGGTCATCAATCAAAATAGTATTTACACCGCAATTACTTGCAGCTAATGCTGCACTTAGCCCCCCAATTCCTCCACCAATAATTAACAAGTCGGAAGAGAAATTGTCACTGTCTTTCTTCTGGTATGAAGGATCATTATTAAACTTTGTTATTTTTATTTGCTTTTGCTTGAAAATAATTGCGTTACTATCTAATTTTCTCATACATGCTCTTACATTATTTTCTCCATTGACTTCTACCAAACACTCATGGCAGACACCCATTCCGCAAAATACACCTCTTTTTGACATACCGTTATTATTTATTTCAAAAATTTTGTTTGATATAAGAGCAGAAGCGACACTTTCTCCGGAATTAGCTGTATAAAATTTATTTTCAAATTTAAATTGAATTTTCATCAGTATAGACAATATAAAATATTTAAAGTTATTATTCTTTATCTTTTATTATAAATTTTGAATATATAAACTATATTATGGTATATTAAATTAGATATATATTAGTATCTTTTCTTAATATTGTACACCTTGAGAAAACTTACTTAAAATGGAATCGATATACAAATCTACTTATCAATTTAGGAGCTATTATTTAGCACCTATCTATAGATTAAACTAAATCTACATAACTTTAATAATGCTTTATTATGATCTATATCTCTTAATACATAATGATAATTACTAGATTAATTGATTATAGTAAAATATTCTAATCACAGAAAGTAAGAGTTATCCTAAAAGACTGTTTAAAGATATTATTTATTACTCATTTTCAATTCAAGAAATTTTGCTATTTGAGATAAACATAAAGTCAAAACAATATAAATTAATGCAGTAACTGTATAAAACTCAAATGGTCTGAATGTTAATGATGTCGCAATTTGTGATTGTCTCATTAGTTCATTAACACCTATAATTGAAACTAATGCAGAATCTTTAAATAATCCAATAAACATATTTGCAGTAGGTGGGATTATAATTTTAACTGCTTGTGGAAAAATAATTCTTGCAAAAGTATTTATAATTGAGAACCCTAAACTAAAAGATGCTTCCCATTGACCACGAGAAACAGCCTGAATTCCTGCTCTATATATCTCTGCGAGATATCCGCCGTGTTGCATAGACAAGCAAATTATTCCTGCAGTTACAGGTTCAAAATTTATTCCTGACACCATAGCTAATCCATAATACAACCATATTATGAAAACAAATAACGGGATTCCCCTAAATATTTCAATATAAGATTGACTGAAAATAACTAAAATATTTATTTTTGATAATCTGCATATTGAAACAATCAATCCTATTATAAGGGCAAGGAACATCGAAATTATAGATATGTAAATAGTTATCCAAAGTCCTTTGGCAAGCCAAGTCCAATAACTTTCTAATACTTCAAAATGAAATGTATAATCCATATATAATTACTAATTTAATATTTTACTTAGGAAATGTTTTGTCCTATCATTTTGGGGGTTATTAAAAAACTCATTTGGTTCATTTTCTTCTATTATTCTTCCTTCATCCATCATAACTATTTTATCGGCCACTTCTTTAGCAAAACCCATTTCATGAGTTACTACTATCATTGTCATTCCATCATGAGTCAATTCTATCATTACATCTAAGACCTCTTTTATCATTTCAGGATCAAGAGCTGATGTTGGTTCATCAAACATCATTATTTTTGGCTGCATAGCTAATCCTCTTGCTATAGCAACACGCTGTTGTTGACCTCCAGATAGAGAAGAGGGGAATTCATTTTCCTTTTGAAGAATACCAACTCTCTCTAGTAATTTTCGGCCTATCACTATTGCCTCATCTTTGTTAATTCCTAGATTAATAATTGGAGATAAAATAATGTTTTCTAATACAGTTTTATGAGGAAATAAGTTAAATTGCTGAAAAACCATACCTAATTCAAGTCGTATTTCTCTTAAATTTTTTTTGTCTAAGATTGATTTATCATTTATGAAAATATCTCCTGAGCTCAAATCCTCTAACCCGTTTAAACATCTTAGTAAGGTGCTTTTACCGCATCCACTTGGTCCACATATTACAACCACATTAGATCTTTGTATTTTTAAAGATACATCATTTAATACTAGTATTTCTTTAAAATATTTTTTTATATTTTCTATTTTGATTATATCATTTCCCATGTACACCTTGATTTTTCTTATATCTTAATAGTATTCTTCAGTAAACAATCGCAAAATATTATTTTTCTTTTGACTTAAACACCTTTAATAATAACAGTCAATGCTTCCCGTGTCATTCTAGATTTTGTTGTGGTTCAATTGAAACCCCAAAAAACAGGGTGTCGTTTATAATTGGTAAGAGTACAACTTTTGACTAGTCAGTTTATACTCAAGTTTGTTTAGTTTGATCTCATCTCGGAGAACATTATGTTTCCTTTTTAGTCTGGCCACATGAATCTTTTTCCTCCTTTCTTCATGTATTTTGTTATCTCTGCCAGTGAGTTGATCAGCGGGAGTGATGTAAGTATTGGCACTATGTAGATGTATCTATTTTCTTTTTTTTGATAATAGCCACAAGCACATAAACAGAAACTGTAATCCTGAATTGAGTTTAACGGGATTTTAGAGGGGCCAAAATAAAATTATACGCAAATATAGTTTGATACCATAAAATTAATAAAGATTTGCCATATTTAGCGATAGAGACTGGCAATGTTCTGAGAAAATCTGTTTCAACCAGCTATCAATATATTATAAAATAATGTTGACATTATTATTATTTATAATATTATACATCTAACAATGAATATATTAACGATATATTATTTTATAGTTTTAGTTTAATAAATTAGCTTCTGTAAAAATATTAATTCTAAAAGATAAAGAGATAATTATTCTACTTTAAATCTAAATTACAAAATAATTAGGTGTTCTTATGAAAACTTTTAATGATGAAACATACCAAAAAAGGCAATTGGAACTTAGCAATAGAATGATTGAGAGTAACTGTGATTTATTTTTTTGCCCACCTTCTTCTGACCTAGAATATTTAACTGGTACATTGAGAAGAAAGCCAACCTTTGGAAATATTTCTTATACACATGGTTGGGTTTGTGGAGCTTTTTTTCGGCCATTTAAAAACCCATTATTTGTACTACCTAGAATGGTCGCTGAATTTGATATGCCGCATGGAGCTACTGGTGAAAAAATTATTATTAAGGAAACGGATGATGGGAGTGCTGTTTTTGAAAAGATAATTAAAGATTTTGGACCATTAAAAAAAATAGCTGTTGAACAGCGCACGTGGGCTGAGACTACTTTGAAAATCAGTGAATATTCAAGAGGAATTATTCAAAATGGAATGTCGCTGACAAATCCAATGCGCAGAAAAAAATCTGAAGAAGAAATTTCTCTTATCAGAGAAGCATGTCTGCTTGCTGATAATTCTATGGAAAAAATTACAAATACAGTCGTAGAGGCAGAAAATGAACGAGAAATCTCAGAAGAACTGGATCATCTTCTTAACCTTAAAGGATCTAGAGGTGTATCTTTTGACACCGCAGTATGGGCTATGGGGCCTTCTACTAACAGAGATGCAAGTGATCGCGAAAAAAATAATGTAATTCCTGAAGGAAGTTCTCTACTTTTTGATTTTGGAGCAATTATTAAAGGATATTGCTCTGATTTTGGACGAACACTTTCTGTTGGTGAATCAGATTCTGAACTTAAAGAAGTCTATGAAATAGTAATTGAATCTGCTAAACAAGGTTTATCCGCAGTACGCCCTGGTGCTTTAGCAAGTGATGTAGATCGTGCCACTAGAAAAGTTATAGAGGATGCTGGGTATGGAGATAAATTTAGACATAGAACAGGTCATTGTATCGGACTAGATGTACATGAATACCCTTTTATTTCAGAAGAAGATGATACACCATTGGAAGTGGGAATGACATTTACTATAGAACCTTCAATATTCTGGCCAGGTCGTGTTGGTGCAAGGATCGAAGATGTCGTAGTCGTAACTGAAAATGGAGGAGAAAAATTAAATCAATATCATGAAGATTTTGTTACTGTTGAAAAAGCTTCAGCAAAACTACAATCTGATGGAGGCTGTGAACATGATAATTTAAATGACACAGGTCATTTACACGATCATTAAGTGAATATGATGAGTAAAAAAAAAATTATTGATATAGCTTATAAACTAAAAAGAGCTTTTGAAGAAAAAGATCTAAAAGCTATTGAAAATATTTACAGTGATGACATTGTAGTTTGGCATAATTACGATCAATTAGAAAGGAACAAGCATCATTCATTAGAATCAGCAAAATGGGTTGCATCAGAAATAGATAATTTTTCAATTGATGAGTGCCATATATATCCTATTCATGGTGGATTTATTCAGCAGTGTGTTTTTCGCGGATTTTACAAGTCAACAGGTAAAGAAATGGAAACTCATGCAATGATCAGAGTTTATTGTAGAAAAGATAAAGTATTTAGAATTGAGGATTACTCTGACCCCCGTCAAGGCTCAGTCCCAGATCTTAATTAATAATATTTTTTTAAAAATTTACTTATTTTATAAGTTTAAAAGAAGATCAGCTGTTCTTTCCACTGCAGAATTTTTCGACCAATCTATATCTACAATTATTTCATTTACTCCGACTTCACTAAGTGAATTAAGATTTTCAGCAATAATTTTTGTAGAATTTGCTGACTGATTAATACGTAAAACGATTTTCAATTTTTCTGGATCTTTCCCTACCGATACTGCCTCTTTTCTCATTAAATTAATAGGTTCAATTAATTCAGAAGGTTCAATAGAAAGTGCTGACTGTTGAGGCAACCATCCATTCCCAAGAGTTCCGGCCCTTTTCAAGGCATATTTACTGTGTCCCCCAACTAAAAATGGTATATCATTTTTGTATGGTTTAGGTAATGTCAAGAATCCTTCTGGCAAAGTATAGTGCTCGCCAACAAAAGCTTTGGGAGCTCCTGTCCAGCAATTTCTTGAAATATTAATCCAATCTTCAAACCTTTTACCACGCGTCTTAAAATCTACATTTAAGGCATCAAATTCATCAGAAAGCCATCCCGCTCCAATACCCAGTACAAGACGGCCTTTGCTAAGCTCGTCTATCGTTGCTGCCTGTTTAGCAAAAATTATAGGATGACGAAGCGGTAGGACTAGTACTGCAGTTCCTAATTTAATATTTTTAGTTACAGCAGCAGCCATCGAAAGTAATATTAACGAATCATACCATGGAATATTAGTATTCCAAGTTGCTTTCCTATCTTTAGCAAAAGGATAATCTGCTTTGATAATTTCGGGCATCAGAATGTGATCAGATACCCATAAAGATGAAAAACCAAGTTCTTCCAGTTTGGTTGCCATATTATTTACACCATATTTGCTCGGCAATTCACCAGCACTTGGAAGGAAAGCTCCTATTTTAACTTTATTTATCATTATGGTTTTCTATAATAATTATTAATAAAAATTTTAAACCTAATTTAAAACATTTATTCCTTTATTTGATTACTATTCGAATTTTCAACTTCTAAAGCCTTCCAGCATCTTACCCATTGACCGGGTCTGAGTTCAATTATATCTTGATACATATTACACTTTGATTCATAAAAAGGACACCTTGAAGTCAATCTACATCCTGCCGAGTTTATATCCTCTTCTTTTAATTCACCACTTAAACGAACAAGATCATTTTTATTTTTAAAACCAAGATCATCAATTCTAGCTGCTTGAATCAGACCTCTAGTGTAGGGATGTAATGGGCTTGAAAATATTTTCTCTTTTTCACATACTTCAACAAATTGCCCTAAGTACATTACTGCCACACGGTCTGCCATGACGGCTACAACTCTTAGATCATGAGCAACTAATAAAAAAGTAATGCCATATTTTTCCTGTTTTTCGAGAAGTAAATTTACTATTTGGCCCCTAATAGAAACATCAAGAGATGATGTGGGTTCATCAAGAAATATTAGATCTGGACCGCTAGCTAATGCACGAGCAATATTAAGTCTTTGTAACTGCCCTCCACTCATCTCAGATGGCTTACGATTTATCATTTCAGGATCCAAACCTACCTCCTCGACTAATTCTTTTGCTAGGCTGATCTTAGCTTCACTATTTAGCTCTTTCCTCAAATCCAAAAATTCCAAAAGGCTATCTAAAATCTTCAATCTAGGATCAAAAGATGCGGTAGGGTCCTGAAAAACAATTTGTAGTCTTCTTCGCAAAGAAATAGAATTATTTTGAATTTGAAGTGGTTTGCCATCAAAAAATATTTCACCTTCTGTTTTACTTATTAAACCTAATAATATTCTACCAATCGTTGATTTCCCTGAACCTGACTCTCCAACAATTGCAAATGTTTCTTTTTTATTTATTCCAAAACTAACGCTGTCAACTGCTTTAATGGTTCTTTTACGTAGAGCAGCATCTCGAATTTCAAATACCTTGCTTAGCTTTTTTACTTTAAGAAGATAATTCTTATTAATTTCCCCTAACATATTATTTATCTTTTAAAAGTGTCATAATTTTGAACAAGCTACGAATCTATTTTTCACAAAACTTAATGATGGTAATAGATTAGAACAGTCTTTTTCTGCCATATAACAACGAGAGGCAAATGGACAACCCTTTAGCTCATCAACTAGTGGTTTCACAGAGCCTGGTATGGTAGTCATTCGTTTCTTTTTTGAACGTCGAAAAGATTCAATCAATTTGATAGTGTAAGGGTTAACAGGATTATTAAGTATTGTTTTGGTATCTCCGAATTCCATTATTCTACCACCATACATGACAGCAACTTGCTCACATGTTGCTCCAACTACACTAATATCATGAGTTATAAGTAATAGAGAAGATTTTTGCTCTTGTACTTGGTTCGATAATAATTCTAAAACTTGCTGTTGAAGTGTAGCATCTAATCCACTCGTAGGTTCATCAGCGATTAATAAAGAAGGACGGCATGCCATTGCCATTGCAAGGGCTGCTCGCTGTGCCATACCACCGGAATATTGATGAGGATAATCCTCAAATCTTTTAGCTGGGGATGAAATGCCTAAAAGTTCAAGGGATTTAATTGCTTTATTAATACTTTCTTTACGACTTAACTTTTCGTGTACGCGAATTACTTCAGCTATTTGATTACCAACTGAAATTATAGGATTTAATGATTCCTTAGGATTTTGGAAAATAATTGAAATTTCTTTTCCCCGAATTTGTTGAAATTCTTTTTCTGACAAATTAACAATATTAGAACCATTCATCAAAATTTTACCTTCAACTATTTCTGCATTGCTTGGAAGCATACCTATTATAGAAGCAGCGGTTAAACTTTTCCCTGAACCAGATTCTCCTACTAGAGCAACTTTTGTATTATACGGAATTGTAAACGTTACACCCTGAAGAGGATATAGTTTTTTATTTTTGCTAGAGATAACAAGTTTTACATTGTTTAGTTCAATAAATTCGTATTTTTGATTAACCATATTAATATAGGATTATCTTTCGAAATTATTTTGAATTAAATTTATTAGTTCTCTCCGATAACATCAGCGACGTGATTTAGTGTAAGAACCGTTAAAAGTATGGCTATTCCGGGAAATATAGAGACCCACCATTGACCATAAAGTATATAATCAGATCCGCCTCTCACCATTGCCCCCCATTCAGGAATAGGGAGTTTAACACCTAATCCTACAAAACTTAATGCAGCCAATATTTGAATGGCCCAAGCACAGTTTACAGAAAATTGTGAAATAACTACTGGAGAAACATTAGGAAGGATGTGTTTAAACAATATTTTAAAATCGGATTTACCCGCACAACGAGCTGCATGTATAAAATCTTTTTCTAAAATTGGAACAACTGATGATCTAGTTAACTTGATGTATACTGGTACATTAACTATTGCAATTACAAAAATAATGTTGCTTATACTTGAACCAATTGCTGCAATTGTACCCATCGCTAAAATTAGCACCGGAAAAGCTTGAAATGATTCTGATGTACGCAAGAGAATTTGATCCCAAACGCCCTTTTTATATGCAGCAAATGCTCCAAGAGGCATTCCAATAGAAGCCGCTAAAAATGATGCAGTAAATCCGGTAAACAAGTCAATCCTAGCCCCATTTATAACTCTAGATAAAATGTCCATACCATATTGATCAGTACCAAACAAAAAATCCAATGATGGAGCACTCAATCTTGGACCCTTACTTATTTCTAGTGGGTCTCCTACAAAATAAGGCCCAAAGATTGCCAAAAAAATAATTATTGTGAGACAAAAATAAGATGGCTTTTTTAAGAAATTATATATGTATATTATGATGGTATTTAATTTATTATTTTTAAATTTAAAATTATTAAAATTATGAATCATAATTATCTAGTACGGGGATCAACGACTAAATGTAAAAGATCTGTTAAAAGATAGACCAATAAATAGCTAGTTGCACTTAACACAACGACAGCCATGACAGGTGCATAATCTGAAGAATTTATAGAATCAATAGCATATTTACCCATTCCAGGCCAAGAAAATACATATTCTACTAGAACAGTTCCACCCAATAAATATCCATACAAGACTGCAATCATAGTTGAAACAGGTAGTAAAACATTTGGGAAAGCGTGTCGGAAAATTATTGACATCTTTGGGATGCCCATTGCTCTTGCTGATCGTATAAATTGAGAATCAAGGACTTCAATCATAAAAGTTCTTGTAACCCTTAGCAAAGGTGCGCCAGTAGTTATAGCTAAAGTAGTAGCAGGTAGAATGATTTGAGCAACTGAAGCGTAAAATGATTCCCAATTTGCTGTTATGATTGAATCAATAATGTACATGCCTGTAATGGATTCTGGTGGTGAGGCATGCATAATTCTGCCTATTGGTGCTGGAGCGATTTCGAATCCTACGAAGAAAACTAAAATTAGCAGTGTTGCTAACCAGAATTCAGGAATAGCTACGCCCAAACCTGAAAGAAATTTTGCGAGATAATCAGAAAATGAACGTTTTCTAATTGATGATAATAGTCCCAAAGGAATAGCCCACATAATCGCAAGAATCATAGCAATTGATGCCAATTCTAATGTTGCAGGCCATCTTGAACTTAGATCAAAGCTCACTGGATTACCAGTTCTCCAACTTGTTCCAAAATCTCCTAATAGTAACTGTCTCATGTATAACCAGTACTGCTCAAGTATTGGTTTGTCTAGTCCCAATCTGTCAATTACCGCATCGACAGTTGATTGATCTGCTTGAACCCCAACTATCAGATAAGCTGGGTTTCCAGGCAATACTCGAGTAACAACAAAAGTAATTATAGAGACACCAAATACAGCCAGTAATAAAATAATTAGTCTATGAAATACATAGGCTACAATTCGCATGATTTGTATTGAGTAAGGGAGATTGGATACCTTTTATAAAGGTATCCAATCTAATTGGAAGAGAGGATTTATTGAAGAAATCTATTCCCAGTAATAGTGATGGTATCTTGGGATTTCGTTGGCATAGTGAACATAACCACCCAATCCTTTTTTCATGGCTAATTTAAAATTAGGTTGAGCAATAAAAGCCCAAGGCGCATCGTCAATGATTAATTTCTGAGCACGTTCAAACATTGCCCTACGCTTTTCTAAATTAGTTTCTGCCCACCCGTTTTTAATAATTGAATCTACTTCTTTATTACAATAATCCATATAATTTCCATAAACGCCACATTCTAGTGTGAGCGATAATGAATAGTTTGGATCATCGATCCAAGCATTCATTCCGTCTATGGTCATTTGGAGTTTTTTACCAACTTTTCTCTCTGAGTAAACTGCAGGTGTCAGTTTCTCAATTTCAGCTGTCATTCCAATTGATCTCATTGAAGATTGGATTCTAACAGCTAATAATTCTCTATCAGCTTTAGATGAATCTATTGAAATTGTAACTATTTCACCTTTATAACTACTTGATCCCAACAGTTTTTTACCTTTTGCAGTATCTGTTCTATATCCTGCTTTATCCCCTAAAGAAAAGCTATTAGTTCCTGAAAATGGTCCCCATAAACGCTTAGCATCCCCATTATATACATTTTTAAGAATATCATTATAGTCTACTGCATAAGATACTGCTCTCCTTACTAAAACATCATTAAATGGAGGTATTGAACTGTTCATTCCTAAATAGATAAGATTACCAGATGGAGCTGTAATAATTTTTACTCCTTTAGCTCCCTTAAGTGATTTAAACTCCTCTTCACCAAGTCCTTCAGCAATATCTATAACTCCACTTTTAAGTAATAAAGCTCTTTGGGCAGGAGATGGAATAATTTTCCAAATCATTCTTTTAATTTTTGCTTTATCACCATTATAACCATTCCATGCTTCAAAAACTACTTCTTGATCTGGTATGTGCTTAACAATCTTGTATGGTCCACTTCCACCAGCGATATTTCTTGTCATCCACTTTGTTGCCCATGGGTCATCACTAGTTGCATGTTCTTTAACAATTTCTGGATCAATCATTGAAGAACTGGTCATATACATGGAACTCATAACCATTGGACTAGGTTTATCTCCAATCAACCTAATTGTATAATCATCAATTATTTCAGGTGGTTTAGTAACAAATGCTATATTTTTTAATAACCATGCTCCCCCACCTG
>Ga0310125_10001587_pt1 | contig 11527 bp, 10 predicted proteins | sample CB11b_Tmax_Bot8__FD_203508 | JGI IMG/M metagenome (GOLD analysis project Ga0310125, IMG submission 203508) | Marine microbial communities from Western Arctic Ocean, Canada - CB11b_Tmax_Bot8 | ecosystem: Environmental > Aquatic > Marine > Oceanic | place: Canada: Western Arctic Ocean | collected... | reverse complement strand
TTCTTGGCCATATTCCGTCAGCGTGCTAGAGGGTCGCTAATGCTACCTGGGGGCACGACACTAATCAATTTACGTATCACTCAGAGAAGATCTTTAAGTTTTTTCTTAGTGATTCCTAAAAGCTTAGCCGCTGCAGCTTCATCACCTGCACATCGTGCGAGAACCCATTGGACGTGATGAGTAATCGCTAGGTCCAGGGTCAGATCATCGGAGGTCACACTATGATCTCCTAATACCAGATGGTCTTCTCCAATTACCGATCCTCTCGCAACGATTGCTCCTCTCATTAGAGCATTCTCAAGCTCCCGAATATTGCCTGGCCAGTTATACGAAAGAAGATTTTCTATTGCTGCATCAGAGATACGGTACACCTCCCTATGGGTCTCTTCACGAACGCGCCCCAACAATGCACTCGCAATGAGCGGGATGTCCCCCGGACGATCTCGCAGAGGTGGAACTACGATCTCAACAACCTTAAGGCGAAAATAGAGATCTTCCCGGAACCGGCCTTCCTTTATCAACTGTTCCACCGGCTGATGTGTCGCAGCAATCACACGAGCATGGGTGGTTTTGGGTTCTTCGCCCCCCACAGGATAGAAAGATCTTTCTTGTAAGACACGAAGGAGTTTTGTCTGGAAGTCCGGACTCGTATCACCTATTTCATCCAGAAAGATCGTCCCTTCACCCGCTAACTCAAAATAGCCTTTCCTAGCGCTAATCGCTCCTGTAAATGAACCTTTTGTGTGCCCAAAAAGCTCTGACTCCAGTAGCGTATCTGTTAAAGCTGTGCAGTTGACTGCAATGAATGGCTCTCCGGAAAATGCAGAGTGCTGGTGAATCGCATGTGCGATAACCTCCTTACCAGTTCCCGTCTCACCCCGAATAAGGACAGTTGCACGGTTTCGTGCCAGGACACCGATCGTCTTGTAGATCTCAACCATCTGAGGATCACGGCCGATGAGCTGACCCCTTTGAAGAGTAATTTCTTCATCTTCAGTACCCGAACTCTCATCGTCCTCATTGAGTTCACGAAAACAGCGTTCTGCTAGAGCTTGCAGCACCTTCGGATCTACTGGTTTTACGAGAAAATCGAAAGCGCCCGATTTCATCGCTGTCACCGCAGTTTCCATGTCGTCATGACCTGTCATGACGACAACGTAAACGCCCTCCATGGCCTCCCGAATCTTGTTCAGAAGTTCTAGCCCAGACATACCAGACATCCTTACGTCTGTCACGATTAGACCTGGATCAAACTTCTTTACCCGAGAAAGTGCCTGCTCAGCACTTTCAGCGATTTCCACATCAAACCCGGCGTGACTTAGGCGGGTCCTGTAGACCTCAAGGGCATCCTTATCGTCATCGACGATCATTATCCGGCGACTCATATGTTCTTCTTATACCCCAAAGATCCCTATTCCGCACCTATCTTGACTCATGACTATCCTCATCTGAACGGTCTCCTCCAATCACTTGTATCCAGTACGCTGGCTGCTCAGGCAGTTCTCTGGCCCTGAGCCTGGCCATCTTTTCCTGGTTTCTGGTTCGACGCACTTGTACAACCAGAAGCAAGATGAGTGCCAACGTCATCCAAAAGATGGCCGAGTGACTCAAGATGAAGAGCCAACCATATCGGTCCTTAACATGTTTCTTCCAGTCTTCCTCAAACTGACTCGTGGTAACACCAAACACGGATCGAAAGGCGGGCTCAAAGGCTTTGTCGAGACGCCAGCGATCTAAGAAGACCTTGAGTCCTCGATCACCACTCTCACCGAGAAGGTAGGTGACCGCACTAGCAGATAAGAGATATGCAAATTCTGCCTCAGCCCGACTCGATGGCCATCGTAGCGTAAGAGAGTCCATCGGTGGGGCTTTCCCTAGTGCTAAGAGCAACCTCAGCTTCCAAGCTTCCATCGCTCTGAACCCACCTGACGCCCACTGAGCGTAACCTTCATCAAACCATCGGGGAGCCCGTAAGCCCTCAAGCGCGTCCGCTAAACCAAGATGGGCCCACTCATGTCGGAGCGTGCGTCTCCCCTCCAAATCTAGTAGGCGGGATCCCTTTGCCGTCGTAACCACCAAGGTGCTAAGTCGAGGTATCGCTACCCCTCCACTCCACTCTGGAACGACTGACCCCGTGACTTCGTCGAACGCTTCAAGCGAATGGGCTAATACTGCTCGGACGGTACCGGGCACAGAGTCTGGAAGTCCTGGTAAGGCAGCTTGCCCATCCAAAAAGCCCAGAACCGCTGCAGCAACAAGTGAGTCCTCAGCAGTAAAATCTATATATGCACGCTCTCCGCTAATCCGACGATAGGGTTCGCCAGCTAGTGAGTCAGTCAAGTTTTCCTGGGTGGGAGTAGCGGCCACCAATATGGTTATGGATAGTATGAATGGACCAACACCATGTGCGGAGAGAATACTCACTCGCATTCTATCTGCTCCTCAGGGAGCTAAAAAAGATGCCTTGCTCCAAAGAATAGCCCCTAGCAAATCAGCTAAGTTCACCTCGTGCCCATGCTGCAACACCAGATAAATCATCTGGAAGATCCGCTTCAAAGTGCATCTCTATTCCCGTTACCGGGTGCTCAAAGCTGAGTTCTGCCGCATGAAGAAACTGTCTAGGAACGCGACGTGCCAACTCACGAGCCCATGCCCTCTGGGCTCCTCCCATGCCCCGCTCCCACCCCGCTCCGTAAACCGGATCGGCGACGACAGGATGACCGATGTGAGCAAGGTGTACCCGGATCTGGTGTGTTCTACCCGTCTGAAGACGAACATCAAGAAAATCTGCTCGTGCCCACTGTTCGCGGACCCTTAGGTGCGAGATCGCAACTCGACCATCCTCTCGCACAGCCATGCGCTTCCGATCCTTCGAATCTCGACCCAATGATGCGTTGATAGTCATCATAGTCGTGGAGAGATGTCCCCAAACGACCGCGCGGTAAACACGCTTGATCCGTCGCTCCCTGAGAGCATCCGAAAGGAAATGATGCGCTTGATCTGTTTTTGCCACGACCAAGAGACCAGATGTGTCTTGGTCGAGCCGGTGAACAATCCCAGGACGTAGTCTTCCTCCGACCCCAGAAAGATCGGAGATATGATACAATAGAGCATTAACCATCGTACCTGACCGGTGACCCGGAGCAGGATGAACAACCATCCCAGCGGGCTTATCGACAACCACCAGAGCATGATCCTCATGTACTATATTGAGGGGCATCTCTTCAGCGATCATTTTCACCGGCTGTACAGGCGGAACGACCACTTCGAGTTCGTCACCAGTAGCAACAACTAAGGACTTTCTCGCAGGCTCTCCATTTACAGAGACCAGCCCTTCGAGAAGTAGTTTCTGTACGCGAGTACGCGACAGACCCAGGCGGTCGGCCAATATCCGATCGACCCGCCCCACCTCAGTCTCTCGGATTATCAAGTTGTGTGTTTGTGCTTCCACGGTTGCTTACTCTGTTACCACGCTCAATCCGATCTGCACAAGCATGTCATTGATTTCAACCTCGCGTAGGTGAGCAAATTTCTCGCCATCAATCTCATTATCAACAACCAGGTTAAGCGCAAGCGTTTCCCCAGAGATAAACTCCCGGTGCGAAGCAGTTGCATCCTGCAATCCTAGTGCACCCGCTATGCCTAGCTCGATACGATCGGTAATCTCCAGACCTGCGTCCTTTCGGAGCCGCTGAACCCGATTCACAAGCTCCCTAGCAATGCCTTCGTCCAGCAGTTCATCATCGAGTTCGGTATCGAGCGCCAAAGTCGTCGCGCCCTCCCCCTTTACTAAAAGGGTCCCCGACGCTTCCTGAACAATCTCCGCATCGCCATCCACCAAACGGTAGAGTTGATCATCAACCAAGATCTCTACTATCCCTCCGTCTCGGTATTCCTCCAGTTTTTCCTGAGATAGTGCTCGAATGACTTCAGCAGCGGTATTCGTCGCCTTTCCGAATACTGGTCCAAGAGCAGCATAGTTCGGCCGCGCCACGAGCGTGACAAGACCTTCCAAGCTAGACCGGAAAATCACGTCCTTCACATTGAGTTCTTCGCGGACGACACCGAGAACTTCGCTAGAGAGCTCCTTGCCTTGCGGCAAAATCACCTCAGCACACCTTAGAGGTTGCCGCACCCGGATCTGCGCCTCCTCCCTAGCCGCCCGACCAAGTGAAACCAGTAGACGCGCAGCCGACATTTCCTGTTCTAGATCTTCATTAATTAATTGGACTTCTTCCGGGAAGCGTTGTAGGTGAACACTTTGGTTAGTGAGGGCTCGGTACATCCAATCAGAGGCAAAAGGAATGATTGGGGCGGCGAGCCGGGTTATAGTGCCCAAAGCCTCCCATAGAGTTCTGAATGCTGCTCTCGTATCCTGAATATCACTATTCCCCCAAAATCGAGAACGACTCCGGCGCACATACCAATTAGATAGATCTTCCACAACGAAATCGCCGAGAGCCCTGTAGGCACGGGTAATCTGGTAAGCCTCTAAATCTTTTCGCACGACAGAGACTACAGAATCCAACCGCGACAATAGCCATCTGTCCAGCAACATTCGTTGCTCTGGTAAGGGGTCGGCATCTGATGGAGACCACTCCTCCGCAGAAGCATAAAGTGTGAAGAATCGATAGGTATTAAAAAGCGTGTCGAAGAACCGGCGGGCTGCCTCTTTGACACCCATCGAGTCATATCGCTTAGGGACCCAAGGATTTGAAGAAGTGATAAAGTACCAACGCAGAGCATCAGACCCGTGCTCTTCGATCGCCTCCCAGGGGTTAACCACGTTCCCCTTCGACTTGGACATCTTCTGGCCTTCTGCATCTAGAACGAGATCATTGACGATTACGTTCTTGAATGGAGTACCCTTCCCTAGCAAGGTCGAGATAGCTAGCAGCGAGTAAAACCAGCCTCGAGTCTGATCCAGTCCTTCCGAGATGAAGTCAGCCGGAAAGTGTGTGTCAAACTCATCACTGTTGTCGAAGGGATAGTGCCACTGTGCAAATGGCATTGCACCTGAATCAAACCATACATCAATAACCTCAGGTGCACGCCTCATCGTTCCCGCGCACTCAGCGCAGGGCCAGCTATAGTCATCAATGAATGGACGGTGAGGATCAAAGTCTTCCGGCAGTTTTCCAACTAGTTCAGACAATTCAGAGAAGGATCCAATCCACTGAAGATGATCCCTATCTTCATCGCAAACCCAGACTGGAAGTGGAGTGCCCCAGTAGCGGTCACGTGAAAGTGCCCAATCAACATTGCCCCTGAGCCACTCGCCGAAACGGTTCTCGCCGACCTCCGCCGGATACCACTTTACCTGGTCATTGTTCGCTAGGAGGGTCTCTCGGAAGCGTGACGTAGCGGCAAACCAAGAGTCTCGAGCAACGTATAGAAGAGGTGATGCACAACGCCAACAGTGTGGGTAGCTGTGGGTTACTCGTCCAATGTCAAAAAGCTTTTCCTTCGAGCGAAGTTCATCGACCAAAGCAGAATCAGCATCTTTAACAAACTGACCACCCACTAAGGCAGTGCTATCTATGAAGCAACCGGCATCATCGATTGGGTTGATCATAGGTAGACCGTGTTTTTGGCCGGCTGCGTAGTCATCTGCCCCGAACGCAGGAGCCATGTGAACAACGCCAGTGCCTTCTTCGGCACTGACGAAGTCCTCCACAACGACAGTCCAACCATTACCACTATCTACAGGATCAGGAACGAGGTTTAGCGGCCGCTCATAACGGAGGCCCGCTAGCTCAACTCCCTTCCACTTTGTGCGGACTGTGGCTGTTTCGCCAAACAGAGCTTCCACTCGGCTTTCAGCAACTATGTAACAGCCGTTATCACTCAGAACCTCCACGTAAGTGAGATCCGGATGGACTGCCAACCCAGTGTTAGAGGGAACAGTCCAAGGGGTTGTAGTCCAGACCAAAAAAGCACGACCTGCCGGATCCGGGTCACCTTGATCATTTACGACACGGGCAATGAATGTGAGTGAAGGATCCTCGACCTCCTTATACCCCTGCGCTACTTCGTGAGAGGAGAGCGCTGTCCCACAACGTGGGCAATACGGAACGCTTTTGTGGCCACGGTAGAGTAACCCCTTCTCAGCAAATTCTTTGACTATCCACCAGACTGATTCGATGTAGTCGGGGTGAAAGGTTACATACGGTCTCCAGTATTCCAGCCAGTAGCCGATCCTTTCGCTGAGTTCCTCCCATTCCTCCTTATAGGTAAAAACAGAATCCTTACAGGTTTGATTGAAGTCCGCGATACCAAGCTCTTCAATTTCGGGCTTCCCACTTATCCCAAGCTTTTTTTCTGCCTCTATTTCCACGGGTAGGCCATGGGTATCCCACCCGGCGATCCTGGTTACAGCCCGACCCTCCATCGAATGAAAACGGCAAACCAGGTCTTTGATTGTTCGGCCAATTACATGGTGCAAGCCAGGGCGTCCATTGGCGGTGGGCGGACCCTCATAGAACACGAACGGTTCCCCGCCTGCGTTCGCTGCAAGAGATTGGCGGAAAAGATCTTCCTCTTTCCAGCGCTTGAGGGTTTCTTTCTCTATCTGGATCAGCGTGTCCGGTAACTCGGGATAGCTCACATTCATGTGCGTGCACCAAAGAGTGCCGTACCAACCCGAACCATGGTGCTTCCCTCTCGGATTGCGATCTCGAAATCGTTAGTCATGCCCATAGAGAGCTCGGGACCCACCACGTCCCCCTGGGTCCGTAATTTTTCGTGAATCTTTCGCAAGACCCGAAACGTGCTGATCAATTTCTTATCATCAGCCCCAAACGGGGCCATTGTCATTAAGCCTTCGACTCGGATACCCGGAAATTCAGCTACACACAAAATATCATCCACCGCTGAAGCCATATCAAAACCACTCTTTGAGTGCTCCTCAGAAGTGTTCACTTGGGTCAAAATCCGGACTGTAATTCCTTCTTCTTGAGCAAACGCGGAGATGCGATTTGCAAGTTTTACTGAATCGACTGACTGAATCAGATGCGCAAGCTGAGAAGCTCGCCTTGCTTTACGGCTCTGCAAATGCCCAATCATGTGCCAGGTAGCAAAATCTCGCCCGAACTCACGAACCTTTTCCTCAAGTTCTTCTACCCGGTTCTCACCCAGATCGGTTAACCCTGCAGCCAACGCAGCTGATACGGCATCTACTGGGTGTGCTTTGGTGACCGCTATCAAGCGGACACTCTCGAACTCACGCCCGGAAGCATCCGTGGCTTCAGCGATGCGGTCATGAACTTGGGGGAGTGTCTTAGAGAGACGTCTCTCATAGCTGGGATTCATCGTAGTATTCGATTTCATAGCACACTAAGTAAACGAAAGGGACCCCGCCGGAGCTCCGGCGGGGTCCCTTTGGATCCTTTAAGGCTCCGTATCAGCGGACTTGGAATGTAATCCCGAAAGAGACCCACACAGGAACCCTTTTATCTCGGTTTAATGCCGCTGAAAAACGATACACTCCTGCTACAGCTAGTGCTGCATCATCAAGTGCTTGGTGTCCAGAACTCTCATTGACCTGGAACTGCTGCACAGTCCCTTCCTCATCAATGAAGAAATACACCTGAACAGTACCACCGATTCCAGCATCCCTAAGGAGAGGTGGGTACTCACGTTCCATGGCCCGGATAACTTCTGCTCTATTCTGGATGTCCGGAGCCACTGTAAAGGGAGTGAAGGTCGGCGCCGCCGAAAGATCTACAGCCTGCTCTTCAGGGGGCGGAGGTAAGTCTTCGACCGGATTGTCCTCAAAAGTGGTCGGAGCAATGGTTATATCTTCATCAATATCTGCAGATGCCATCACCGGTGTAGCTGGACGAGCTATCTGTTGTGGTGGCGGCGGAATTTCAATCTCTGGTGGTAGCTCGATTGCCTCTAACTCGTCCGACTCGAAAGAAAAGTCCGCCGCGGTAAGTTCTGGCCAAAAAGCAAACGCGGAGAAGTGGACGACCGTAGCTACAATCATAGACCCCCAAAACCAGGAACTGAAACTTCGTTTCAGACGATCATTAGCAGTCTCTTGACTTTCGACTCTTACAGCTCCGTCAGCGCTCATCGTCTCTCCCTCTGCATGCTCTGCTCTAACTGTGTCGCGAAAACCACACGAACAACACCGGCGTTCACCAGCGCTGTCTGCAGCTGGTCCATATAGCGGTATGGGACTTCCCGATCGCCACGAACCGAAATCACTAGTGCTCTTTCAGATGCAGCGTAGAGAGGAGCAACAATTGTAGTAGCTTGCTCCATCGTGTGTGGCTGGTCGTTGATATAGACCCCGCCTTCCCGCTCCAGCCAAATATTAAGGATATTTTTCTGCTTCTCATCAATCTTCTGTGCAGACTCTGCCTCTGCCCACTCGATCGGACGATCACGATCACGTTGGAAGACAGTAGTGACCATAAAGAAGATCAATAAGAGAAACGCGATATCAGCCATCGACGAAGAAGGGATCTCTGACGACGCTTTTGAACTCTTCTCGAACCCACCACCCTTGATCGCCATACCTAGTTCTCCAATACCTGGAGTGAGATACGCTCTGCATTAGCTGAATGTAGTGCGTCCAAAACATCGACCATGAACTTATAAGGAGCATCCGGGTGCGTTTTTACAGCAGCAATCAAATTGGGATTCGAAGTCACTTCCTGGCGCCACAATCCTTCGATCTCTTGCGGACGCATCTGTTGCTCTTGCTGGCTCTCACCTCTTTTCACAACTACGATGCCAGATGACTGGATCAGAAGGTGTAGAATGTTCTTTTGGCTGACCTGGGCTTCCTCACCTGGCTCGGGAAGTACAATTGCCAAGCCCTTATCCTTGGGAAACGTAGTCGTGACCAGAAAGAAGATCAGCAGTAGGAAAGCGATATCGGCCATCGACGATGTAGGAACCTCGCTGCTGGCCTTCGATTTTTTGCTACCTAGAACCGACATTTCCGCTCCCGGTTTTGTTAACTAACAAAATAGTGGTGATTAGCGCTATGTGACTTCGAAATCTTAGTCCTTATCTGTATCCTCGTCGGATGCTTCCGCTGAAAAGAAACTAGTAAGCCAACCTAAAGCCTTCTTAGTCACACTCTCGTTTTGAGACGCAACAAGTTGCTGAGTTGGCCCATCATCTGCAGGAGCCTTCCAAGTTGGAGCTGCAGCTGCCACACCAGCCGGCACCTGCTCCTCACCATCACTTCCTTCTCTAAGAATCTGGATCTGCCCAGATTTCTCCATATCCCAAGCAAGATTGAGGATCTTCTGAGTTCCCTGTTCCATATCGACGATCAGCTTGTCGATACGGGTCACAAAAAAGTTGTATGAGATGTTCACTGGGACTGCGATAAGTAGTCCAGCCGCCGTAGTGAGCAGGGCGACTTTAATACCGCCAGCCACAAGAGTTGGATCCACATCGCCGGCCAACTCAATAGCAGCAAACGCTAGAACCATGCCTACCACAGTACCTAGAAAGCCCATAAGCGGGGCAACGTTCGCGATCGTTGCCAGAATGACAAGGCCCCGCTCCAAAAAGCCAAGCTCTATAGTTCCCGTTGTGGCAACTGCAGATTCTAACTCACCAGCGACAAGCCTACGTGTCTGAATTCGTCGGAGCCCAGCAAGCAGAATCGCACCTGCCGGTCCTGGGGTATCCCGACAAATCTCAATAGCCGCTGACACGTCTCCCGTCTTAGCAGCCGCTTCTACTTCTTCCAGAACGCGGTCAGTACCGCGGTGAGCGACGTGGAGCGTCCAGAATTTGGCAAAAATCACACCCAAAGCAACCATCGAGCACAGCGTGAGCGGATACATCATCCACCCGCCATCCGCAAATAGGGTCATCAACTGGTATTGGGTGCCCACTTAGGCCTACTCCTGATTGAGTTTTAGGACTAACCGCTTGAGCAGAAAAGCCTAGGCTAAACCTATGCTTAGCGCTGACAGATCCTTACAAGACCTGCGGAATGTAGAGTCGGTCTGAGGAAAGTGTCAACGCATGAATGCTGACAAGAAAATACGGATGGATTCATAGAGTTTCACACCTGTAGCCCTGCTGGTTCCAATGCGGTGTCCAGTGCTGGCAGTCTACCTAGTAGAATTTCTCGCAAACGGTCGATACTAAGATCTTGCTCCAAGCGGCCTTCAATGGCTACAGCAATCTGGGAGGTCTCCTCACTTACGATAATTACGATTGCATCTGTTTCCTCGCTCAGACCAATAGCCGCACGGTGTCGTGTCCCAAGGGAATGGTCAACCTGCGACTGTGTCAGCGGGAGGATAGCACCCGCGCTGCGGATCTGATCTCCAGAGATTAGAACAGCTCCATCGTGAAGCGGTGAATACGGTGTAAATATCGTCTTGAGGATTTCCGCTGATACACGAGCGTCAATCGAGCTTCCCGTCTCGGCATATTCATCTAGGCCGATTTCCTGTTGTATAGCGATGATCGCTCCGTGTCCTGAACTAGATAAGCTGATCACAGCGTCTAACACCTCTTCCGCAATTCGCCCCACTTCCAGACGCTGGAAAATACGGACCATCTTGCTACGACCAAGACGAGCAAGTGCTGACCGGAGCTCAGGTTGGAATACAACAAGCGCTGCGATCGCCCCGTACTGAAAAACCGCCTCTAACAGAGTTCGGATTAAAACTAGGTCCAGCAAGCGAGCAGCACCGTATATGAACGCAAGCGAAAGCAGTCCAAGCATGATCTGCATCGCACGAGTACGCTGAATGACAAGTAGGATCCGGTAAGCCAGGAACGCTACAAGAAGGATTTCCACTACATCAGTCCATCCCGGCTTCAAGAATTCCAGTTGTTCCCAGATCCGGACCACCGCTACGGCTCCTCGGTCAAGTTCCCGTCACCCTTCTTTGTTATGATCGGGGGCTTCGTAAAAACTGGTAGCAGGTCCTGGGAGCGGCCCGTCTGCTCCGGGCAAACCTAGTGGAGGTGGGGCTTTTTCAGGTTGCTTCGACGGATCAGGTGGGCTAGCAGAGATTTCTTCGCTGGCTGGAACCGGTTGAGGAGGGAGTGCTTCGCCCCGCTCAAGAGCCTCGATTTCTTCGCGACCCAACGTCTCACGTTCTAAGAGCGCTTGCGCCACGCTCTCAAGTAGATCGCCGTGTTCCTTCAGCACTTCGTGAGCACGTTCGTGGGCTCTATCTAAGAGGCATTTCACTTCCTCGTCAACCAACCTAGCAGTGTGTTCAGAAATAACCCTCCTCTGGCCAAGTTCCCTGCCCAAGAACACTTCCTGCTCAGAATCACCTACAGATACCAGCCCGACGGCATCACTCATTCCAAAAGTCATCACCATCTTTCTGGCCATAGCAGTTGCCCGCTCAATGTCATTGCCTGCACCCGTCGTAACATCCTTCGGACCGAAGATGATTTCCTCCGCAACCCGTCCACCAAACAGCATGGCAAGCTGTCCTTCCATCCACTCCTTGGTGTACGAGTGCCGGTCTTCCTCCGGGAGGCTGGCCGTGATCCCTAAGGCACGTCCTCTTGGAATGAT
>Ga0310125_10001586_pt1 | contig 11529 bp, 6 predicted proteins | sample CB11b_Tmax_Bot8__FD_203508 | JGI IMG/M metagenome (GOLD analysis project Ga0310125, IMG submission 203508) | Marine microbial communities from Western Arctic Ocean, Canada - CB11b_Tmax_Bot8 | ecosystem: Environmental > Aquatic > Marine > Oceanic | place: Canada: Western Arctic Ocean | collected... | reverse complement strand
GGAAGTCCGCATACCCGTCCCAACTGCCGAATGCGCCCGAGTACTGACCATCAACCTCCAGCGTGATCGCCGCAGCACGGCCCAGGCCTCGATACCACGCCGCCGACCACGGGGCCCGGTACTCGTCGGCCGATGCCACCGCCATCGTCGCATCGGGCTTCAGGTAACACAGGTTGTAACCATCGGTCGCCGGGAACGACTCGCCCGGTCCAAGAGCACCCAGTTCGCCCAATAACCGGGCTCCCGCCTGAAACGCACCCGGGATCCCCTCGGCCTGAGTCTCATCGTTCTTCTTCACAAACGTATTTCGCGCCACGCTGAGCGTGTCCTGGGCAAACAGCCTCGGCAACTCCTGCGGGTCCATCGAAAACATGATGTTCCCGTTGCCCCGCTTGGCGATGTCCTTGAGCAGGTCGGCATCGGGGTCCGATTCGCTGCCCAGCCCGATCACGCTGACCGTGATCCCACCCTTTTCGTACTTCTCGAGCAGTTCCCTGTACTTGTCGGGCTGCTCGCTGTCGGCCGCGTCGGAGAACAGCAGGATGTGTCGAGTCGAATAGTCACCCGCCTTGGCCAACTCCTTACCCGCCTCAACCAACGCCACGTAAACAAAGATCCCCCCTCCCATGCTCTTGATCTTCAACGCCCGCCGTGCCATCGCCTCGGGATCGGTCACCTTTTCGAGAGGCTGGATCACGTGAGGCGAGCTGTCCACGGCGATCACCGACACCTTGTCCTCGCGGCCCAGCAGCCGAATGCACTCGGCCGTGCCCAGGTTGGCCAGGTCCATCTTTGTCTTGCCCCCAGCCACCGGCATCCCCATGCTGCCGGATCGATCGAGCACGATGGCCATCGCCACCCGCAGCTTCCGGTGCTCCTCGCGCAACTCCATCGACACCGGCAATACGTCATCCAGAGGACTCCGGTAGTACCCGCCCTGGCCAAAACTCCGCTCGCCGCCGGTCAGCAACAATCCCCCGCCCAGCTCCTCGACCCACTGGGCCAACCGCGCCATCTTCAGTCGACCCAGATCCTCGGCCGGGGCATTCTCGATGATCACCGCGCGATAGCCGTCGAGTCCATCGAGCGTCAACGGATGCGATCCGGCACGGGCAACATCAACTGGCAACTGGGCCGCCTCGAGCGCCCGCTGCAGGTTGCCGCCCTGGCCATCTGCAGTCAGCAGCAACAGCCGGGGCCCCGCATCGACTCGCACCACGCCCGAGCCCCGGTTGTTCTCCGAGACCGGGTCATCCACCAGCTCCAACTCGGCCGAGTAGTGATGCACGCCGCCGGTTTCGAGGATGTCGCGGAAGAGCAACCGGTTGCGGCCGGATCGGAACCTCTGCGTTCGACTGGCCAGCTCCTGGCCGTCGCGGAGCACCCGCAAGGTCCCGATCCGCTCGCCATCGGCAGCGACCCAGACCGAGAACTGGAACGGCTCGCGAGGTGAAACGGTCAGCGGCAGCCGTATCGCCTCGACCGCCGTATCACCCACCCTGCGCCGCTGGTAGGGCCGTACGTCAATCGGTACCCCCGACTCGCGGGCTCGCCGTGCCATCGACATCGGTTCGCGACCATTCGACTCGCCATCGCTGAGCACAAACAGCCGCGCCGGACGACTTGGATTGACCAGGTTCAGACCCGTCCCGATCGCCGCGGACAAATCGCTGCCGTCGGGATCGATTTCCAGAGAATATCCCTTGCCCAGCTGCCCGGTGGCCGAGAGTTCCTGTTCGACTCGCGGCTCGCTTCCAAAAGTGACCACCGCCAGCCGGTCGCCGCCACTGCGCGATTGTTCGAGATCTCGGATCAGACCCAGCGATGCGGCCTGGTTTTCCGGTGAGACCGACCGCGAACGATCGACCACGACCACCACGTCCACACCCTCGCCCCCGACGTCCAGTCGAGGACCCGAAAGGGACAGGACCAGGAGACCCAGCAACGTCAGCCGCAACCAGCCGGTGACACCACGCACCCGAAACCACTGCCAGTACACCCAGCCCAGAGGCAAGGCCAGCGCCAGTGCAGCGGGAGATTCGAATTCGAGCATGCCAGTCCCTGGATCTCCTCTCTACTTTCTAGTTTCTACTTGCTGCTTCCTTCATACACTGCGACCGTGCCCGGGACAGGCACCTCCGCCGTAGCCCGCCTTCGGCGGACTACGGCGGAGGAGCCAGTCCCGGGCGCAACAGCTGCCAATCGCCCAGCGCCAAACCGATCACCATCACAATGGCCAACAGGATCAGCCATGTGTAGGGCGAATCGACCTCGAAACCAGCCGCGTCCGCATCCACCACCGCCGGTCGCTCACCGGCAACCAACCCCACCAGGGTCGATTCGTCGATGTCCTGGAAGTTGACGGCAAATCGAGCCAGCTGCCGGTCGTCGTCGTGGACGGTGTAAAACGCCGGCCGCACCAGGCCGCTGATCTCGACCAGCCGGCCGCGAGCCACCTGCCGCGGACGGTCTCCACCCTCCAGACGCAACAACTCATCGCCCTCGGCAGACTGCTCGTCCAGCCGAAACCGCACATCCTCGGTCACCCGATAATTCACCCTCCGCAATCCCGGCCTCGAATCCCGGCACTGCTCGATCAGGTTGCTGAGCAGAATCGGCCAGTCGGGCGTGTCGGTGAGATTGCTGCGGGCCAGGTCGATGTTGAGCACGAATTGGGTCGCGGGCGAATCGAGCCTCTGGACCAGCAGCGACCTGGTGCCCGAGGTGATCAGCGGGGTGAAGTCGAATTTCAGCTCCTGCACGCCGCCCCAGATCACTCCACCCAGTACCACCCCTTCGAGCAACGGGTGGCGTTTTTCGAGGACATAGGCCGAGCGGTCCGAGAGATCGACGGCGGGCGAATCGGCCACCGGCCCGATCCCCAATCGCCATTGCTGGGACTCTGCCTGGGCAGCAACCGCCGAGGCGTCTCCGATCACCAGGTCGGCATCCGCGGCTCCCGAGGGGGTCCAGCCGGGTAGGGCCAACAGCGCCCGACCCACCTGCTGACGGCCGACCGACTCCTGCGGCAGCGTCACCGCCACCCGAACCAGCCTGGGCACCGGCTCGATCAACCGCACGTGACTGTCCAGTTCCAGTGCATCGCGATCGCTGGTCAGCCGGACATCGAGCTGGCCGATCGCCTCGGGAACCTCAGCTTCAAATGGCAACACCTCTCCGGCCGCCAACTCCAGTTGCCGCTCGAGCACCGTGCGATCCTGCTGTCCGTCACGCGTCGTGGCCAACAGCGTCGCGGTGGCCGGCCCGCCACCAAGATTCACCAACCTCAGGTGGACCCTGCCCGCGCCGCCCTGTCCCGAATCAGCAGCCTCGCCGATCATCCATCCCGCGGCCGTGATCGCGAGGTTGGGTTGAGGTTCACCGACCGAGACGACTTCCATCCGGCCCGGCAGGTTGAATTGTCCCACATCGGGAAGCGTGTCGGTGAGATACAGCAACTGGCCGGTCTCACCGGCCAACTGGTCGGCCAGGTTCCAGGCCGGTAAGGCATCGTGGCCGACCGACTGGGGACTCCAACGCTCCAGCGACCCGATCGCCTCGGCCGTGTGTCCCTGGGGTCCAAACAGCAAGGCAGGGCGGCGGCCCGATTCGACCAGGGTGACCACGCTACCGGGTGGCAACCCGCGGACCCGGCTGTCCAGCTCGTCGATCGCCAATTCGCGGAACGTCTTCAGGTCTCCAGCGGAGGTCAATCGTTGGGCCGACATCGAGGCCGAGCCGTCGAGTACGACCACCAGGTGAACCGAGCGGTTGACCGCGTCGACCTGGGGCCGGGCCAGGGCCAGTGCCAGCACCAACGCGGCCAGCAATTCGAGAATCAAGGTGGCGGTGATTGGCAGCCGCTCGCGACGACGGCCGGGCGTGTGAGTCATCTGGGCCACCCCCCACAGGTGCAACCCCGAGACCTCAAACCGCGGATAGTGACGGTGGAACAGGTGGATCGCGGCGATCGTCGGCAGAGCCGCAAGCGCCATCAGGCCCCAGGGATTGGCAAACGACATCAGGCCACCCTCAGGATGCCGGCACCACACAGGTCGTCTCGACACGTTTGCAACAGGCCCGATTCCGCTTCGACCGTCACAAACGACGCCTCGGCACGTCGACACGAGGTGGCCAGGCCACGCTGCAGGCGTTGGAGCCGCTGCAGGTAGTCGGCGATCGACGAGGGGTTGATCAGCAGGTCCGCCTCGGCCGCCGATTCGTTGTCGACCAGCCTGCGACCGCCCAGCACCGTCGGGTCGGCCTCCCAGGCACCAAGCACCTGCACCATCCACAGCGTCGATGCCGAGGATGCCAGCTGCTTGACCAGGGTCTCGGGGTCGTGAGGAAACAGGAAGTCGCTGATGACGATCCGGATCGAACGAGGTTTCAGGGGGACACTGCCGTCGGACATCAACTCGGCCAGCGTTGATCTCGCCACGAACGGCCACTCGACCAGCCGCTCGATCTGGTCCAGGCCCAGCCGCTCGAGAGGTCGCTGCTCGGTCAACGGGATCACCACCGGTGATCCGCCCACACCGCCGGCAAGCATCGCGAACAGGCCGGCCAGCTGGCGAGCCATCAGCGACTTGGCGGCCACCACGTTCATCGATCGGCTGGTGTCGACCAGGATCTCGGTCCGCGGACTGATCTCCTCGCGATACAACCTCACCATCAACGTGTCACTGCGGGCATAGGCGGCCCAGTCGACGTGACGGATGTCGTCACCCGGGGTGTACTCGCGGTACTCCTGGAACTCGAGCGAACTGCCGGTGCCCCGCCCGAGCAGGTCTCCGGCACGACCCGAGGCAGGGACGCGGAGCAGGCCCAGCTGATAGGTGTCGGCCGCATGGCGGACATCTGCATCGCTACGCACCGATCGGCTCCTCGGGCGGCGGCGGGATGGCCTGGAATTCGGCGGGACCGGGATCGCGGACGATGCGGGACACCGACGCGAACATCGCCGGCACATTGATGACCACGACCAGCACCGCCGTCGCAATCACGATCGCCCAGGCAATCAGATGCGAATTGTAAGACGCATCGAATCCCGAGTAGCCCCCATGGACACTGCTGACGATCGAGATCATGAAGAACGGAGACAGGGCACTCATCCAGATCAGGTCCCTGGCCATGTCGGCATCGAGCAATGACGGCAGGACGGAGAGGATCTGGACGACGATGAACAGGGTGACGGTCAGGATCCGGACCGCCACGGGAGTGAACCGGTAAGAGAGCTTGCGGCACCAGCGGGCGAGTGCCGAGGCGATGCCGACCCAGATGATCACGTTGAGCAGGATGATCGCCAGCGTCTCGATCTGCCTGGAGTGGATGGGATAGCCGCCCAGGAGGACCCCGGCCACGAACAGCCCCAGGCCGATCAGTATCACGTGAGCGAAGACCAGCATCGTGCCCGTGCCACCTCCGGGCAGAAACGGAGCCGCCAGAAACCTCAACCAACGGCTCACCGGCAATCGACGTCGAATCCTCCGCGACAGAAAGTCGCTCTCGGTCGCCAGGAACAACCCGGCACCGGCCCAATGCAGCAGCACCACGCAACCGACGTTGATCTGAAAGTCTGAGTCGAAGACGTTGGAGTTGCCCAGCCACACCAGCAGACCCAGGATCGCAACCGCCAGCCAGAACTGGACCGTCAGCACGATGCGGATGCCCGTGCTGCGGTTGCCCGAGGCGAATGTGAGGCGGGCGACGATCACCTGGCCGGCCAGGATGACGTAGGAGACCGCCGCGAGCAGCCCGACGCCGTTGACCCACCAGAAATCGGGGTCTTCGAAGTCGACGGCACTGCGACCGGCCAGCACAAACGACAGCACGAACCCCCAGCCGATCAACAGCATCATGATCAGCCCAACCATGTTGGCCGACTGCCACTGGTTCTGACGCGACGAGATTCCCGTCAACAGGGCACCGGTACACAACGCCATCGACCACAGGAACGACATCAGCAGCACCCACGAGATCCACGCCACGTCGAATCCCTGCAGGACTGATGTGAAGGCGATGAAGGGGGCGATCGCCGAGTAGTACACGATAATCTGCAGCAGCGAAGTGCCCAGCTTGCCCCGCACGATCTGGCGAGGACTCAGCGCCGTGATCCTCAGCAGGTCATACGTATGCAGTTCCTGCTCGGCCAACAGGCTGCGATAAGACCCGAACGGCACAATGACCAGGATCGCAAACGACAGCAACGAAAAATTCCACGCGAAAAAGGTCTCGGCCGTCGGCTGAGTCTCCAGGTACTCCCATTGAGACAGCGTCCCAAAAACCAGCACGATCCAACTGAAGGCGACGAACATCAGAAAGACCGTCGAGAACAGCTTGCTCTGAGTCGCCTGCCGGGTCTCCTTGATCAGGATCGGGTTCAGCCGATCACTGGTTGAGGCAGTGATGGCGGCGGCGCGGTCCAGAGCCAGGTCGACAATGCTCATCGAGTCTCCTCGTGATCACGTGTCGACTCGATGGTCGGCTTCGCACTCGCTACCGCACCGGCAGAACCGCCCGGACCATGAGATTGAGCAGCCTGCAACGCGGCCTGGGCGTTGTAGATCGGGTACGTCGGAGTCAACGACGCAACCGCGGTGGCCGAGGCAATGACGATCATGTACAGCAACCCGATCCCGATACAGATCCCGCCCCCAATCCAGGTCTCAAGGCCCATCTCACCGGCGTTGGGGACGACTCCGCAGAGGAACCCCCAGACAAACAGGCAGCCGGTCATCAGCACGATCAAGCCGAATCCCTGCCAGGCGGCCTTGCGGATCAGCGAGCCACAGAACAGGGCCAGGTAACAGAGACTGAAGCAGGCGATGATCAGGAGCGTGAGGCCCAGCACGATGTGCATCACTCCGATCCCCTTCAGCAGCCAGGTGAAGCAGAGAAACGGAGCCAGCAGCGCCATGTAGATCGCCGCCTGCACCATCGCCGTGGCCACCTTGCCCCGTACGATCTTCGCCGCTCCCATCGGAGTCACCACCAGCAATTCCCAGGTCGTCCCCACGAACTCCGACGTCATGCTGCGAAACAATCCGAACGGAACCACCAGGCACAGCGGGAAGGCGAGCACGGCAAAGAAGAACCCGAAGAGGTCGTCGCCGATCTCGGGCTGCCGAATGCGGTCGTACAACGTGATCACGCCGAAAACCGACGCCAGCCAGGCGGCAACCAGCGACAGCATCAGCGTGATGCCAAAACGAACGCCCTGGAATTCCTGGCGGATCTCGCGGACCACGACCGGGTTGATCCGATCGCTCCAGCGGTCGGCCCACAGGTCGATCCGCTCGGACCACGGCACTCGAGCCACACCCGCTTTTGTCGCAGCGACAACTTCGGCCTGACCACTCATTGCAGTTCCCCGCGAGTGATCCTCATGAAAGTGTCTTCCAGCGTCTGAGTCTTCGCCTCGAAACTGACCACTCGCGCACCCGAGTTGACCAGGGCCTTGAGCAGTTCGTGCTGAGCGTCGTCGTCGCCTGAGAACGAGACGATGGCCTGTCCGCCGGCGATGCTGATCGATTCGACAAACGGCTGCTGCACCAGCCACCTCTCGAGATCCTCGGCCCCCTCAAGCACCGTGATCACGATTTTCGAGTCCGCCTGCCTCGCCTCAGACCCCTCACCCACGCCCCCACCGGCAACCCCCTTCTGCAGGTCCTCGATCGACCCGCTGGCCAGGACCTTGCCCGCTTCGATGATCACCACGCTGTCGCAGATCTCACCCAGCTCGGTGAGAATGTGTGAGCTGATCAGGACCGTCTTCTGCATCTGCGTGGCCAGCAGGTGGATCAGTTCGCGGAGCTCGACACGGGCTCGAGGATCGAGACCGGCGGCGGGTTCGTCGAGAATCAGCACGTCGGGGTCATGCACCAGGGTGCGACCCAGGCACAGTCGCTGCGACATTCCCTTGGACAGCGTGTCGATCTGCTTGCCGACCAATGGACCCAGTTCGGTGAAGTCCAACACTCGCTCGACAGAGTCTCGACGCTTGGCACCTCGGAAGCCGTAGGCCCGAGCGAAGAAGTCGAGGTACTCCAGGATGTTCATGTTCGGGTAGCGGCCGAACGAATCGGGCATGAAGCCCAGCACACGGCGGACCTGGTCGGGTTCGTCGATCACCGACTGGCCGCAGATCAGCGCGTCCCCGGCGGTGGGCAGATCGAGCGTCGCCAGGATCCGCATCGTCGTCGTCTTGCCGGCCCCGTTGGGGCCGATGAATCCCATCACCTGACCGGGACGGGCCGAAAACGACACGTTGTCAACGGCCCGCAGCGTGCCGAAGAACCGGTGCAGGTTGCGGATCTCGATCGTCGGCGACGCCTTGGGCAATTCGCCACTCTCGAGTTCGGTCTCGTCGGTCACACTCGACACGATGCCTGCGAGCTCCGGGTGAGTCGATGGGGTGGTTTTCAGGGTGCGGTTGGGCGCGGCGAATCAGTACTGGCCGACCAGCACGTGCAGAGAACCACTGTCGGTTGTGCTGCACCCGCGTTCGATGCCAGGGTCCTGGGCCAGGATGGCCATGTAGGAGCGGCGGGGCAGCTGGTCGAGTCCCGAGGTCTGCCTGAAGGCCGAGAGATGGAATTCGAGCAATGAGAATCTCGCTTCGATCGTCCGCCCGCCGCGGCCATTTCCCTGGCCGGAGAGCCGGCGTTCGGAGTTGGCCGATACCAGGTAGTGCTCCGAGACCGCGTTGGTCAACGGAGTCTGGCTGCTGGCATCACTCAGGGGCAGCTCGTCGAGTTTCACCGAACGCCCGGCCGAGATGTCCTGGGCCAGGTAGCGTCTGCCCGCCTGGTCGCAGACGTACAGGTAGCGGAGGTCCCATTCGAGACCGTTGTCGACGGTGACCTGGCCCTGGTCATCGGGCGAACCCACACTGATGCGTCCGCGCAAAGGATAACGGCGGACGGTCTGCATCTGGGCTCGGGTGCGAGTCTTGATCCAGCCATTGCCCAAGACCTGGCGATCGGTCCAGTCGGCCGTTCCGCTGCCGAAACTCGAGCCAAGGGGCCAAGCGGGATAGACTGCGGTGTCGCGCGAGAATTCGAGCGTCGACGGAGCCATGCCGGCGAACAGGGCCACTCGAGCCATAGTCACCGCGGACTCGTTGCCCTGGTCAAGAAACGTAATGCTGCGGGTGTGTGACTTGATCCCGAATCCATGCGAGAAGGCAGCGTAGCCCAGCATCGCCGTGCTGGTGACCAACGCGATCACCGGTACGGTCACCACCAGCAGGTACAACTGGCCACGACGCCGAAGGTAGACAAAGTTGACCGGGCCGATGACGACTGTGAATATCGTGATCAGGATCAGGAACGCGGCGACCGGCACGCTGTCGACACCCGGCACGGTGAAACCCAGGAAATCGTCGAGGCCGACTCGAGTCGACATGCCGTGACGGCCTTCCCACTCCAGCCAACGACTGCCAACCCGTGGCTCGGACAGCTCTCGAAAACACCACACCCAGTCCGCGTCGCCGCCGGTCATCGGATCGCCGACAAAAGCCACCACCTTACCTCTCTGGATTCTCCGGTAGGAAAACACCTCGCCCCCCTCCGGCCAGCTCGACCTGGCACGCGTCGCCACGACTGAGGCGGGTGCTGGAGGTGCCACGCCGGCCACGCTGGCGGCTGCAGACACCGGTGATGTCATTGCCGTTGGATCAGCGAGAGACCCCGCCCGCGATGCTTCCGTCGGCACCTGCCACCTGTCGCCGGCCGCGGCCCGCTGCGCCAGGCCCAGCACCGAAGCCAGCTCTGTCGATTCCGACGCCGGACGACCGACTTCGGTCACCAGCAGAGTCCCACCCGTCTCGACCCAACCCAGGATCGCGTCCCGCGCCTCAGCCTCCATCGACTCCAGCGTCGACAACGGAACACTCACCAGGTCCAAACCCGTGTAGGCCAGCCAGGTCCTGGGCAGTAGCGTCGGAGTGATCCACTGCCGGTCGCTCTCGGTACTGACACCACCCAGAATGTAGCCGCTGGAAGAACTGGCCTGGGACTGATTCTCAAAGAAGGAGTGGACCGCCTTGTCGTATTCATCGAAATCCACCCTGTCGTCGGAAATCACCAGCAATGCCGGCTCGGGCCACGGAGCGGCCTGGCCGGGGAATTCCAGGACCGCCCTCAATCCCTTGCTCCGCCTTCCGTCGACAATCACCTCCAGCTGCGGACGGCTGTAGTTCAAAGACCCGAACATCGGGACCAGGACCGTCAACTCGGTCGTGGATCCCGATTGCAACTCGATCGTCCGAGTGACCGGCGACACGTTGCCCCCTTGGAACTGGAACGTCACCGTCCGCTCCTTCGCATTGTTCCTGGCCCGGATCCGAACCGGGAAGTACCCGCCGCTACCGGTACCGGCCCATCTCGAATCGACCAGGATGTCGAGATCCTCGCCGTTGAGTCTCTGTTGAGCGCACACCGGCGCGGCGGTGACCAGGCACAGCAGCAGCATCGGCAGAAAGAGCCCGATGACCGAAACTGCAGCGGGACAGCGGGACCGATCGTGGCTGGATCCGTGGTTCATCCCGCCAGGTCCTCGGGCAACTCGTTGGCCATCTCGGGCACCGCCCCGACCACCAGGTCGACCATCTGGGCAGTCGTCCAGCCTTCGAGCCGGGCCGAGTAGTCCAGGATCAAGCGGTGCCCCAGCACACTCTGAGCTACCCTCTGCACCTCCTCGAAACCGACGTTCGGCTTGCCTGCCAGGAGCGCCGCGGCTCGAGACGTCTCGGCCATCGCGATCGCCGCTCGGGGCGAAGCTCCAAACCGGACGAACTGCTGAACCGGCTCGGGTGACTCGGAATCGGCCGGGTGAGTCGCGGAGACCAAGCGAGCGATGTAGCCGGCCACGGCCCGCGGCAGGTGCACTCGATCCACCATCCCAAACAACTCGTTCAACTCCGCTGCCGAACAGACGACGTCCAGGTCGGGAGCCTGGCCGTGCTGGCGGGTCGTGATGATCTCGGCCAGCGTCGCCGCATCGACACCGTCGACCAGCACCTTGAACGTGAACCGGTCGATCTGGGCCTCGGGCAACGGGTAGGTCCCCTCGAGCTCGATCGGGTTCTGAGTGGCCAGGACGAAGAAGGGTTGAGGCAGATCATGAGACTCGCCGAGCACGGTCACCCGGCGTTCCTGCATCGCCTCGAGCAACGCGGACTGTGTCTTGGGAGTCGCCCGGTTGATCTCATCGGCCAGCAACAGGTTGGCGAAGATCGGACCCGGCTGAAACACCAGCGTCCGCCCCCCCTCACCCTCCTGCAGGATCGGAGCCCCGGTGATGTCGCTGGGCAACAGGTCGGGAGTAAATTGCACGCGGCGGAATTCCAGGCCCAGCAGAGCCGACAGCGACTTGACCAGCTCGGTCTTGCCCAGGCCCGGCAGGCCCTCGAGCAGCAGGTGGCCGCGAGCCATCAGGCAGATGGTGACCTGTTCGAGCAGCTCGGCCTGGCCCAGGATCGCCGTGCCCAGGCCCTCGAGCAACGCCGAGATCTGAGACCCGGCG